>Ga0137410_10000888_pt1 | contig 20527 bp, 15 predicted proteins | sample CZODoug1_16funga_FD_108878 | JGI IMG/M metagenome (GOLD analysis project Ga0137410, IMG submission 108878) | Vadose zone soil fungal communities from Angelo Coast Range Reserve, California, USA - CZODoug1_16fungal (Illumina Assembly) | ecosystem: Environmental > Terrestrial > Soil > Vadose zone... | reverse complement strand
CGTCAGCGCCGGCGGCATCGAGGCGCAGGTCGCAAAGCTGGAGAAGGCGCACGACGACTACGCGGCGATCATGCTCAAGGTGCTCGCCGACCGCTTCGCCGAGGCGTTCGCCGAGCGGCTCCACGAGCGCGTGCGGCGCGAGTTCTGGGGTTACGCCGCAGACGAAAAGCTCGGCCGCGAGCAACTCATCGCCGAGGGTTATCGCGGCATCCGGCCCGCGCCGGGCTATCCGGCCTGCCCGGACCACACCGCCAAAGGGCCGCTGTTCAAAGTGCTCGATGCCGAGCGCCGCGCCCGCATGCGGCTCACCGAGTCGTTCGCCATGCTGCCCGCGTCCGCGGTGTCGGGCTTCTATCTCTCGCACCCGGAGTCGAGCTATTTCGCAGTCGGCAAGGTCGGCCGCGATCAAGTGGAGGACTACGCGCGGCGCGCAGGCATGCCGCTCGCCGAGGCAGAAAAATGGCTCGCACCTTACCTCGCGTACGAACTCGAGACCGTATAATCGCCGCCATGGGAAAAGGCGATAAGAGAACGCGAAAAGGCAAGATCTACCGGGCGAGCTACGGCAAGAAGCGGCCGCACCGGCAGAAGAAGAAAGACAAGAAGACCGCCTGAAGCCGTTCCTGGCGATCGGCGCGCTGCTCGGCGCCGCGGCGGTTGTCCTCGGTGCTTTCGGCACGCACGCGCTGAAGGCGCACGTGGGCGGTGAAGCGCTGTCGGTCTGGCAAACAGCGGTGCAGTACCACTTCTGGCATGCGCTTGCGCTTCTCGCGACGCCCCAGCTCGCCGGCGCGTGGGCGAAGGCCGCGGGCTGGCTCTTCGTCGCCGGCGTCCTCGTCTTCTCTGGGAGTCTCTACGCGCTCGCGCTCGGCGCGCCACATGCCGCCGGCATGGTGACGCCCCTTGGGGGGCTGGCACTGATCCTCGGCTGGTTGGCCTTCGCGGTCGCCGCGATCAGGGCGTAGTCAGGTTTCTTCGCGCCTGCCGACGGGCAGGCCCAGCGCTTTCAGCTTGCGATAGAGGTGCGTGCGCTCGAGTCCCGAGCGCTCGGCGACGCGCGACATGCTGCCGTGCTCGCGCGCGAGGAGGTGCTCGAAGTAGATGCGCTCGAAAGCCTCGCGCGCCTCGCGGTAGGGTCGGTCGAAGGACACCTCGGGCAGCGTACTCTGCGGCTGGCGGCCAGCGAGCACGCGCTCGACGTCGTCGAGCCGGATCTCCTCCTCGAGCGAGGTGAGAGCGAGATCCTTGATCACGCTCTCCAGCTCGACCAGGTTGCCGTGCCACGGGTGATGGCGCAGCGCATTGAGCGCGGCGATCGCGAGCCGCCGCTGCGGGCAGGCGCGCGCCTCGACCAGCAGGGCGAGCATCAGCGAGGCGAGATCCGGGACGTCTTCGGCGAATTCGCGCAAGGTCGGCAGTCGCAGCGTCAGCTCGCCGAGCCGCGCCGCGAGCTCGGCGTCGAATTCGTGCTTTTCGCACAGGGTGCGCGCATCGACGGGCGAGAACGAGACCACCCGCGTCTTGTGCTTTTCCGCGCGCGCCAGCACGAATTCGAGGTTGCGCTGCTCGGCGCGCTCTAGCCTGGTCAGGTCCGGCACGAAGAGAATGCCGCCGGCCGCGCGCGCGAGCAGATCCGACAACGGCTCGGCGCCGGCTTCGCCGCCGGCGATGAAGGGCGCTCCGGGCGCGGCGAGCAGGCGGGCGAAAAGCTCCGGCCGCATGCCACGCTCGCCCCTGAGCAGCAATGGCGCGCTCGACTGGGCGAGCTGCGCCATCCGTTTCTTGGTATCGGCGAGCGCACTGGAGCGACCGAGCGCCGCGAGCGCGAGCGGCGGCGGCGCCGCGGCCTCCGGGTTGCGCAGCGCCCGCTTCACGGTGGCGAGCAGCCGCTGCAGCGCGATCGGTTTCTCCAGGAAGTCGAGCGCGCCGATGCGGGTCGCTTCGACCGCGGTCTCGATGGTGCCGTGCCCGGACATCATCACCACCGGCATGGTGAGCTGGCCGCTCGCGGCCCATTCCTTGAGCAGCGTAATGCCGTCGGTGTCCGGCATCCAGATGTCGAGCAGTACCAGGTCGGGACGCTGGCTCTCGCGCAGCCGGCGCGCACCGCCGGCATTCTCGGCGAGCAGCACCTGGTGGCCCTCGTCGGCGAGGATCTCCGAGAGCAGCTCGCGGATTCCGACTTCGTCGTCGACGACCAGGATCTGCGCCATTGCTAGGCCGCCCGGGAAAGAGGCAGGAGCACGCTCACCGAAGCGCCGCGGCTGGGACGGTTCTCGATGGCGATGCTGCCGTGGTGCTCGTCGACGATCTTCTTGACGATGGCGAGGCCGAGGCCAGTGCCGCGCGACTTGGTGGTGACGTACGGCTCGAAAATGCGTGCCATCAGCTCCTCGGGGAAACCGCCGCCGTTGTCCGAAACCGCGAGCCGGACGCGGTCGCCGGCGAGCTCGGTGCGCACCTCGATGGTCGCAGTCGTTGCCTGGTTGCGCATGTTCTCGAGGGCATCCTGCGCGTTCTGGATCAGATTGTGGATCACCTGGCGAATCCGCGCGCCATCGGCCCACACCGGCGGCAGCCCTTCGGCGAGACGCTTCACGATCGGCACGCTGGAATTCTCGTAGAGGCCGAGCACGTCCGCCACCAGGGCATTGAGATCGAGCCAGGCCGGTTCGGGCGCGGGGAGCCGTGCGTACTCGGTGAAGTCGTTGACCATCGCCTTCATCGCCGAAACCTGGTTGACGATGGTCTGCGTCGCGCGGCGCAGCGTCTCGGCTTCCTCCGGCTGCAGGCGGCCGCCGAGCTTCACCTCCAGACGCTCGGCCGAGAGCTGGATCGGCGTGAGCGGGTTCTTGATCTCGTGCGCGAGGCGCCGCGCCACCTCCGCCCAGGCGGTCGCCCGCTGCGCCTGGATGAGCTGCGTGATCTCGTCGAAGACGATGACGTAGCCACCCCCGGTGGCCTTGGGCAGGCGCGCGCCGCGCGCGTGCAGCATCTTGCCCGTCCCCTTGAGCTCGAACTGCAGCTGCCAGTCCTTGTCGCCGTGCTCGACGAACTGCCCGCGCATCGTTTCGGCGAAGCTCTCCAGCTCCGCGTCGAGGATCGCGGCGGCGCCATGGTTGGAGATCGAGAGCTTCAGCTCATGGTCGAACACCAGCACCCCGGCCGACAGGTTGGCGAGAATGCTCTCCAGGCGCGCTTTCGCCGATTCGAGCGCGACGCGGTTGCTCTCGACCACGTGGCGCGCCTCGTCGAGCTGGCGGATCATCGAATTGAAGCTCTCGGTCAGCACGCCGAGCTCGTCGCGCGTCGTCACCGGCACCTGGCGGGAGAAATTGCCGCGCGCGACCGCTTGCATCGCCTGCGCGAGCCGCGCAAGAGGCTCGGCGAGCAGATTGGACTGCGTCGCCGCCACCGCGACGGCGACGAACAGCGCCATCAGCAGGGCGAAGCTGAGCGTCACCACGTAGATGCTCTTCAGCTCGTCGCGTGAAATGGCGAGCTGGCGATAGTCGCGGTATGCCGCCTCGATCGCTTCGGCGCTGCGCGCGAACGCAGGCGGCACGTTGGCGCGGAGCTGGAGGTAGCGCGCCTCCAGCGTCCCCGCCTCGACCGGCACGATCACGCGCAGCGACAGCGGCTGTCCGGCGAGCGAGTCGGTCGACGCGTAGACGCGATGGTCGCGCGCCTGGATGAGTAGATACGGGGGCGGCGCGTCGGGCACCAGCTTGGCGATGTCCTCGCTGCTGCTCGCCAGCACCCTTCCCCCGGGGGTGACGAGCATCGCGTCCTGCACGCCCGCCTGGCTGCGCACGCGCTGGAATTGCGACGTCATTTCGGTGGCGGGCAGGGTGGACAGCTCCTGCGCCATCGCCTGCGCCCGGGCCTGCAGGTCGACCAGCATCTGGTCGATCGCCTGCTGGCTGACGTTGATGCCACCCTCCAGCGCGGCATCGACCTTGACGTCGAACCACGACTCGATCGATCGCGTCAGGAACTGCACCGACACCGCGTACACGATCAGCCCCGGCAGGACGGCAAGCGCGGCGAAGCGCAGCAGCAACCGCAGGGTGAGCCGCGTCCCGAATACGCGTGCCCGGTAGCGGCGCACGAGCGCCGTCAACTGGACTCCGAGGAGGATCGCAAGCAGAACCGCCAGAACCGCGTTCACGCCGAAAAGCAGGGAGTAGTGGCGGGCCAGCAGCGGCGTCTCGCCGCTCGCGGTCGCAAGCAGGAAGAGGCCGATCGCCGCGATCGCGCCGCCGATGATGAGCAGCAGCTTCATCGCGCGGCAGCCTTCTTGGGCTCGACGCTTTCGACCGGCGCCGGGACCTGCTGCGGCGAGCGCAGCACGAAGCGTTTCCATGGCGACTCGAGGTGCAACTCGCGGCTCGTCAGCGCCGAGAGCTGGAACGGCTTCGGCAGCAGCGTAGTATCGAGCCGCATGCGCACCGCCGCGTCGTAGTCGGAGCGCGAAATACCCGCGGCACGTTCCAGCACCAGCCAGCTGCGCACGCGCTTCAGCACCTTGAGCGCGTCCTCCAGCGTCGCAAAGTTCTGCTGCAGCATGAGGCGCTCGGGTTGCGTGCCGACGGAAAGGCGGTAGTGGCGCGACAACGCATGGTAGGAGAGCCTCATCAGCAGGAGCCGCGATGCGGCGCGCTCGTCGAACCAGTACCAGCGGGGGCGCGTGAGCTCGAACTCGACGCGAAAGTAGAGTGGCACGCCGTTCGCCACCACTTCGGCAAGCCGCGGCGTCAACTCGAAGTCGAAGTCGGCGTCGAGAACCAGGCCCTCTTCCGCCGCGCGCAGGGCGACGTCGCGCACCTCGATCGCGTCGGCGCGCGCCGCGCCAGCGGCGAGCAGCGCAAGGAACCCGGTCAGGAGAGCGATGCGCCGCATCGCGCTGGGTCAGGCTGCTTTTTCGATCAGCGCGTAGTAGAAGCCGTCATGCTCCGCGTCCGGCAACCATTGCGCCGCCCCGCCGTCGGGCAACGGCAGGCGGCGCGCTCCCGCATTGCGCGCGACGAAGGCGCTGATCACGCCGTCGTTCTCCTGCGGGAATACCGAGCACGTGGCATACAGCAATTTACCATTCGCGCGCAGCGCCTGCCAAAGCGCGTCGAGGATTGCCGCCTGCCGCGCGGCGAAGGATTCCAGGTCCTCAGCGCGCCGCAGCCACTTGATGTCCGGACGCCGGCGCGCGATGCCCGAGGCCGAACACGGCACGTCGGCGAGGATGCGATCGAAAGGCTCGCCGCGCCACCAGTCGGCGAGCCGCGTGCAGTCGCCCTGCGCGAGCTGCGCGCGCAGCGATAGCCGCTCGAGATTGCGCGCGAGACGCGCCATACGCGCGGCGTCGGTGTCGAGAGCGGTCAACTCGACGTCGCACATCTCGAGGATATGCGCGGCCTTGCCGCCGGGCGCAGCGCAGGCGTCGAGGACGCGCTGTCCGGGTTGCAGATCGAGACAGGCGGCGGCGCGCTGCGCGGCGGCGTCCTGCACCGAGACCTCGCCGGCGTCGAATCCCGGTAGCCCGCCGACCGCGACCGGCCGCTCAAGCAGCAGTCCGTGAGCGCTGAACGCTCGCGCGGAGATGCCGGCAGCGGCGAGGCGCCCAAGATACTCCTCGGCGCTCGCCCTCCGCTGGTTCACCCGGACTGCCATCGGCGGATGCGTATTGCCTGCGGCGAGCGTCTGCTCCCAGCTTTCCGGGTAGGCGCGGCGCAGGGCATCGATCCACCACGCCGGATGCTGGTAGCGAGCCTGCGGATCGGCGGCGATGCGCGCCTCGAGCGAGCTGCGCTCGCGCAGCTCGCCGCGCAATACCGCGTTCACGTAGCCCTTGGCATTCCATTTCTCGAGCAGGCCGCAGGCGCGCACCGCCTGATCGACGACGGTGTACGAGGCATATCGGCCGGACTCGAGCGCATAGAGAGCACACCACAGCAGCGGCTCGACCAGATCGTCGCCCTTGCCGCGATGGGAAAGCTCTCGCACCACGGCCTGCACGCGACCAAAGCGTCGCAATGTACCGTGCGTGAGGTCGAGCAGCGCGGCGCGCGTGGTCGAGCGATCGCCGCTGTCAAGCTCGTCCGCGAGGCTCTTGCCGGCGGCGACGCGGCTGACGACGCGCGCGGCATCGGCGAGCGCCGGCGCCAACGCGGCGATGCTCATTCCAGCCGCGCCCCGGCCGACAGCGGGCGCCCTCGCAGAAATGCCTGCACCGGCATCGGCTTGCCGCCCGCGCGCTGCAGCTCGGTAATCGCCAGCGCTCCCTCGCCGCAAGCGACGACGAGGGAATGCTCCGCGGCGAGGACCGCGCCCGCCGGGCCCTGGCCGTCGGCCAGGTGCGCGTGCCAGATCTTGATTCGCTCCCCGTGCAGAGTCGTCGACGCGCCAGGCGAGGGCCGCAGGGCGCGCACCGTTCGCTCCAGCACGAGCGCCGGCAGTGCCCAATTCAGGATCGCGTCATCGCGACCGATCTTGCGTGCGTAGGTCACCCCCTCTGCGGGCTGGGGCACCGCGCTTGCCTTGCCCGCATCGAGCTGCGCCAGTGCTTCAACGATCGCGTCGGCGCCGAGCGTCGCGAGCCGATCGTGCAGACTAACGGCGTCGTCGCCTTGCCCGATCTGCAGACGATGCTGCGCGATGACGGGGCCGGTATCGAGTCCCGCGTCCATGCGCATGATTGAAATCCCGGTCTCACCATCCCCGGCCAGGATCGCCCGCTGGATGGGCGCGGCGCCGCGCCAGCGCGGCAGCAACGAGGCATGGATGTTGATGGCGCCGTGCGGCGCGAGATTCAGGAACTCCGGAGGCAGCAGGACCCCGTACGCCGCTACGACAACCGCATCGGGCTGCAGTGCGCGCCACTCGCTCGCCTCCGACGCGCCGAGCCGCGCGGGTTGCGCCACCACGAGCCGTCGCGAAAGCGCCAGCTGTTTGACCGCGCTCGCGGCCGTGCGCATGCCGCGTCCTGCAGGGCGGTCAGGCTGGGTGACGACGAGCGGAACTTCATGGCCGGCTTCGAGCAAGCGCTCGAGCGCCTGCGCGGCGAATTCTGGTGTGCCGGCGAAGACTAGACGCAGGAAGGCAAGGTCAAGCCGACTTGCGCAGCTGCTTGGCGAGCTTGGCGCGGATGCGCTGCTGCTTCAGCTGCGACAGATGCTCGACGAACACCTTGCCTTGCAGGTGATCCATCTCGTGCTGGATGCAGACCGCGAGCAACCCTTGCGCCTCGAGCGTGAAGGCCTTTCCGTTCTGGTCGTGGGCGCGTACCTTGACTCGTTCCGCGCGCTGCACCAGCTCGTAAATACCCGGGACCGACAGACAGCCCTCTTCGATGTCGGACTCGCCGGTCGCGTCGACGATCTCGGGATTGACCAGCACCACCAGCGAGTCGCGCCGCTCGGAAACGTCGACAACGATGACCTGCTTGTGCACGTCGACCTGGGTCGCGGCGAGGCCGATGCCCGGCGCGGCATACATGGTCTCGGCCATGTCGGCGACGAGCTTTTTCAGCGCCTCGTCAAAGACGGTGACGGGCGCAGCCAGCTTATGGAGGCGTACATCGGGGTAGCGGAGGATGTTCAAAATCGGCATTTCAGGTTGTTTTCGCTTGCAATTGAACAAATTATGTGGACAATCTCAGGTGACGTATAAGCACTTCGGCGGTTGTGCTACATTGGGTTAGACAAACCGAATTACAAGCCGGTCCGGGAAGCCGCGAAAAGGGACGGGGTGCCATGGTCCAGCAGTTGCGTAAGTGTATCACAACACTCGTTTTCTTGGTGTCTGGGGCGACCTGGGCACAGGCCCCTACCTCGCCGCTGGCGATCAAGCCGGACGCCCCGGATCGCTACATCGTCGTGCCCGGCGACACTCTCTGGGGAATCTCGCAGCGGTACACCGATTCGCCCTGGCGCTGGCCCGAGCTGTGGAACATGAACAAGGAGCAGATCCGCAATCCGCACCTGATCTATCCCGGCTACGTCCTGCTTCTCGATCGTGCGCGCGGCCAGCTGACGATCGCCCAACCCGGAACCGGAACCGAACCCGGAACCGAACCCCGAACAGGAGCGCGCGATGGCGATGCCGGCAGTCAGGGCAGCGCGCCGGTGAGTGCTCCGCCGAGCTCGACGACGGCCGATCCCGGTATCGTCAAGCTGACCCCGCACTTGCGCGCCGAGTCGCTCGCGCGCCAGGGCATCCCGAGCATCCCCGCCAACCTCATCGAGCCGTTCCTCACGCGGCCGCTGGTGATCGAGCCCGAGGGATTGGACAGGGCGCCAACGATCGTCGGCACACAGACCGATCGCGTGATCATTTCCGCGGGCAATTCCGCCTACGTGCGCGGCATCTCCGGGTCGAAGGAAGACACCTGGTTCGTCTATCGGCGCGGCGGCCCGCTGGTCGATCCGGATACCAACCAGACGCTCGGCTACGAAGCGATCTATCTGGGCACCGCACAGGTCACGCGCGCGGGCGATCCGGCGACCATCGTTCTGACGACGGCGGTGCGCGAGATCGGCGCGGGCGACAAGCTGGTTGCCGCGAGCCAGCCGCAAGCGATCAGCTATGCGCCGCACGCGCCGGGAACGAAGATCAACGGACGCATCATGTCGATCTACGGCAGCGGCCGAGTCGGCGAAGGCGGCCCGCAATCGATCATCACTGTGAACCGCGGCCGCGCCGACGGCCTCGAGGTCGGCCACGTGCTGGCGCTCTACACGCGCGGCGGCACGGTGCGCGACATGAGCAAGCCCAAAGGCGCCGAGAATTCGACCATCAGCCTGCCCGACGAGCGCGCCGGGCTCGCGTTCGTGTTTCGGGTCTTCGACCGGATCTCCTACGCACTGGTCATGCACATCACGAGGCCCGTCAGCCCGCTGGATGTGGTTCAAACGCCCTAGCGGCGCTTCTCATCGGGTCGCCCTGACCCAGGCTGCACCGCCCGCGTGACGCAGGACCCGGGGCTGGCGAGCTGGTTGCAACTCACGCTCACTCCCGGGCTCGGCAGCGCCGCCATCCGCGCCATGCTGCGGCAGTTCGGGCTGCCGCACCTGATCCTCGCACGCAAGTCCTCGGACCTCGCTCAGTACGCGGCGCCGTCGGTGCTCGAAGCGCTGCATTCGGAAACCGTGCGCCGCGCAGCCGACGCGGCGCTCGCCTGGCTCGAACGGCCCGGCAATGCGCTGGTCACGCTCGCGGACCCGACCTATCCGCGCATGCTGCTGGAGATTGCCGATCCACCGCCGCTCCTCTACGCGCGCGGACGAGTCGAGCTGCTGCAGCGTCCGGCGCTGGCTGTGGTGGGCAGCCGCAACGCCACGGCGCAGGGCGCAGCCAACGCCGAGAGCTTCGCCAAGGCGCTGAGCAGCTCCGGGCTCACCATCGTTTCGGGTCTCGCACTCGGCATCGATGCCGCAGCGCATCGCGGCGGGCTTGCCGCAGCAGGCTCGACCATCGCCGTGCTCGGCACCGGCATCGACGTCGTCTATCCGCGCACCAATGCCGCGCTCGCCGCGCAGATCGCGGAGGAGGGTCTGCTGATCTCGGAGTTCCCGCTGGGCAGCGGCGCGCTGGCGTCGAACTTCCCGCGCCGCAATCGCCTCATCAGCGGCCTCGCGCAAGGCTGCCTGGTCGTCGAGGCGGCGCTCGCCTCGGGCTCGCTCATCACGGCGCGCTCGGCCGCCGAGCAGGGGCGCGAAGTGCTTGCCGTGCCGGGGTCGATCCACTCGCCGCTCTCGAAGGGCTGCCACGCGCTCATCAAATCGGGCGCGAAGCTGGTCGAGTCAGCCGAAGACGTCCTCGCCGAACTTGGCGGCTTTCGTGCCAGCGGGTCCGCGTCGACGATACAGCCGGCCGATGTCGCGCGCGCCAGCGCCGAGGGCGCGGCCCTGCTGGAGCACATGGGTCACGACCCGGTGGACATCGACGCTCTATGCGCACGCGCCGGGATGTCGGTAGAACAGGTGGCCTCCGAGTTGCTGCGGCTCGAGCTCGCCGGCCGGGTCGCCGCGTTGCCGGGCGGGCTTTTCCAACGCCTCGAGAAGCGCAGCCGATAGGTAAACCGCCATACGCCCCAGCGCGTTATAACAATAAGGAGGCTGCATGTACGAGATCCTGGTCTACCTGTTCGAGAACTGCCAGCAGCGCGAAGTGGCGTACGAACGGGAGCGGATTGCGAAGAAGCTGTCCGCCGCGGGTTTCGAGCACGCCGACATCAGCGAAGCGCTGCACTGGCTCGCCGGCATGGGCCGCGCGCCGCAGACCGGGCCACTCCAGCTTCCCGATCCCAAGCGCAGCTTCCGCGCCTTCGCGCCGCGCGAGCTTGCCAAGCTCGACGCGCAGTGCCGCGGCTTTCTCATCACGCTCGAGCAGTCGGGCATCCTGACGCCGCAGAACCGCGAGCTCGTGATCGAGCGAGCGCTCGCGGCGTCGGGCGCCTCGCTTACCCTCGAGCAGCTCAAGCTGATCGTACTGATGGTGTTGTGGAACCAGCAGACGCCAACCAGCCAGCTAGTCGCTGAAGAGCTCTTCGGCGAGCAACAAGCCCGCCTGCCGAACTAGCGAAACCGCCCGCGCCTCGCGCGCGTAGGCCGCCGGCTGCATTCAGCGGTTGAAGCGCCTCGCCCTTTGCACTTATCATCTGCGGCCTTTCGCGCCGCATGGCCAAAAAACTCATCATCGCCGAGAAACCGTCTGTCGCCGCCGACATCGCGCGCGCGCTCGGCGGCTTCGCGCGCAAGGGCGACTACTTCGAGAGCAACCAATACGTGTTGTCGTCGGCGGTCGGCCACTTGCTGGAGCTCATCGTTCCCGAAGCCCATGAAGTGAAGAAGGGCAAGTGGTCGTTCAAGAACCTGCCGGTCATCCCGCCGCATTTCGATCTGTCGCCGATCGAGAAGAACGAGGCGAGGCTCAACCTCCTGCTGCGCCTGATGAAGCGCAAGGACGTCGCCGGCCTGATCAACGCCTGCGATGCCGGGCGTGAGGGCGAGCTCATCTTCCGCTACATCGCCCAGCACGCGCGCGCGAAGAAGCCAATCGAGCGCCTCTGGCTGCAATCGATGACGCAGCAATCGATCCGTGACGGCTTCGGCAAGCTGCGCCAGGACAAGGACATGCGGCCGCTCGCCGACGCGGCCAAGTCGCGCTCCGAAGCCGACTGGCTGGTCGGCATCAACGGCACGCGCGCCATGACCGCCTTCAATTCCAAGGAAGGCGGCTTCTATCTGACCACGGTCGGCCGCGTGCAGACGCCGACCCTGGCGATCCTGGTCGAGCGCGAGGACAAGATCCGCGCTTTCACGGCGCGCGCCTACTGGGAAGTGCACGCGCGCTTCGAGGCGAAGGCAGGCGAGTATCCCGGCCGCTGGTTCGACCCCGACTTCAAGAAGAACGACGAGGACGCCGAGCGCAAAGCCGAGCGCCTGTGGGACGCCGCATCGGCGGCCAAGATCGTCGCCGCCTGTCGCGGCAAGAAGGGTATCGCGACCGAGGAGTCGAAGCCGGCGACGCAGATTTCGCCGCTCCTCTTCGACCTGACCAGCCTGCAACGCGAGGCCAATGGGCGCTTCGGCTTCCCGGCGCGCATGACGCTGTCGCTCGCGCAATCGCTCTACGAAAAGCACAAAGTCCTCACTTATCCGCGGACCGACTCGCGCGCCCTGCCCGAAGACTATCTGCCGACCGTCAAGGACACGCTGAAAGAACTCGGCGGGACCGCCGCCTTCGGCACGTTCGCCAAGCAGGTCTTGAAGCAGGGCTGGGTGAAACCGAACAAGCGGATCTTCGACAACGCGAAGATCTCGGACCACTTCGCCATCATTCCGACGCTGCAGACGCCGAAGCACCTGAGCGAGCCGGAGCAGAAGCTCTACGACCTGGTGGTGCGACGCTTCCTCGCGGTGTTCTTCCCGGCTGCGGAATTCCTGCAGACGACGCGCATCACCAAGGTCGGCGAGCATCACTTCAAAACCGAAGGGCGCGTCCTGCAAAGTGCGGGCTGGCTGGCGATCTACGGCCGGACGGCCGGCGACGAGGAAAAGACGCTGCCGGCGATCGCCGCGAACGAGCAGGTGGCCGTCCTGGAAGTCGCCGAGCAGGCACACGAGACCAAGCCGCCGCCGCGCTATACCGAGGCGACGCTGCTCTCGGCGATGGAGGGCGCGGGCAAACTGATCGAGGACGACGATCTGCGCGAGGCGATGGAGGCCAAGGGCCTCGGCACGCCCGCGACCCGCGCGGCGACCATCGAAGGTCTGATCCGCGAGGAATACATCCATCGCGAAGGTCGCGAGCTGGTGCCAACGCCTAAGGCGTTCTCGTTGATCTTCGCGCTGGGCATGCTGCACATCGTCGAGCTCGCATCACCCGAGCTTACCGGCGAGTGGGAGCACAAGCTGCGCCTGATCGAGCAGGGCAAGCTGACCCGCGACGTGTTCATGAAGGAGATTTCCGAGCTGGTGGGCAAGGTCGTCGGTCTCATCAAGACCGGCGAGATCCCCGACGTGGTCTACGCTACCGTCTCGGCGCCGTGCCCGAAGTGCGGCAGTGTCGTGCAGGAGAACTACCGCAAGTTCCAGTGCCAGAAGTGCGACTTCAACATCTGGAAGGTGACCTCGGGCCGCGAGTGGTCTGCCGAGGAAGTGGCAACGCTGATCACCAAGCGCGCAATCGGGCCGCTCACCGGTTTTCGCAGCCGCATCGGCCGGCCCTTCGCGGCGGTGATGCGCCTCACCGACGATTTCCGCACCGAGTTCGATTTCGGCCAGGACAAGGACGGTAACGAGGCGGCGCCGGACTTCAGCGGCCAGGAGCCGCTCGGCTCATGTCCCAAGTGCCGTGCCCGGGTCTTCGAGCACGGCATGGCCTACACCTGCGAGAAGGCGGTGGGACCCGGGAAAACCTGCGACTTCCGCTCGGGCCGCATGATCCTGCAGCAGCCGATCGAGCGCGAGCAGATGAAAAAGTTGCTCGCGACCGGCAAGACTGATCTTTTGACCGCGTTCGTGTCGAAGAAGGGCCGCCGCTTCAAGGCCTTCCTCATCAAGCAGCCCGACGGCAAGATCGGCTTCGAGTTCCAGGCACGGGCAGCGAAGGACAAGGTCGAAAAACCGGCCCCACGGCAGGCGCCCGCGGAGAAAACTACACGTCCAGGTTCCGGACGCCGAGCGCGTTCGACTCGATGAAGGCGCGGCGAGGCTCGACCTCGTCGCCCATCAGCTTGGTGAAGATCTCGTCGGCAGCGATGCCGTCCTCGATCTGCACCCGCAGCAGGCGCCGCGAGCCGGGATCCATGGTCGTCTCCCAGAGCTGCTCAGGATTCATCTCGCCCAGACCCTTGTAGCGCTGCAGGGACATTGATTTCTCGACCTCGGCGAGCAGCCAGCGCATTGCCTCGGGGAAGTCGCGCACCGGCTGCTTCTTGTCGCCGCGCTGCATGTCGGCGCCATCGCCCACCAGATCCTTCAGCATCGCGGCCGTCTGCCGGATCTGCCCGTAGTCGCCAGAGAGGATGAACTCGTTGTCGATGGTGCTCATGCGCACGTTGCCATGCCGCGTCCGCTCGATCCGCACCTGGTAGCGTTCAGTCTTGGCGTCGAAATGCGGCGCGACTGCAATCCCGTTGCCGCCAATCGCCTTCTCGAGCGCCTCGGCCGAAGCTTCGGCGGTCTCGCGGCGCGAGAGGTCGACATGAACGCCGCGCAGCAAGGCCTGCAGCACTTCGCGGTCGATCAGCCGCGACACGCGGTCGATCACCGCCTCGGAGACGAGATAGGACTTGGCCAGCTGCGCCAGGGCGTCGCCCGCGATCGCCTCGCGACCAGCTCCCGGATAGAGGGCAGCGTCGACCAACGCCTGCCGCAGCATGAATTCGTTCAGCTCGTGCTCGTCTTTGAGGTAGCGCTCTTCCTTGCCGAGCTTCGCCTTGTAGAGCGGCGGCTGGGCGATGTAGATGTGCCCCCGCTCGACCAGCTCGGGCATCTGCCGATAGAAAAAAGTAAGCAGCAGCGTGCGGATGTGCGAGCCGTCGACGTCCGCGTCGGTCATGATGATGATGCGGTGGTAGCGCAGCTTGTCGGCGTTGTACTCCTCCTTGCCGAAGCCGCAGCCGAGCGCCGTGATCAGCGTGGCGATCTCCGCCGAGGAGAGCAGCTTGTCGAAGCGCGCGCGCTCGACGTTGAGGATCTTGCCCTTCAGCGGCAGGATCGCCTGGTTCTTGCGGTCGCGCCCCTGCTTCGCCGAGCCGCCGGCCGAGTCACCCTCGACCAGGTACAGCTCGCACAGCGCCGGGTCGCGCTCCTGGCAGTCCGCGAGCTTGCCGGGCAGGCCCATGCCGTCGAGCACGCCCTTGCGGCGCGTCATGTCGCGCGCCTTGCGCGCCGCTTCCCGGGCGCGCGCGGCATCGACGATCTTCGACGTGATGATGCGCGCGTCCGCCGGCCGCTCGGCGAGGAACTCGCGCAGCCGCTCGGCGACGAGTTCCTCGACCACCGGGCGCACTTCCGAGGAGACCAGCTTTTCCTTGGTCTGCGAGGAGAACTTCGGCTCCGGCACCTTGACCGAAAGCACGCAGGCGAGGCCTTCGCGCATGTCGTCGCCGGTGGTTTCCACCTTGGCCTTCTTGGCGAGGTCGCCTTCCTCGATGTACTTGTTCAGCACGCGGGTCATCGCGGCGCGCAGGCCGGTGAGGTGCGTGCCGCCGTCCTTCTGCGGAATGTTGTTGGTGAAGCAAAGGACACTCTCCTGGTAGGAGTCGTTCCATTGCATCGAGACTTCGACCGTGATGCCGTCCTTGAGCCCGGTACCGTTGAAGATGTTCGGGTGCAGGACGTTCTTGGCGCGGTTCATGTACTCGACGAAGCCGCGTACGCCGCCGGAGAAGGCGAAGTTCTCCTCCTTGGCGGCGCGCTTGTCGATCAGCACGATCTTGACGCCGTTGTTCAGGAAGGAGAGCTCGCGCAACCGCCGGGCAAGAATGTCGTAGTGGAAGTCGACGTTGCCGAAAATCTCCTGCGAAGCGAGAAAGTGCACCTCGGTGCCGCGCCGTTCGGTGCTGCCGACCTCTTTCAGGGGCTCGACCGCGACGCCTTTGCGGAATTCCATGTGGTGGGCGCGCCCTTCGCGCCAGATGGTGAGCCGCAGCCACTCCGACAGGGCGTTGACCACCGAGACGCCGACGCCGTGCAGGCCGCCAGAGACCTTGTAGCTGTTGGAATCGAACTTGCCGCCGGCATGCAATTCCGTCATGACGATCTCGGCGGCGGAACGCTTCTGCTCGTCGTCCTCCTTGATGCCGGTCGGAATGCCGCGGCCGTTGTCCAGCACCGAGATCGAGTTGTCGGTGTGGATAGTGAGCACGATCTCGTCGCAGAAGCCGGCGAGCGCCTCGTCGACTGCGTTGTCGACCACCTCGAACACCATGTGGTGCAGGCCGGTGCCGTCGGAGGTGTCGCCGATGTACATCCCCGGGCGCTTGCGCACCGCGTCGAGGCCCTTCAGGACCTTGATCGCGTCCGAGCCGTAGTCGCTGCCGTTGCCGTTGCCGTTGCCCTTGCCCTTGCCCTTGCCGTCGGACATCGGGTTCTTAGATCCTCATCGGCATGACGACGTAGCGGAAATCCTTCTCCGTCGGGTAGCTGATCAGGGCGCTCGAGGAGGCGTCGCCGAACGCGCACTCGATGTTTTCGCCGCCGACGTTGTTCAGCACGTCGAGCAGGTAATTGACGTTGAAGCCGATGTCGAGTCCATCGCCGGAGTACTTGATCTCCACCTCCTCGTGCGCCTCCTCCTGCTCGGCGTTGGAGGAAACGATTTTCAGGCTGCCGTCCGACAGGACCCAGCGCACGCCGCGGAATTTCTCGTTCGACAGGATCGCAGCCCGCAACAGCGCCTGGCGCAAGGCTTCGCGCCCGACCTGCAGCTTGTTCTTGTGGCCGGTCGGGATGACGCGCGTGTAATCGGGGAACTTGCCGTCGATCAGCTTCGAGACCAGCTCGACGGTGCCGAAGCGGAACGCGGCCTGCGTCGCCGAGACCTCGACATTGACCTCGTCATCATTCTCGGCCAGCAGTTTCGAGAGCTCGATGACGGTCTTGCGCGGCACGATGACCTCCTGCCGGGGCATGCTGCCGGCCAGCGCCGTCGCCGCGTACGCCAGCCGGTGGCCGTCGGTCGCCACCAGCTTGAGCTGGCCTTCCTCGACCACCATCAACAGGCCGTTCAGGTAATAGCGGATGTCCTGCTGCGCCATGGCGTACTGCACCAGGCCAAGCAGGCGCCGCAGGGCCTTCTGGCTGAGGGTAAAGCGGGCCGCTTCGCCGGCCGGCTTCGCCAGGCGCGGGAAATCCTCCGCCGGCAGGGTCTGCAACGTGAAGCGGCTCTTGCCGGCTTTCACCAGCAGGCGCTTCTCCTGCTGTTGCAGGGTCAGGTCGGCGCCGTCCGGCAGAGCACGCAGGATATCGACCAGCTTGCGTGCGCCAACCGTTATCGCCTTCGCGTCGCCGGTTGCCGAGAGCGCGGTGCGGGCTGTGATCTGGATTTCGATATCGGTGGCGAGGAAGGACAAGTTCTGCCCGGCCTGCTCGATCAGCACGTTCGACAGGATCGGCAGCGTGTGGCGCCGCTCGATGATCCCGCTTACGGCTGAAAGCGGCGTGAGGATGTCGTCACGTTTCGCTTTGATCATTTGTTATTTACCTTCTGTTTCTTAGTAGTAATAACTAGTAGTAACTAATAGAGAGCACGCAATCACGGGACAACTCCGGATTCCCCCATCCCGCCCAACGGTTACGGCGCGCGCAAACGTGCTGGAAAGCTGTGCAGCGTATGTGGGCGATTGTGGATAAGTTTTCGCCCGCTCCAGAAGCGACGGGTTATGCACAAACTGTCCCGCCTGCAAACACAACTTTTCCACGCTCAACCTTTCAGCACCTGCTCGAGCACGAGGTAGTCGCGGTTGAGCCCGGTGTCGTGCTTGCGCAAGCTGGCTACGGTGCGGCAGGCGTGCAGCACGGTGGTGTGATCGCGGTTGCCGAAGGCCTCGCCGATCTCCGGCAGGCTCATTTGCGTCAGGTCCTTGGCGAGCGCCATCGCCACCTGGCGCGGCCGCGCGAGGTTGCGGCTGCGCTTCTTCGAGTGCATGTCCGAGACCTTGATCTTGAAGTACTCGGCGACCGTCTTCTGGATGCCCTCGACGCTGATCTGGCGGCTGTTCAGGTTGAGGATGTCGCGCAGCGCTTCCTTGGCGAGGTCGAGCGACAGCTCGCGCTCGGTGAAGCGGGAGAAGGCGAGCACTTTCTTCAGCGCGCCCTCCAGCTCGCGAACGTTGGAGCGGATGTGCTTGGCGATGAAGAAAGCGATGTCTTCCGAAAGGGCGATGGCGTCGGCCTCGGCCTTCTTCAGCACAATCGCGACGCGCATTTCGAGCTCCGGGGGCTCGATCGCGACCGTGAGTCCCCAACCGAAGCGCGAGATCAGGCGCTCCTCCATGCCAGCGATCTCTTTTGGGTAGGTATCGCAGGTAATGACGATCTGCTTGTGCGCTTCGACCAGGGCGTTGAAAGCGTAAAAGAACTCCTCCTGCGTGCGGCCCTTGTTGGAGAAGAACTGGATATCGTCGATGAGCAGCAGGTCGAGCGAGTGGTAGTAACGCTTGAACTCGTCGAACGATTTCTGCTGGTAGGCGCGCACCACGTCGGTGACGTACTGCTCGGCGTGGATGTAGCGGATGCGGGCCTCCGGGCGCGCATCGGCGAGCGTATTGCCGATCGCCTGCACCAGGTGGGTCTTGCCCAAGCCTACGCCGCCATAGACGAACAGCGGGTTGTACGAAATTCCCGGGTTTTCGGCAACTTGGATGGCCGCGGCGCGGGCGAGTTGGTTGGCCTTGCCGGTGACGAAGCTGTCGAACGTGAACGCCCGGTTGAGTCGCGAGCGCTCCGCCAGGGTCGGCGCCTCCGCGACCGGGCGCGGTGCCGGCTGGGTGGATCGGGTGGCCGGATCGGCGCCACGTGCGAGCACCAGGCGTACGCCGAGTTCGCGGCCGCTCGCCTCGGCTGCGAGGCGCTCGATGCGCGCCGCGAAACGCTCGCGCACCAGCTCCAGCACGAAACGGTTGGGCGCGGTCAGAACCAGTGTGTCGTCGGCAGCGTCCGCCTCGGGTGCAAGGGGGCGGATCCAGGTATTGAACTGCTGCGCGGGGAGCTCCTGCTCGAGACGGCGTAAGCAGGTATCCCAGAGATTTTGCATCTTGTGATTGGCCCTAAACGAAGCAGAATTTTACTCGCTTGGGAATGGGTTATCCACAGCGAAAATTGCTGGTGTGCACGCACCGAAACGATTTGACAATGCGTTCTCGCGCGCGCTCTAATACCGCCCTTTTTCGGATCGGCAGATGGCTACCAAGCGCACTTATCAACCCTCCAAGACACGGCGCGCCCGGCGCCACGGATTCCTGGTGCGCAGCCGCACTCCCGGCGGACGCAAGGTCCTGCGCAACCGGCGCGCCCGCGGGCGTCGCCGGCTCGCGCTATAGTCGCCGCTGCAACGCGCGAGAAGCGCTTCGGAATCGGCGCAGCGCGGCGGCTACGGCGCAAGGCGGATTTCGAGCGGCTGCTGAGACAGGGAAAGCGCCTGCGCGCCGACGGCTACACCTTCTTCATCGATCGACGCGCGGCAGGGCGGCCGCGGCTGGGTATTCTCGTAACGCGCAAGCACAGTGCCGAGGCCTCGGAGCGCAATTACCTCAAGCGCTGCATTCGCGAGGCCTTCCGCCTGGAACAGGAAAAGCTCGGCCCGGTGGATTTGCTGGTGCGGCCGCCGGAGCGCATCGAGGCCTCGGCGGACATGATCAGGCGGTTGCGGAGGCTTTTGGGCGAAATCGAAAAATGATCGCGAGCATGTTGCGCTTCGGAGTGCGTGCCTACCAGGTGGCGGTCAGCCCGCTCCTGCCGCGCGCCTGCCGCTTCCACCCCAGCTGCTCGGAATATGCCGGCGAGGCTCTCGCGCGTCACGGAGCCTGCCGCGGCTGCTGGCTGGCGGCGCGCCGCGTCGTGCGCTGCGGCCCGTGGCATCCCGGCGGCTACGATCCCGTGCCTTGATGATGGACGCGCAGAGACTCGTTCTGCTGCTCATCTTCGGCTTCTCGGTGCTGATGCTCTGGGAGGGCTGGGAACGCGAGCATCGGCCCAAACCCGCTGCACAGGCGCCGGCTGCGCAGCAACAGGGTGTGCCTGTGCCGGCGGCGCCATCGGCGCCGTCAAGTTCCCCTCAAGCGCCGGCGAAAGCTGCGCCACAGGGGGCGCCGGCGGTTCCGGCGGCCGAAACCGCGGCCCGCGGCGAGACGGTGCGCGTGACCACCGACCTGGTTATCGCCGAAATCGATACGCTCGGCGGCACGCTGAAGCGCCTGGAGTTCCTGCGCCACAAGGACTCCGAGAACGAAAAGAAGAATCTGGTGCTGCTGGGGTCCGACCGGCACTATGAAGCGCAGAGCGGGATCGCCGGAGAAGGCGGTCCGAACCATCGCACGCTCTGGCGCGTGCTGCCCGGCGAGCGCGCGCTCGCCGCGGGTGCCGACCGCCTCGAAGTCCGTCTTGCCGCCCAGGGGCGCGATGGCCTGGAGGTGCAGAAGGTCTACACCTTCAAGCGCGACAGCTACGTAATCGACGTTGCCATCGAGCTGCATAACCCGCGACAGCAGCCGGCGTCGTCTTACACCTATTTCCAGCTGACGCACGACGGGCGTCCGCTCGCCGACGCCAACACGCTCGCCCAGTCGTTCGGCGCACAGAGCTACACCGGCTTCGCGCTTTACTCCAAGGAGAAGGCCTTCGAGAAAGTGCCGCCTTCGGATCTCGACAAGGCGAAGGAGCACACGACCCGCGCCGACAACGGTTGGCTCGCGTTTGTGCAGCACTATTTCGTCTCGGCCTGGTTGCCGCACGATGGGCCGCGCGACTATGCGTTCGAGAAGCGCCAGGACGGGACCTACTCTGGACGCTTGCTCATCCCCGTCCAGGTTGCCGCCGGGGGCACCGCGAGCGTTACGGTGCCTCTCTACAGCGGGCCGCAGGAGAAGCGGCGGCTGGAGAGCGCGGCGCCGGGCCTCGACCTGGTGGTCGACTACGGCTGGCTGACGGTGATCGCCTGGCCGCTCTTCTGGCTGCTGGAGAAATTCCACGCGTTGTCGGGCAACTGGGGCGTGGCGATCATCCTGCTCACGGTGTCGATCAAGATCCTCTTCTTCCCGCTCTCGGCGGCGAGTTACAAGTCGATGGCGAAGATGAAGCTCGTTACGCCGCGCCTGACCAAGATCCGCGAGATGTACGGCAACGACCGGCAGAAGATGAACCAGGCGATGATGGAGCTCTACAAGACCGAGAAGATCAACCCGCTCGGCGGCTGCTTCCCGATCCTGGTGCAGATCCCGGTGTTCATCGCCCTCTACTGGGTGCTGCTCGCCGCCATCGAGCTGCGCCACGCGCCGTTCATGCTCTGGATCAAGGACCTCTCG
>Ga0137410_10000883_pt1 | contig 20609 bp, 19 predicted proteins | sample CZODoug1_16funga_FD_108878 | JGI IMG/M metagenome (GOLD analysis project Ga0137410, IMG submission 108878) | Vadose zone soil fungal communities from Angelo Coast Range Reserve, California, USA - CZODoug1_16fungal (Illumina Assembly) | ecosystem: Environmental > Terrestrial > Soil > Vadose zone... | reverse complement strand
GTCGTGTCCCCATCGACTCCGCGATTGACGACGGCGACGCCCGGGAACACCTCCCTCCACTCCGCCCCGTCGGTGAGCGAATCGCCGATCATGACGACGGAGGCGTAGGAGCCGAAAGCGTCGAAGAACGATTTCTTCTCGTCCCAGTACGAGGACGGCTGGGACGGTCTGGGCGTGCCGCCCTTCGCGAACCAGCCGGCGGCGAAGGACGCGCACGCGGCAAGTGCGAACGCAGCGATGAACTTCATCCGGTCTTTGCTCATGAATGAAAAAGGCCGCGCTGGCGCGGCCTCTTGCCGATTTTCCCGGGCCTCCTACTTCATCGCCGCGGCGCCGGCCTGCGAGATCACATCGTCCTGCGAGCCCGTGCCGCCGGACACGCCGATGGCGCCGATGATCTTCCCGTTCACGACGATGGGATTGCCGCCGCGCGAGGCTATCACGTCATCGAGGGTAGGCAGGTAGCTGAAGAAAGCACCCTTGCCGAGCAAGCGTTCGAACACCACCGTCGGACGCCGATAGCGCGCGGCCGTGCGGGCCTTATGCTGCGCGATCGAGATCGAGGCGAATTGGCACTGATCCATCTTTTGGAAAAAGATGAGATCTCCGGTCGGGCCGACAACAGCGATACACATTTGCCAATCGCGCTTGGTCGCGTCCGCCAACGCGGCATCAGCCACTTTCTTGGCCTGTACGAGCGTGATGGTCTCGCCGTAAGGCATGTAGGTGTGCTTTTCCGGAACGGCTTCGTTCGGATTGTTCGGATCGGGCGGCACCTGCGCGAAGCCAGCCCCGGAGACGAGCAGCGCGCCGGCTGCGGCGGCGATCAATGCGGATTTCAACGACATGGAATTTCCCCTTTCGGTTGACTGCGTTGATAAACGACTTCAGGTCTTCAGGCCCAACGCGGCGATGCCGGCGTTGCAGATCTGCTCGTCCTCGTGCGACTGCACCCCCGACACTCCCACGGCGCCCGCGCATTCGCTGCCGACCATGATCGGCACCCCGCCCTGGATGGGCAGGACCGGCATGTTGAGCAGCGCATTCCTCCCCGCGGCAACTCGGTCCTCCCAGTTCTTGGTGGTGCGCCTGGAAACGGCTGCGCTGCGGCCCTTCTCGATCGCGACCTGCGCGTTGAACGGCGTAGCCCCGTCCATGCGGATGAGCCACAGGATGTGCCCGCCGTCGTCGAGAATGGCGATCGTCACGTTCCACTTGTTCTTGCGCGCCTCGGCTTCCGCGGCGGCGCCGATCTTCTTGCAGTCTTCCAGGGTCAGGCAGGGTTTGTTGTTCACGTCGTCCTCAGTGCGTTTCGGATCTGTTCCGGGGCCGCCGCGTCCTCGATGGTGGTGAGGTCGCCGGGATCGCGATTCTCCGCGAGCGCCTGGATGGCGCGCCGCAGAGTCTTTCCCGAGCGGGTCTTGGGCAGCAGGGACACGAAGTGTACCGCACGCGGCCGGGCGATGGCGCCCAGCTGCCGGTCGACGGTCTCCATGACTTCCTTTTCGAGCCCTGCGCGGCCCGCCTCGGTGCCGAGCCGCGAAGCGTCCTTCGCCACCGCGAAGGCGAGCGGCATCTGGCCCTTGAGCGGGTCGGCCACGCCCACCACCGCGCACTCGGCGATGTTGGCGTGCATGCTGACCGCCTCCTCGATCTCGCGCGTGCCCAGCCGGTGCCCGGCGACGTTGATCACGTCGTCGGTGCGGCCGAGGATGAAGTAATACCCATCCTGATCGCGTAGGCCCCAGTCGAAGGTCGAGTAGGTCAGCCGGTCCTTGAAGGTGCGGAAATAGGTCTTCACGAAGCGCTCGTCGTCGCCCCACACCGTGGACATGCACCCCGGCGGCAGCGGCGGCTCGACGGCGACCACGCCCTTCTCGCCGTCGGCGACCGGCTCGCCCGTGCCCTCGTGCAGCAAGCGCACGTCGTAGCCGTAGCAGGGGAACGAGGGCGAGCCCATCTTGATCGGAGTGTTCTCGACCCCGGGATGCGCCGACAGCAGCGGCCAGCCGGTCTCGGTCTGCCAGTAGTGGTCGACCACGGGCTTGCCGAGCGCCTGCGTGATCCAGGTGTGCGTCGGCTCGTCGAGCGGCTCCCCCGCGAGAAACAGGTGCCGGAGCGAGGACAAATCGTATTTCCTGATGAAGTCGGTCGCGTGCTTCTTCAGCACGCGGATCGCCGTCGGCGCCGAGAACATCACGTTGACTTTCTTGTCCTGCACGATCTTCCACCACACGCCCGCGTCAGGGCGGATCGGCACCCCCTCGTACATGACCGTCGTCATGCCGGCAATGAGCGGCGCATAGATGATGTACGAGTGCCCTACCACCCAGCCGATGTCCGAGGTGGTGAACATGATCTCGCCCGCGGCGCCGCAGAAGATGTGCTGCATCGAGGCGGCGAGCGCCACCGCGTAGCCGCCGACGTCGCGCTGCACGCCCTTGGGCCGGCCCGTCGTCCCCGAGGTGTACAGGATATACGAGGGTTCGTTCGACTCGAGCCAGGTCACCGGCACCTTGGCGTCGAGGTGCCTGCCGCGCAGTTCGGCCCAGTCGACGTCGCGCCCGGGCACCGTTGCCATCGCCTGGTCGAGTCCGCGGCGGTGGATCAGGACCTTCGCCGGCGGGAATTTCGCCAGCTTCAGGGCCTCGTCGACCAGCACCTTGTACAGGACGACCTTGCCCATGCGGCTGCCGCCGTCGGCTGTTACGATGAGGCGCGGCTTGGCGTCGTCGATGCGCGCCGCCAGGCTCGCGGCGGCGAAGCCGCCGAACACTACCGAGTGGATCGCGCCGATGCGCGCGCAGCCGAGAATGGCGAAGATCGCCTCGGGGATCATCGGCATGTAGACGATCACCCGGTCGCCCTTCGCCACACCGAGCGCCTTCATCATCCCCGCCGCGCGCTGCACCTCGGCGTGGAGCTCCGCGTAGGTGTAGGCCTTTTCCTCGCCCGTCTCGGTGGAGATGTAGACCAGCGCCGGCTGCCCGGAGCGCGCAGCGAGATGCCGGTCCACGGCGTTGTGGCACAGGTTGGTCTCGCCGCCGATGAACCATCTTGCGAACGGCGGGTGCGCGTACTCGAGCACTTTCGAGAAGGGCTTGTGCCAGTCGATCCGCTTCGCCTCCTCCGCCCAGAAGCTCTCGCGGTCCGCGATCGAGCGCCGGTAGAAGTCGCGGTAGCGGCTCACGGGAGCTACTTCGGCTGGTTGCGTAGCGCCTGGGTGATCTTGTCGAGGGGGACCTCGACGTTCAGCTTGCGGCACACGCCCACGATGAAAGGCAGTATGCGGCGCAGGATCTCGCTCGACGAGTCGCCTATCTGGTCGGCGTTCGCGTTCTCGATGACCTGCACGGCGCGCTCGATGTCGCTCGGCAGGCTCCTGAGCTTGACCAGGTTCACCTCGTCCTGGTTGACGATGCGCTGCTGCGCCTTCTTCTGCGCCGCGTCCTTCAGGCGCTGTTGCGCGAGCTTCATCAGCTCCTCGACCGTGCTGACCGTGTCGACGTCCAGGGCGGCGAGGCCGATGCTGGCGCCGATCCTCAGCACCTGCTCGCGGTAGGTGACCTGCGCCTTCTGCAGCTGCTCGTGCATGCGGCGCGCGAAGGCGAGCGCCTGCTGCGAGGAGGTGCCGGGAAACACCACGGTGAACCCCGCCTCCGAGGTGCGACCCATCGAGTCCTCGGCCCGCAGCGTCCCCATCACGAGCTTGGCGATCCGCCCGAGCAGCTGGTCGGCCACCGCCTTGCCGACCTTGTCGGCGATCTCGGTGTAGGTATCGATGTGGAACATCAGCACCGAGAGCGAGCCGCCGTGCCGGCGCGCGTGCGAGAAGTGCTTGCCTCCCTCGGTGACGAGGTAGTGCGGCGTGAAGGTGCCGGTGACCGGGTCGCGGGTGGCGGTCTGGTCGATCGCCTGCTTGCTGACCACGAGCTGCTGCTTCGCCTCGACCAGGTGCAGCAGGTTGTCGATGCGCGACAGGATCTCGGTGCCGTCGGTGGTCTTGGTGATGAAGTCGTTCGCGCCGGCCGCGCGCGCGCGCTTCTTGGTCGCGTCCTCCTCGTCGCCCGAGATCACGATCACGGGAATGGTCTTGACGCGCGAGTCCTGCGAGCCGCGGATGCGTTCGAGCAGGCCGAAGCCGTCGAGCTTGGGCATCTGGATGTCGGAGAACACGACCACGATCGATGGGTCGGTCGAGATCGCCTGCCAGCCGGCCTCTCCGTCGGCCTCCTCGCGCACGTCGAAGCTCTTGCGGATCAGGCGCGCGATCGTGGTGCGCACGATGCGCGAGTCGTCCACGAGCAGCACGCGCTGCTTGGGGATCGTCGTGACCGGGGGATTGGAGCTCACTTCAGGCCGCCATGTCGACCACGACCCGGCCCTTGGCTGCGCCCTTGATGAAGCCGTCGAAGACCTTCGGCAGGTCGTCGAACGGGATGGTACGCGTCATCTCCTTGAGGTGGGGCGGCCGCATGTCGGTCGCGAGCCGCCGCCACACCTCCTGGCGCAGCGGCATGGGGGTGGCGCCCGAGTCGATGCCGAGCAGGCTCACGCCGCGCAGGATGAAAGGGGCCACCGTCGTGTTGAGGCTCATGCTCGCCGCCAAGCCGATGGCGGCGATGGTGCCGCCGACGATCATGGTGCTGGCCATCCAGGCGAGCACCTCGCCGCCGAGGTTGTCGACGGCGCCGGCCCAGATCGCGCGGTCCAGCGGCTTGATCTTCGTCAGGTCGAGGCTCTTGCGGGACATCACGTCCTTCGCCCCCAGCTTTCTCAGGTAGTCGGCCTCGCTCTCCTTGCCGGTGAGCGCGGTCACGCTGTAGCCCAGGCGAGAAAGCATGTCGATCGCGATCGACCCTACCCCGCCCGTCGCCCCGCTCACGACCACCGGGCCGTTGGCGGGAGCAAGGCCGTTCGCCTCCATGCGCACCACCGCGAGCGCGGCGGTGTAGCCGGCCGTGCCCAGCGCCATCGCCTCGAACAGGCTCATTCCCTTGGGCATGGGCACCGCCCAGGCCGCGGGGACCCTGGCGTACTCGGCGTAGCCGCCGTCGTGCGACACGCCGAGGTCGTAGCTGGTGCAGACCACCGCGTCGCCGCGCTTGAAACGGGGATCCGCCGACTCGGTCACGGTTCCCGACAGGTCGATTCCGCCGACGCAGGGAAAGCGCCGGATGATCTTGCCCGCGCCGGTCGCGGCGAGCGCGTCCTTGTAGTTGACGCTCGAATACGCCACCCGCACCACGACCTCGCCCGGGTCGAGATCGCCAAGCGCCATCTCCTCGAACCCTCCGGCGACCTTTTTCTCGACCTCGCGGATTCGATACGCTTTGAATTTTTCCATGATCCCCCGGGGCGGATTATACCGGGCCGGGCATGCTACTCGGGCGCGCGCCTCGCCTCCGTGAGATAGGCACGCGACTGCATCTCGACGAGACGGCTGGCGGTGCGCTCGAACTCGAACACCATGGCGCGCAAGCGCGCGTCGGCGGGATCCTCCTCGATCCTGAGGAGCTTGTCCGGCGCGGCCTCGGCCGAGACGATGAGCTTGACACGGTTGTCGTAGAACACGTCGACCATCAGCGTGAAGCGGCGCGCCTCCTCGGCGAGCTTCAGGCCCATGCGCGGCACGCCCGACACGATCACCGTGTGGAATCGCTTGGAAAGGTCCAGATAGTCGTGCTGCGAGCGCCCCCACCCGCAGATCGCGGTGAACTCGAACCAGACGACACCGCCTGCGCGGTGGACGTAGGGAATGACGCGGCCCTCGACGTCGAGCTCCTGGAATTCCTCCTCGACCTCGGCGATGCGCTTGAAGTTCTCCATCAGCTGCCGGTCGGCGCGCTCGCCCAGGGGCGCGTGGTAGACCTGCACGCCCTCGAGCATCTTCTGCCGATAGTCGACGCCGCCGTCGACGTGCAGGACGTCGAGGCGCGTCTTCAGCAGCTCGATGGTTGGCAGGAAGTTCTCGCGCTTCAGGCCGTCCTTGTACAGCTCGTCGGGGCGGTAGTTCGAGGTGAAGCAGCACACCACCCCGAGGTCCATAGTGCGGCTGAGCAGCCTGCCCACGATCATCGCGTCGGCAATGTCGTTGACGTGCATCTCGTCGAAGCAGATGAGACGGTAGCGCTTGGCGATGCGCTCGGCGAGCGCGCCGAGCGGGTCCTCGCGGCCCTTCAGCTCTGCGAGCTCGCGGTGCACGTCGCGCATGAAGTGGTGGAAGTGCACGCGGCGCTTGCGCACCAACGGCAGGCACAGGTAGAAGCTGTCCATGAGGAAGCTCTTGCCCCGGCCGACGCCGCCCCAGAGGTAGACCCCGCGTGGCAGCGGCGGGCGCACCACCAGGCGCCGCAGCGCCGTGGAGCGCCGCGCCTTGTACGCGGTCCATTCCTCGTAGAGCTGCTGCAGGCGCTCGACCGCGCGCAGCTGCGAGGCGTCGCTCTTGAAGCCGCGGCGCTCCAGCGCCCGGTGGTAGACCTCGATGGGCCCCTGCTTCGCGAGCTCCTGCTGTTCTCTCGCTTCCAGAACGCCTTCCCGCATCAGATGTTGAGCGCGCGCTTGTCCACCGCCAGCGCCGCGTCCTTCATCGCCTCCGAGAGCGACGGGTGGGCGTGGCAGATCATGCCGATGTCCTCGCTCGAGGCGCGGAACTCCATCGCGACCACGGCCTCGGCGATCAGCTCGGAGGCGTAGGCGCCGATGATGTGTACGCCGAGTATGGCATCGGTCTTCGCGTCGGCGAGGTATTTGACGAGTCCGCTGGTGTCGCCGAGCGCCCTCGCCCGGGCGTTCGCCGTGAAGGGGAAGGTCCCGGCCTTGTAGGCAATGCCCTCGGCCTTGAGCTGCTGCTCGGTCTTGCCCACCCAGGCGATCTCGGGCGTGGTGTAGATCACCCAGGGGACGGTGTTGAAGTCGACGTGCGGGTGCTGGCCGGCGATGCGCTCGGCCACCGCCACGCCTTCTTCCTCCGCCTTGTGGGCGAGCATGGGGCCGCGCACCACGTCGCCGATCGCCCACACGCCCGGAACGCCGGTGCGGCACTGATCGTCGACGGCGACGAAGCCGCGGTCGAGCTTGAGGCCGATTCCCTCCGCATTGAGTCCTTCGGTATTGGCGATGCGGCCGATGGAGACGATGAGCCTGTCGAAGGCCGCGGTCTGAGCCTTGCCTTCGGCGTCGGCGTACTCGACCGTCACGCCTTTACCCGCCTTCACCCCCGAGATCTTCACGCCGAGCTCGATCTTGAGACCCTGCTTCGCGAAGATCTTCGCAGCCTCCTTGGCGATCTGCTCGTCGGCGGCGCCGAGGAACGCGGGCAGCGCCTCGAGGATCGTGACGTCCGACCCGAGCCTGCGCCACACGCTGCCCATCTCCAGGCCGATCACGCCCGCGCCGACGATCCCGAGGCGCCTTGGCACGTCGGGAATGGAAAGCGCGCCGTCGTTGCTGAGGATCAGCTTCTCGTCGAAAGGAGCGCCCGGCAACGCGCGCGGCACCGAGCCGGTCGCGACGATCACGTTCTTCGCCGAGAGCGTCTCGCCGCCGACCTTGACCTCCCCGGGCGCGACGAACGTCCCCCGGCCGTGGAAAAACGTCACCTTGTTCTTCTTGAACAGGTACACCACCCCGTCGTTGCTCGCCTTCACCACCTGGTCCTTGCGCTTCATCATCTGCGCGAGGTCGAGCTCGAGGCCTTTCACCTTCACGCCGTGTTCGGCGAAGTGGTGGCCGGCCTGCTCGAAGTTCTCCGAGGACTGCAGCAGCGCCTTGGAAGGAATGCAGCCGATGTTGGTGCAGGTGCCGCCGAGCGCAGGCTTGCCCTCGGCGTTCTTCCACTCGTCGATGCAGGCGGTTTTCAGACCGAGCTGGGCGGCGCGGATCGCGGCGATATAGCCGCCGGGACCGCCGCCGATCACGACGACGTCGAACGATTGAGCCATGCGTGCAGCCCTAGAGGTCGAGGAGGAGCCGCGACGGATCCTCGAGCGCTTCCTTGATCGCGACCAGCGACAGCACCGCCTCGCGGCCGTCGATGATGCGGTGGTCGTACGAGAGCGCGAGGTAGTTGATCGGGCGGATCACGACCTGGCCGTTCTCGACCACCGGGCGCTCGCGGGTCGCATGCACGCCGAGGATCGCCGCCTGCGGCGGGTTGATGATGGGCGTGGAGAGCATCGAGCCGAAGACGCCGCCGTTGGAGATCGAGAAGGTGCCGCCGGTCAGCTCCTCGATGGTGAGCTTGCCGTCCTGGGCGCGCTTGCCGAAGTCGGCGATCTTCTTCTCGATGTCGGGGAAGCTCAGCTGGTCGCAGTCGCGCAGGATCGGCACGACCAGGCCGCGCGAGCTGCCGACTGCGATGCCGACGTCGAAGTAGCCGTGGTAGACGATGTCGTTGCCGTCGATCGAAGCGTTCACGATCGGGTATTTCTTGAGCGCGTGCACGGATGCCTTGACGAAGAACGACATGAAGCCGAGCTTCACGCCGTGCTCCTTCTCGAAGCGCTCCTGGTACTTCTTGCGCAGCTCCATCACCGGCTGCATGTTCACTTCGTTGAAGGTGGTGAGGATCGCCGCGGTCGACTGCGACTGCACCAGGCGCTCGGCGATGCGCGCGCGCAGGCGCGACATCGGCACGCGCTGCTCGGGTCGGCCGGCGAGGACCTGGTCGACGCTCACGGGTGCGGGAGGCTGGGGCAACGGCGCTCTCGCTTCCGGAGCTTTCGCTTCCATTACATCGGTCTTGGTGACGCGGCCCCCTTTGCCGGTGCCGGCGATCGACGCGGTGTCGATCCCCTTCTCTTCGGCCATCTTCCTCGCCGCCGGCATCGCGGGAGCGGGAGCCGCGGCGGACTTCGGAGGCGGGGTGGGAGCCGCAGCGGGTTTCGCAGCAGGCGCTGCCGCGGGGGCTGAAGCGACCCCTTTGCCATCGGTATCGATGGTCGCGATCACCTCGCCCGCCTTCACCGTGCCGCCGTCGCCCTTGACGATCTTCGTGAGCACGCCGTCCGCGGGCGCGGGCAGCTCCAGCACGACCTTGTCGGTCTCGATGTCGATCAGGTTCTCGTCGCGCTTCACCCGCTCGCCTTCCTTCTTGTGCCAGGCGAGCAGCGTCGCCTCCGACACCGACTCGGACAGCTGCGGGACCTTGACTTCGACGAGCATCTCTAGGCTTTCCTTCCGGTTCCCTGGACCGGCTTGACCAGATTATCCGTCAGCGGCCCGAAAGCGGCTTCGACCAGCTGCTTCTGCTGCTCGTTGTGCAACGACGCGTAGCCGGCCGCGGGCGAAGCCGACGACGGGCGCATCGCGTAGCCGAGGATCTGCTCCTCGCGCATGTGCCGCAAGATGTAGCGCTGGATCCAGAACCACGCGCCCTGGTTCGCCGGCTCTTCCTGGCACCAGACGACTTCCTTCGCGTTCTTGTAGAGGTTGATCTGCTGCTGGAACAGCTCGTCCGGGAAGGGATAGAGTTGGGCAATGCGCGCGATCGCGATGTCTTTCACGCCGCGCTCCTTCCTCGCCGCCATGAGATCGAAGAATACCTTGCCGCTGCAGAAGACCACGCGCTTCACGTCCTGCGGACGGATGCCCTGGTCCCAGTCGGCGTTCACCGGGATGAATTTCTCGTGCGCGAACTCCTCTAGCGGCGACACCGATTCCTTGTGCCGCAGCAGGCTCTTCGGCGTGAAGATGATGAGCGGCTTGCGGTACGGCCGGATCATCTGCCGGCGCAGCAGGAAGAACATCTGCACCGGAGTTGCCGGCACGCACACCTGGATGTTGTCGTCGGCGCACAGCTGCAGGTAACGCTCGATGCGCCCGGAGGAATGCTCGGGGCCCTGGCCCTCGTAGCCGTGCGGCAGCATCAGCACCATGCCGCAGATGCGCCCCCATTTCACCTCGCCCGCGGCGATGAACTGGTCGATCACCACCTGCGCGCCGTTGGCGAAATCGCCGAATTGCGCCTCCCACACCACCAGCTCGTTCGGCTCCGAGGTCGAGTAGCCGTACTCGAAGCCGAGCACCGCCTCCTCGGACAGCACCGAGTCGATCACCACGAAGTCGCCCTGGTTGGGGGCGACGTGGTTGAGCGGAATGTAGCTCCCCGAATCCCACTTCTCGCGGTTCTGGTCGTGCAGCTCCGCATGGCGGTGGAAGAAGGTGCCGCGGCCGCTGTCCTGGCCGGAGATCCGGACCGCGAAACCGTCCTTGAGCAGGGAGGCGTAGGCGAGGTTCTCCGCCATGCCCCAGTCGACCGGCATCTTGCCCTGCCCCATCAGGCGCCGGTCGGCGATGATCTTCTCCACCCGCGGGTGCAACTTGAAGCTCGACGGGATGGTGGTGAGGCCCTCGGCGAGCGCCTTGAGATCGGCGAGCGGCAACGTGGTGTCGTCGCGTTCGTTCCACTTGGTCTTGTTGTACTTGCTCCAGTCGACCGCGAACGGCGGCTTGAAGTTCGAGAGAATCGTCTTGTTGGTGTGGTAGCCCCCGTCCAGGGCCTGGCGGTAGCTCGCGACCAGCTTGTCGGCGTCGTCGGGACCGATCACGCCCCCAGCGGCGAGGCGCTCGGCGTAGAGCTTGCGGGTCCCGGGATGCGCGTTGATGATCTTGTACATCAGCGGCTGCGTCACCATCGGCTCGTCCTGCTCGTTGTGACCGAGCTTGCGGAAGCACACCAGGTCCACCACGATGTCCTTCTTGAACTTCGCGCGGTAGTCGAGCGCGATCTCGGTCGCCAGGATGCACGCCTCCGGATCGTCGCCGTTCACGTGGAAGATGGGCATTTCCATCATCTTCATCACGTCGGTGCAGTACAAGGTCGAGCGGCTGTCGCGCGGGTCGGAGGTGGTGAAGCCGATCTGGTTGTTGAGCACGATGTGCACCGTGCCGCCGGTGCCGTAGCCGCGTGTCCCCGAGAGGTTCAGCGTCTCCATCACCACGCCCTGCCCCGCCACCGCGGCGTCGCCGTGGATCAGCACCGGCAGCACCTGGTCGCCGCCGCGGTCCTTGCGGCGGTGCTGGCGGGCGCGCACCGAGCCCTCGACCACCGGGTTCACGATCTCCAGGTGCGAGGGGTTGAAGGCGAGCGTGAGGTGCATGGGACCACCCGGCGTGTTGATGTCGGACGAGATCCCCTGGTGGTACTTCACGTCGCCTTCCCGGACCGCATCACTGTGCTTGCCCTCGAACTCGGCGAACAGGTCCTGGGGCATCTTGCCCAGGGTGTTCACCAGGACGTTCAGGCGTCCGCGGTGTGCCATGCCGATCACCAGCTCCTGCACGCCGGCTTCGCCGGCGCGCTGCAACAGGTTGTCGAGCATCGGGATGAGCGTGTCGCCGCCCTCGAGCGAAAACCGCTTCTGCCCCACGTAGCGCGTGTGCAGGAAGCGCTCGAGGCCCTCGGACGCGGTCAGGCGCTCCAGGATGTGGCGCTTGGTGTCGGCCGAGTAGCTCGGCTTGGAGCGGATCGGCTCCAGGCGCTCCTGGATCCAGCGCTTCTCGGCGCGGCTGGAGAGATACATGTACTCCACCCCCAGCGTGCCGCAGTAGGTGTCCTGCAGCGCCTTGAGGATCTCGCGCAGTGTCGCCTGCTCCGGGCCGATGAGCGTGCCGGTGTTGAACACCGTGTCCATGTCGGCGTCGGTGAGGTCGTAGTAGGCGGGATCGAGCTCGGCGATGCGCGGGCGCTCGTGCCGCTTCAGCGGGTCGATGTCGGCGAGGAGCACGCCGCGGAAACGGTACTCGACGATCAGCTGGATCACCGAGTTCTGCTTGCGGTCGAGCCCCGCGACCGCCGCCGCGGGCCTCCCGGCCGCGGACTTCGCGCGCTGCGCGAACGCAGCGATCACCGGCGCGTGCGCGACGTCGCGTCCGCCGTTCCGCCCCGGCCCGGGCACCGCCTGGAGCTTGTCGAAATACTCGCGCCACTGCTGCGGCACCGACTGCGAATCGGCGAGCCACGCTTCGTACAGCTCCTCGACGAAGGGCGCGTTGGACCCGGAGAGGTAGGAGCTGGAGAGGAAATCCTTCATCACGCTCATGGCGGGCTCCTCGATTCGGCCGGGCTCAGCCCTTGCGCTTGCCGCCCGGGACGAACTCCCTGAGCGTGGCGCCGTTGTAGAGCTGGCGCGGGCGGCCGATCTTGTACTCGGGGTCGGAGATCATCTCCTGCCATTGCGCGATCCACCCGACGGTGCGCGCGAGCGAGAAGATGCAGGTGAACATCGCGACCGGGATGCCGAGCGCGCGCTGCACGATGCCGGAATAGAAATCGACGTTGGGGTAGAGCTTGCGGCTCACGAAGTAGTCGTCCTCGAGCGCGATCTTCTCGAGCGCCATCGCCAGCTTGAAGATGCGGTCGTCGTGCAGCCCGAGCTCGTCGAGCACCTCGTGGCAGGTCTCTCGCATGATCTTGGCGCGCGGGTCGTAGTTCTTGTAGACGCGGTGGCCGAAGCCCATCAGGCGCACGCCCGAGTTCTTCTCCTTGGCGCGCTTGATGAAGTCGCCCACCTTCGAGACGTCGCCGATCTCCTCGAGCATCTGCAGCGCCGCCTCGTTCGCGCCGCCGTGCGCCGGCCCCCACAGGCAGGCGATGCCAGCGGCGATGCACGCGAAGGGGTTCGCGCCCGACGAGCCGGCGAGGCGCACCGTCGAGGTCGACGCGTTCTGCTCGTGGTCGGCGTGCAGGATGAAGATGCGGTCGAGCGCCTTGACCAGCACGGGGTTCGGCTTGTACTCCTCCGCCGGTACCGCGAACATCATGCGCATGAAGTTCGCGGTGTAGGAGAGGTCGTTCTTGGGGTACATGAACGGCTGGCCGACCGAGTACTTGTACGCCATCGCGACGATCGTCGGCAGCTTCGCGACCAAGCGGAAGGCCGAGATCTCGCGGTGCGCGGGGTTCGTGATGTCGAGCGAGTCGTGGTAGAAGGCGGAGAGCGCGCCCACCACGCCGACCAAGACCGCCATGGGGTGCGAGTCGCGCCTGAACCCCGAGTACAGGCGTATCAGCTGCTCGTGCACCATGGTGTGGTGCATCACGATGTCGTCGAATCCCTTCTTCTCCTTGGCGGTGGGCAGCTCGCCGTTCAGCAGCAGGTAGCAGACCTCGAGGAAATCGCAGTTCACCGCCAGCTGCTCGATCGGGTAGCCGCGGTAGAGCAGCACGCCCTGGTCGCCGTCGATGTAGGTGATCTTCGAGCTGCAGCTCGCGGTCGACAAGAATCCCGGGTCGTAGGTAAACTTCCCGGTCTTCCCGTAAAGGGCGCGGATGTCGACCACGTCGGGTCCGATACTCCCCGACTGGACCGGGAATTCGATGGACTTGCCGTCCCCGTAGTTGAGTGTGGCCGTCTTGTTGGAAGACATGATGTTCCCTCTCGTATTCAACAGTTCCGCAGCAGCCCCACCACCTCGGACAGCGCCGGGTCGCGACACTCGCTCCGGCCGCTGACGATGCTCCACAGCTCGTCGTCCGCGTAGTCGAGGAGCCTCTCGAACGCGGACAGCCGATCGCCCGCGAGCAGGGAGGCGTGCGCGGCGAGGAAGCGCTCGAGCACGAGATCGTTCTCGAGGAGCCCGCGCCGGCAACGCCAGCGCAACCGGTTCATTTCCGTAACGGTCATGTTCTACACCGATCGCTTCACCATCAGCTCCTTGATCTTGCCGATGGCCCTGGTCGGGTTGAGGTTTTTCGGGCACGCGTCGACGCAGTTCATGATGCTATGACAGCGAAACAGGCGATAAGGGTCCTCGAGGTTGTCGAGGCGCTCGGCCGTCGCCTGGTCGCGGCTGTCGGCAATGAAGCGGTACGCCTGCAGCAGGCCCGCCGGGCCGACGAACTTGTCCGGGTTCCACCAGAACGACGGGCACGAGGTCGAGCAGCACGCGCACAGAATGCACTCGTACAGGCCGTCGAGCTCCTCCCTCTCCTTCGGAGACTGCAGCCGCTCCTTCTCGGGCGCCGGCTCCTCGTTCACCAGGTAGGGCTTGATCGAATGATACTGGTTGAAGAACTGCGTCATGTCGACGATCAGGTCGCGGATCACCGGCAGCCCGGGGAGCGGCCGCAGCTCCACCGGCTCCTTCAGGTCGGCGAGCTTGGTGATGCACGCCAGCCCGTTCTTGCCGTTGATGTTCATGGCGTCGGAGCCGCACTCCCCTTCGCGGCAGGAGCGGCGCAGGCTCAGGCTGTCGTCTTGCTCCTTGATGCGCACCAGCGCGTCGAGCAGCATGCGGTCGTGCGGGTCGAGCCGCACGTCGTAGTCCTTCATGTACGGTTTCTCGTCCCTGTCTGGGTCGTAGCGGAAGACTCGAAAGCGCATGGCGGCTCTCTTTCAGTACGTTCTGACTTTGGGCTCGATGGTCTTCGCGGTCAGCGGCTTCATGTGCACGGGCTTGTACTCGAGCCGGTCGCCTTCCTTGTACCACAGGGTATGCTTGAGCCAGTTTGCGTCGTCGCGCTCGTGATGGTCGGCGCGGTCGTGGGCGCCGCGCGACTCCTTCCTCGCCTCCGCCGACACCATTGAGGCGCGCGCCACCTCGATCAGGTTGTCGAGCTCGAGCGCCTCGACGCGCGCGGTGTTGAACACTCTGCTCTTGTCGCCGATCTGGGTGCGGGTCGCGCGGTCGGCGATACTGCGGATCTTTTTCACCCCCTGCACGAGCATGTCCGGGAAGCGGAACACGCCGCAGTGCGCCTGCATGGCGCGGCGCATCTCGGTCCCGACCTCGGAGACGGACTCGCCGTTCTTCTGGCCGTCGAGACGCGCAAGACGCGCCGCGGTGCGCTCGCCGGCGTCCTTGGGGAGGTCCTTGTGGCCGGGGTTCTCCTGCAGGAACTGCATGACGGAGGCCGCGGCCGCCTTGCCGAACACGAGCAGGTCGGTGAGCGAGTTCGTGCCCAGGCGGTTGGCGCCGTGCACCGAAGCGCAGGCGCACTCGCCCGCGGCGTAGAAACCGGGGACCCTGACCTCGGGATTCCCCGCTTGAGGGACGATCACTTCGCCCGCGTAGTTCGTGGGAATCCCGCCCATCTGGTAGTGCACCGTCGGCACCACCGGGATCGGGTCCTTCACCGGGTCGACGTTGGCGAATTTCTTCGCGATCTCGCGGATGCCGGGCAGCCGCTTGTCGATCACCTCCGGCCCCAGGTGGTCGAGCTTCAGAAGCAGGTAGTCGCCGTGCTGTCCCGCGCCGCGCCCCTCCTTGATCTCGGTCGCCATGGCGCGCGACACCACGTCGCGCGAGGCGAGGTCCTTGAGGTTGGGCGCGTAGCGCTCCATGAAGCGCTCGCCCGACTTGTTCAGGAGGTAGCCGCCCTCGCCGCGCACGCCCTCGGTGATGAGCACGCCCGCGCCCGCGACGCCGGTCGGGTGGAACTGCCAGAACTCCATGTCCTCGAGCGGGATGCCCGCCCGCGCCGCCATGCCCAGGCCGTCGCCGGTGCAGATGAAGGCGTTGGTGGTGGAGGCGAAGATGCGGCCCGCGCCGCCGGTGGCGAAAAGCGTCGCCCGGGCGTGCAGGACCATCACCTCGCCCGTCTCCATCTCGAGCGCGGTGACGCCCAGCACCTGGCCGCTTGCGTCGCGGATCAGGTCGAGCGCCATCCACTCGACGAAGAACTGGGTACGCGCACGCACGTTCCTCTGGTAGAGCGTGTGCAGCATCGCGTGCCCCGTGCGGTCGGCCGCGCAGCAGGAGCGCTGCACCGGGCGCTCGCCGAAATTCTGCGAGTGGCCGCCGAAGGGCCGCTGGTACACCGTGCCGTTCTCATTGCGGTCGAAAGGCATGCCGTAGTGCTCGAGCTCGTATACCGCGCGCGGCGCCTCGCGCACCATGAACTCGATCGCGTCCTGGTCGCCGAGCCAGTCCGAGCCCTTGACCGTGTCGTACATGTGCCACAGCCAGGAATCCTCGCCCATGTTGCCGAGCGCGGCGCCAATGCCGCCCTGCGCCGCGACCGTGTGCGAGCGCGTCGGGAACACCTTGGAGAGCACCACCACGGCGAGGCCGGCTTCGGAGAGCTGGAGCGCGGCGCGCAGGCCCGCGCCCCCGGCGCCGACCACGACCACATCGAAGCTCCGCTTCGCCAGCGCCACGCCTATCTCCAGAGAATCTGCATCGCCCAGCCGGCGCACCCGGTCAGCCACAGGATGGTCGCGACCTGGAGCGCGAGGCGCACACCGGTGTGCTTGACGTAATCCATCCAGATGTTGCGCACGCCGATCCAAGCGTGGATGAGGAGGCTCGCGATCATGAGGAAGGTCGCGAAGCGCATCCACCCCTGGGAGAACAGCGCATTCCATGAGGCGTAGCTCATAGGCCGCGGCCAGACCACGAGGAACAGCAGCGTGTAGGCGAGCATCACCAGCGCGGTGACGCGCTGCGCGAGCCAGTCCTTGAGCCCGTAGTGCGCGCCGACGATGACGCGGTTCACCATAGGCGCACCGCGATCGAGGCCGTCAGCGCGAGGCTGACGACGAGCACGATGAGCGCGCTGCGCCGCGCCGCGTGCAGGCTGACCCCGACGTCGATGTCGAGGAACAGATGGCGGATGCCGGCGCACAGGTGATGCAGAAACGCCCAAATCGACGCGATCACCAGGAGCTTGACTGCGGGCGCGCGCAGCAGATCACCTGCCTGCGCGTAGCCGCTTTCGGAGGCGAGACTCAGCTCGAGCAGGTACAGAAACGCGACCAGGCCGAGGAACAGCAGCGCGCCGCTCACGCGGTGGAAAATCGAGACCAGGCCCGGGACGGGGAGATTGAGGGGACTGAGGTTGAACCACAGCGGCCGCCTTCTTTTCACCGTCAGATCAGGCATGTAACGCTGTCCTTCCGCTGCTCGTGGGCTTATTTTGAATCTTGACGGGAGTCAAGATTATAGCAGGCTTCATTTCCCTCTTGTGCTGCGCAAAAGCGCCAAGCCGGATATATTCTGCGATTCTTCACGGAGTCCTCTTCATGGCCAACAAACCCATTCGCGTCGCGGTCACCGGCGCCGCCGGTCAGATCGGCTACTCACTCCTTTTCCGCATCGCGAGCGGCGAAATGCTCGGCAAGAGCCGGCCTGTGATCCTGCAGCTGCTGGAAATTCCCGACGAGAAGGCGCAGAAGGCACTGAAGGGCGTGATGATGGAGCTCGACGACTGCGCCTTCCCGCTGCTGCACGGCATGATCGCGGCCTCCGACCCCATGGTGGCGTTCAAGGACGTCGAGGTCGCGCTGCTCGTCGGCGCGCGGCCGCGCGGGCCGGGCATGGAGCGCAAGGACTTGCTCGAGGCGAACGGCAAGATCTTCGCGCCTCAAGGCAAGGCGCTCGACGCGGTGGCGAGCCGCAAGGTCAAGGTGCTGGTGGTCGGCAACCCCGCGAACACGAATTGCCTGATCGCGATGAAGAACGCGCCCAGCCTCAAGCCCACGCAGTTCACCGCGATGATGCGGCTCGACCATAACCGCGCGGTGAGCCACCTCGCGCAGAAGGTCGGCAAGCCGCTCACCTCGGTGCGCAAGATGACCATCTGGGGCAACCACTCGGCGACCCAGTACCCCGACGTGTTCCAGGCGGAGAGCGGCGGCAAGAAGATCTGGCCGATGATCAACGACCCGACCTGGCTCGAAAAGGAATTCATCCCCATGGTCCAGAAGCGCGGCGCCGCGATCATCGAGGCGCGCGGGCTCTCCTCTGCGGCGAGCGCAGCCAACGCCGCCATGGACCACGTGCGCGACTGGATCGACGGCACGCGCGCCGGCAACTGGGTGAGCATGGGCGTCCCCTCGGACGGCAGCTACGGCATCCCGGAAGGCGTGATCTACGGCTTTCCCGTCACCTGCGCGGGCGGCAAGTACAAGATCGTCAAGGGGCTGCAGATCAGCGACTTCAGCCGCGCGCGCATGAACGCCACGCTCAAGGAGCTGCAGGAAGAGCGCGACGGCATCGGGCACCTGATCGCGTGACGCCTCCTACCGCCGGAGCGAAACTCCGCGCCGCGATGGCGGCGGAGAAGCCGCTGCAGTGCGTCGGCACGATCAACGCCTATTGCGCGCGCCTGGCCGAGCGCGCCGGCTACAAGTCGATCTATCTCTCTGGAGCGGGCGCCGCCGCCGGCTCGCTCGGGCTGCCCGACCTCGGCATCAGCAACCTGGACGACGTGCTCATCGACGTGCGGCGTATCACCGACGTGTGTTCCCTGCCGCTGCTGGTCGACGTCGACACCGGCTTCGGCGCAAGCGCGTTCAATATCGCGCGCAGCGTGAAATCGCTGATCAAGGCGGGCGCAGCCGGCATGCATATCGAGGACCAGGTCGGGGCCAAGCGCTGCGGCCATCGGCCCGGCAAGGAGCTCGTGTCGCAGGACGAGATGGTCGACCGCGTCAAGGCGGCCGTCGACGCCAAGACCGACCCCGACTTCGTGGTGATGGCGCGCACCGACGCTCTCGCCGTGGAAGGCCTCGAGCGCGCCATCGAGCGCGCCCGCGCCTGCGTCGAGGCCGGGGCGGACGCCATCTTCCCGGAAGCCATGACCGAGCTCTCGATGTACCGCAAGTTCGCCGATGCCGTGCGTGTGCCGATCCTCGCCAACCTCACCGAGTTCGGCGCGACCCCCCTGTTCACGCTTGACGACCTGCGCTCGGCCAGGGTCGCCATCGCCCTCTACCCGGTCTCGGCCTTCAGGGCCATGAGCGCCGCGGCCATCAAGGTCTACGACGCCATCCGCAAGGAAGGTACGCAGAAGAGCGTCGTCGACGCGATGCAGACCCGCGCCGACCTTTACGACGTCCTCGACTACCACGCCTACGAGCGCAAGCTCGACGAGCTGTTCGCCAAAGACAAAGCCAAATGAGCGAAGCCGCCACGGCGCCCAAGCCCAAGAAATCGGTCGCGCTGTCAGGGGTGCCCGCGGGGAACACCGCGCTGTGCACGGTCGGGCGCAGCGGCAACGACCTGCACTACCGCGGCTATGACATCCTCGACTTCGCCGACGAGGCCGAGTTCGAGGAGATCGCCTACCTGCTGGTGCACGAGAAGCTCCCCAACCGGGCCGAGCTCGCCGCGTACAAGAAGAAGCTCAAGACCCTGCGCGGACTTCCCGCGCCGCTGAAAGCGGCGCTCGAGCGGGTCCCGGCGTCTGCGCACCCCATGGACGTGATGCGCACCGGGGTCTCGGTGCTGGGCACCGTCGAGCCGGAAAAGGATGACCATTCCAGCGCCGGCGCGCGCGCCATTGCCGACCGGCTGATGGCCTCCCTGGGCTCCATGCTCCTGTACTGGCACCACTACAGCCGGAACGAGCGGCGCATCGAGGTAGAAACCGACGACGATTCGATCGGCGGGCATTTCCTCCACCTGCTGCACGGCAGGCCGCCTTCGGCCGAGTGGGTGCGCGCCATGCACACTTCGCTCATCCTCTACGCCGAGCACGAGTTCAACGCCTCCACGTTCACCTGCCGGGTGATCGCCGGCACCGGCTCCGACATCCACTCGGGCATCTGCGGCGGAATCGGCGCCCTGCGCGGGCCCAAGCACGGCGGCGCGAACGAGTTCGCCTTCGAGGTGCAGTCGCGCTACGGCAGCGCGGACGAGGCGGAGCGCGACGTCCTGCGAAGACTCGCGGCCAAGGAGATCGTCATCGGCTTCGGCCACCCGGTCTACACCACCGGCGACCCCCGCAACCGCGTGATCAAAGAGGTGGCGCAGCGCCTGTCGAAGTCGCAGAAGGACATGAAGCTCTACGACATCGCCGAGCGGCTCGAGCAGGTGATGTGGCGCGAGAAGAAGATGTTCGCCAACCTGGACTGGTATAGTGCGGTCTCCTATCACAGGATGGGCGTGCCCACCGCGATGTTCACCCCGATTTTCGTCGTCTCGCGCACCTCGGGCTGGTCCGCGCATATCATCGAGCAGCGAATCGACGGTAAAATCATCCGTCCGGCCGCCGTCTATACCGGCCCGGAGAACCGCAAGTGGCTGCCGCTCGCCGAGCGCCGGTGAAACAGGAGACCGTCATGAAGCTGAGGTTTGCTTTCCTAGCCGCCCTGACCGGCGCCTGCCCGGCGCTGGCCTCCCCGGCCGGCGACATCGCCGGCACCTGGGAATGCCGGCAGCCCGGTGTCCAGTACCGCAACAAGCCGCCCATTCTCTACATCGCGGACTCCGGATCCGAGCAGGTGACCATCGAGGTCGACGGGTTCGCCCGCGAGATCTTCGGGCGTTCCCAGGTCGCGGCGGAGCAGGGCGGCTGGTGGAAAGTGAAGCCCGCTCAAGGGCAGGAATTCCTGATCCGGCCGGAAGGTGTGTCGGCCAAGCAGAAGACGGCCTCCATGGGACTCAGCTTCGCGGACGGGAAGACCGACTATCGCTGCTTGCGGCTGCCGCCCTCCGGAATCCCCGCCACCGCGCCCGTTGGAACCGAGGCCGCGCCGGCCGCATCCGGCGGCGAGCCCGCTCCCGCCGCTGCGCCCTCGGGCGAGCCGGCGCCTGCTCAACCCGCAATGCCGAGCGAAGGGGCGGACAAGAAGCCGCAATAGATGTCCGCTCCTGTTTCCAATGTCCGCCCCAAGCCGGACAGAGTTCTCGTCGACATCGCCGATTACGTCGCCCGGTAC
>Ga0137410_10000880_pt1 | contig 20647 bp, 15 predicted proteins | sample CZODoug1_16funga_FD_108878 | JGI IMG/M metagenome (GOLD analysis project Ga0137410, IMG submission 108878) | Vadose zone soil fungal communities from Angelo Coast Range Reserve, California, USA - CZODoug1_16fungal (Illumina Assembly) | ecosystem: Environmental > Terrestrial > Soil > Vadose zone... | reverse complement strand
GGCCACGTCGGCGAGATCCAGAAGACGGGCGGCGAGCTGGGCCGGGTCCTCGTCCACGCGCTGGTCGGCATCGTGATCGGCGCCATCGCCGCATTCCACGGCGGGCGGCCCACGCGGCCGCTGGCGGCCGCGCTGGCGGAGCGGCTGTCCCGGCTGTCGGACGCCTTCGAGCGGGTCGTGTTCGCCCAGATCCGGATCTCGCTGCTGAATACCCTCTTCACGGCGACGTATCTGCTCGTCGCGCTGCCCCTCTTCAAGGTCGAGCTGCCGCTTCGGAAGACCCTGGTCATCATCACCTTCCTGTTCGGCCTGCTTCCCGTCATCGGCAATCTCCTGTCGAACACGGCGATCGTGGTGATCTCGCTGGGCTCGTCGGTGCCCGTGGCGATCTCCTCCCTGGTCTATCTGGTCGTGATCCACAAGCTGGAGTACTTCCTGAACGCCCGGATCGTGGGCCGCGAGATCCGGGCCGCGGCCTGGGAGATCCTGGCGGCCATGGTGCTCTTCGAGGCGGTCTTCGGGATTGCCGGGGTGATCGTCGCGCCGATCCTCTACGCCTACGCGAAGCGGGAGCTGGTCGATCGCGAACTGGTCTGAATTCCTCCCCGCGCCGCAACTTCAGGCAGAATTCCTTGTTGAATTGGAGGAAGAAACCGGTCCGGTGTCGCTCTAACTGAGGAACCGTGAACGTCGCGCGAGCCTTCTCCGTCGCCCTCCTCCTCTGCGGGTCTCTCTCCGCCGACGTCCTCGTCCTCAAGGACGGCTCCAAGGTCTCCGGCCGCGTCGTCGACAAGGGCCTCCACTACGAAGTCACCACCGACAGCGGCCTCCGCACCTGGACCCGCGACGAAGTCGATCATGTCGTCACCTCCCCCAAGGAGCTGCTCGGCGACGTCGACAAAACCTTCGAAGAAGCCAAGAAGCAGTACACCGAGGCGATCGCCATCCCCGACCCCAATGAGCGCAATACGAAGCTTCACGAGGCCATCGACAAGGTTCGCGACGTCCGCCAGGCCCTCGCCGGCACCCGGGAACTCTTCCCCGAGGACAAGTACGCCGACCTCGACCAGAAGCTCATGCAGACCATGCAGCTGATGCGCCTCCTCCGCGAGCGCGTCAGCGTCGATATCGCCCGCGCCCCCGCCCTGATCAACCCCCGCGGCAGCTCCGGCGACGCCCCCGCCGTCGCCGTCAGCACCGCGCTCACGACCCTGCTCGACCCGGCCCAGCGCAACGACCCCGCCAAGCGCGCCGCCGCGCGCGAAGCCTACAAGAACGCGAAATACGACGACTTCGGCGCCGCCTGCATGCTTTTCCTCGGCCGCAGCGATGCCGAGTGGCGGCTGGGCGGCGGCGTCGGCAAAACCCTCGCCGACTACTTCACGAAGCCCTGGATCAAGGAGTCCTTGAAGCAGACGCCGGCCGACCACGCCAAGGCCGCCGCCTGGATCTCCGAGCAGGTGGCCGCGATCCGCAAGAGCGAGCCCCAGGCGCCCGTCGAGGTGCTGCAGCTCTTCGGCGCCGGGCACCTCGGCTGCGCCCAGCCCAGCCCCGACACCGAGCGGAGCGCCAAAGCGATGGGCCTGATCGTCGACGAAGGCGTCCCCGGCACCGCCGAGGGTCAGGCCGTGCACGACATGGACGCCTGGATCGCGTCGAACGACTTCGACCTGGCCGCCCTCGCCTTCACGCGCGAATTCCGCGAGCTCGACAGCGCCGCGGTCCGCTACGTCTGGTCCTACGCCCTCACCTGCATCGCGTACGCGAAGAAGAAGGGCTTCGACAAGGCCTCGAGCGGGTTCCTGTCGATCGCCGTCGTCAACGCCGCGATCAAGGAGCACCTCGCGGCGATGTCGAAGTCGATCAAGGCCGCGGCGGTCTGCGCGAACTGCCTCGGCCAAGGAAAGCTGCGCTGCACGAACTGCCACGGCATCAAGGAAGTGCGCTTCGCCTGCGCGAAGTGCAACGGCAAGGGCAAGTACCTGCCGCCCGGTCTCGTGCAGACGCCGGGCGCCATGGGCCGGATGCGCGGGCCGCAGTACATGACCTGTCTGCAGTGCAAGGGCACCGGTTACGAAAAGGTCATCCGCTGCGAGAAGTGCAAGGACGGCTACCTGGTGTGCAAGACCTGCGACGGCAAGCCGAAGACCGCGCCCGACTTCGACGAGATCTGCTCCCGCACCCCCTGCCCCGACTGCGAGGGCCGCGGCTCCGCGATGCGCAACATCCGCTGGGCCTGCCCCGGCTGCCTGGGCCTGGGCCAGAAACTCACGCCCAAGGCGGATCCGCCCAAGACGCTGCCGTAGGACGAATCACCGGCAGAGGCGGCAAATCCCCCGACCCCGCCGGAAGCTTCACTCGAGAAGGTCCCTATAAGGGGATTCTCGTTATCTTCCGTTCCGGAACGTCCCGGGGTCTTCGGGCCCTGGTGTCTTGGGGTTGAGGTCTCTTCCTAGGTCTGCTGGGGACGCTGACGCAGGGTTCCGAGATCGAGCTTGCCGTCGCGGGTCCCGTCCGACATGTCCGCCTTCGTCATCATCTCGGCGAGCTCCACCTGCGACAGGAGCCCCTTCTTCAGGATCGCGTCCATCATGGCGCGCGTCAGCAGCGCCACGCGGCCCAGGTCGTCCTCCAGCTGCGCGACCCGCGCTTCGAGGTTTTCCGCCATATCCTTCTCCTCTCAGGGTTTGAACTGGATCGACAGGTTGTCGATCCGGCAGCGGCTGTCGCTGTAGAACAGCAGCTGCCCTTCCGTGTACTCGGCGTCCTCGCCCTCCCAGACGAGGACCCGGTCGGCCAGCGCGCGCAGCGACTTCCCTTCGCGCTCGATCCGGATGCGCGCCGTCTTCCCCTTTTCGGGACGCCACGCCGCCCCGGCCTTCCCCAGCAGGCGCGACTTCCAGCCGTCCCAGGCCTCCGCCTCGGTCCAGCGCGCCTTCTCCACCGATACAGGATACTTGATGATGCACGACCTCGGCATCCCGAATCGCTCTTCTGCGGAATTGTCGCGGTCGCCGTCCCGCTTCCCGATCCAGTCGAACGCGAACACCACCGCGTAGTGCTTCGACTCCCCGCGATGGTAGTAGAGATCCAGCACGATGTTCTGCGGCTCGTCGATCGGCGTCAGGTCGTACTCCACGACCACGTCGCCTTGGATCGGGGGCTTCCAGCGGGCGACCGACGCGTCCGTGCTCGATTCGAGCGCGCCGGCCTCGATGTGCCAGCGCCCCTTGAATTTGCGCGGGCCCTCCTCCGACACCAGCTCGAACGCGTCCTGCTGCTCCTTGCCGTCGAAGTCGTAGGTCACCCGCAGCGCCGTCGCGTCGACCACGTCGACCTTCGCCTTGTACTCCGAGAACAGCTTCTTCTCCTTCTCGCCGCCCTCGGCGATATCGTAAAGCATCCTCTCGATCTCGGGCCGGATCGCCTTCACGAACGAGTGGTCGGGATAATCGAGCAGGTCGCCCAGCAGCCTCTTCGCCTGCGGGCGCCTGCCTCCCTTGAAGAAGTCCTGCGCCGCGCCCCATTTGGTCTGCAGCTGGCGCTGGAGCTCGCGCTCCGACGCCGCCCCCAGCCCGCCGAGGAAGAGCTTCACGCCCCGCACGTCCTTCGACGCCGCCATCGCCAGGAACTGGAAGGCCTTGTTCTGCCGGTCCGGACAGGCGTAGAAGAAGAAAAATCCCACCCGGGCCAGCGACGGCCCGCTGGCCGGATCCGACTTCAGCGCGAGCGCGGCGAAGTCCTCCTCCCCGAGCGGACTGGTATCGGGCTCCAGGACTTCGCCGGTGACGACGACGAACACGGTCTTGCCTTCCTGCTTTTCGAAGTGGCCCTTGCCCAGGTTGGGGAGGTCCAGGACCTCCTTCGACGCGACCGCGGCGTCGTAGGACGCCTTATAGGCTCTCATGAAGATCGCCATCGACGCGGCGTTTCGCAGCGCCAGCAGGGCGCCTTCGCCGGTCCCCATCAGGCCCGGCGACTCCGTCTCCGGAATCCCCGCCTCGCAGAGCGCGACCAGCCGGTCCGGGTCCCAGGGCTCGATCGACTTCAGGATCGCGTCGTAGTCGACGTCCCGGACGCGGACGAACGGCTTCTGCTCCGGCTTCCAGGGCGCGGTCAGGAACTCGCGGATGACGAGCGCGGCGCGGATGCCGTCGCGCCGCGACATCGCTTCGCGGAAGGGGCCGTCGATCTTGAAGTACGCGTCGGAGACCTCCTGCCGCGCCTTCTCCGCGACTCCGCGGCTCTCGCGCTCGACGCGCGCCCACAGCTTGAAGAGGTCGTCGCTCCGCTCGGGCGGCGTGCTGAGCTCCATCGCCTTGACGCGGGCGAGCGCGTCGGCCGGCTTCCCGTCCTTGAGGAACTGCTCGACCTCCGCCTTGTCCTTCGCGTAGATGGTGATCAGCTTCTGCGTGACCTCCTGAAGGCGCTCCCGGACGACGCGGCCCGTTGCGGTCGTCTCGAGGAAGCGCGGCGGGAACCTGCGGTATAAGGCGAGCAGGTCCACCCAGCGCTGCTGGTCCCGCAGTGGCCCCTCGCCCGCCTGGATCTCCTCGAACTCCGCCTTCGCGTAGAGGTCGGCCCGCCCCCGGTACTCCTTCAGGCGCCGGTTCCCCTCGACCTCCCACTTCTTCCCCGCCTGCGACTTCATGAAGGCCTCGAAGCGGCCGACGACCTCGACCGCGTTCGCGAACTCCGCCGACCTGGTCCCGGCCTGCGTGATCCGCTCGAGGTGCTCCTTCGCGTAGGCGTCGAGCTCTTCCTCCGTGAGAGGCTTGGCCGGCTCGACGATCGCCGGGCCCGACGTGAACGTCCCCCGGGCGAAGAGGATGAGTCCGCCGACGAGCACCAGGAGGATAAGGCCGACCCCGATCGGTTTCTTCGACCGCGTCCCGGCCGGCCTGACGGGCGGGGGGGGCTTCTCCTCGACGGGCGGCGGGAGATCCCGCTCCAGGACGCCGGCCTTGAGGAGCTGGTCGCGGCGGACGAAGCCCTTCTCGAGGAGCACGCGCGGGAAGGGTTTGGGGTTGACCCCCATCCTGCGCATGCGGTCCTGCAGGCTGAGGATCTCGCGGATCTGGTCCATCGAACAGGCGCCCTGCTCGATGAGCTTCTGGCCCAGATCCCAGTCCGCGTCCGCCATAAGGGGCTACTTCAGCTTCAACTTGAAGTACTTCTGCTTCTTGCCGACCCGGAGGACTTCGCCGCCCTTCGCCTTGACGACGGTCTTCAGGTCGGTGATCTTCGCGGCGTCGAGTTCCACGCCGCCCTGCTCGATCAGACGCTTCGCCTCGCCCTTCGACGGCGGGATCTTCGTGAGCATCAGGAGGTCCACGATGCCGATTTCCGCCGGCACCTCGAGTTCCGGCATCTCGTCCGGAACGAGCTTCTTGGAGAACTTCGCATCCCATTCGGCCGCGGCTTCGTCGGCCTTGCCCGGGTGATACCCCTTCACGATCTCGCGCGCGAGCCGGTCCTTCGCCGCTTTGGGATGCGTCTTCGTCGCGTCGCAGAGCCGCTCGATCTCGTCCACCGGCAGCAGCGTGAGGAGCGTGTACCACTCCTTCATGATCGCGTCGGGCATCGACAGCACGCGAGAGTACATCTCGAACGCGTCCATCGAGACGCCGATGTGGTTCCCGAGCGATTTCGACATCTTGTCGTGGCCGTCGAGGCCGGTCAGGATCGGCGTCGTCAGGGCCACCTGCGGATCCTGGCCCGAGTCGCGCATCAAGTCGCGCCCGACCATGAGGTTGAAGAGCTGGTCGGTGCCGCCGAGCTCGACGTCGGCCTTCACCTCCACGGAGTCGTAGGCCTGCATCACGAGGTAGAGGAACTCGTGCAGGTGGATCGGGATGCCTTCCTTATAGCGCTTCGAGAAGTCGTCGCGCTCCATGAAGTGGGCGACCGTCATCTTCGCCGCGATCTTGACCAGCTCGTAGAACGGCAGCGGCTTCAGCCAGCTGCTGTTGCGCACGACCTCCAGACGCTCGGACGAGAGCACCCTCGTGACCTGGTCGATGTAGGTCTTCGCGTTGGCCTCGACTTCGTTCGGCGTCAGCTGCGGCCGCGTCTTCTTCTTCCCCGTCGGATCGCCGACGAGGGCGGTGAAGTCGCCGATGATGAGGACCGCGGTGTGGCCGGCGTCCTGGAATTGGCGGAGCTTGCGGAGGACCACCGTATGGCCGAGGTGGATATCGGGCGAGCTGGGGTCGACCCCGAGCTTCGCGCGCAGCGGGACCCCCTTCTCGAGCTTCTTCAGCAGCTCCTCCTCGGAGTGGATGTTGACGGCGCCCCGGAGGAGTTCCTTCAACTGCTCGCGCGGAGGCCTCATTTCTTCTTGTTGTCCTTCGGTCCGTTGAGGATCTTGTTCTGCAGCCAGCTTTCCCAGCGCTTGGGGTCGGTGCCGAACGACATGCCGGTCAGCCCGGTCAGGAGACTGGCGGCGTCGGCCTTGGCGACCGGCAGGGTCGACTTCGCCAGGAGCTGGATCACCATCGCGGTGGCCTGGTCCTTGTCGGCCTCCTCCAGCAGCTGGCTGCACGCGTAGATCTCGTCCGGATTCCCCTCGGCGACCAGCTTGCGGAACCAGCCGATCGGGTCGTCGAGGTAGCGCTTGAAGCGCGCCGGCAGGATCTTCACGACCGCCGGCTCGAACTGGATCCGGCGCGTGATGTTGACGCCGTCCGTCTGCACCCGCGCGGGCTGGGTCCAGCCGCCCACCGTCGCGATGCGGATCTTCATCGGGTCCTCGATCGCCGTCGACGTGTCGAGGACGAATTTCCGCTCCCACTGGGCCCCGGGGGCGATCGGGATCTCCTCCTCGAAGCGCAGATCCTGGTGTCGCTGGTCGACGCTCGACGCCCCGGCATACTGGCGCATCGCGATCTCGACGTCGAGCAGCAGCATGCCGCCGCCCGGCTCCTTCTCGGTGCCCTTCTCCCAAGTCAGCGTCATCGGCGCTTTGTAGAGGTTCTTCATGCGCACGGACAGTTCGACGGACTCGCCCTCGACGTACCAGATCCTCGGCTGCAGGATCTTCGCCTCGATCAGCGTCGTCTGCGTGATCATGTTCTCGCAGTGCCGGCGCAGGCGCTTGTAGTCGTCGAGGTGCTTCGAGCGCGCGTCGAGGGCGATCAGCGCGTTGGCCATGTCGAACGCGCGCTGGTAGTTCTTGTGGCGGACGTGGGCCATCGCCTCCTGGTACTTCACGGTCATGACCTTGTCGATCGAGTCGTGCGAGGCCCGCTCGGCCTCCTTCTTGAACTGCTCGTCCGTCTCGATGTCCTTGAGCTCCTGCTCGGTCACCCAGGCGTCGTTCGTGCTGGGCTGGTGGTCGATCTCGCGGAGGATCTGGACCAGGTCGGCCACCTTCCGCTCCACCAGCCGCTTTTCGATCGCCGGGATGGAGGCGCGGCCCAGCTCCAGCAGGCGCTTGCGGCCCATTTCGCGGACGTCGGCGTCCTCGTTTTCGACCCAGCCGACGGCCTGCTGAATCTGCTGTGCCTTTTTGGCTGCCTCATCCTCCGGCTTGTCCTGAGCAGAGCCGGGGGACAATAGCAAAAGCAGCCCGACGCAGACGGCGGCGATTCTCATCGGTGACTCCTACTCCACCGTGACCGATTTGGCCAGGTTTCGCGGCTGATCGACGTCGCGCCCCAAGGCGGTCGCCGTATAGTACGCAAACAGCTGCAGGGGGATGGCGGCGAGCACCGGGGAGAAGACCTCGTCGCACGCGGGGATCTCGAAGACGTGGTCCGAGACGGCGCCGACCTGGCGGTCGCCCCGGGTCGCGATCGAGATGATGCGCCCCTTGCGCGCGCGGATCTCCTGGATGTTGGAGATCATCTTCTCCGTGACGCGGCCCTTGGGGGCGATCGCGACGCAAGTCATCTTCTCGTCGACGAGCGCCAGCGGCCCGTGCTTCATCTCGCCCGCCCCGTATCCTTCCGCGTGGAGATAGGAGATCTCCTTCATCTTCAACGCCCCTTCGAACGCGGTCGCCAGATTGTAGCGCCGCCCGATATACATGAAGTCGTATCCGCGGAAGAATTTCCGGGCGCATTTCCGGATTTCCTCGGGATGCTCCAGGATGCGCTCGACCAGTCCCGGGAGGCGCCGGGCCTCCTTCAGGATCCGCTGGAAGCGCGTGGGCTCCATCGCCCCCCGGCGCTTGCCGAGGTGCGCGGCCAGGAAGAGCATGTTCATGACCTGCGACGTGTACGTCTTCGTCGCCGCCACGCCGACCTCCAGGCCCGCGCGCATATAGAGCACCTGGTCGGCCTCGCGCGCCAGCGTGCTTCCTTTGACGTTCGTGACGGCGAGCACCTTCGACCCGGCCTCCTGCGCCATGCGCACGGCGGCCAGCGTGTCGGCCGTCTCGCCCGACTGCGAGATCGCGACCGTCAGCACGCTGTCGTCGAAGGGCGAATCTCCATACCGCAACTCGCTCGCCATGCCCACGTCGACGGGCAGCCGGGCCATCTCCTCGATCGCGACCTTGCCGACCAGCCCCGCGTGCCAGGCCGTGCCGCAGGCCACGACGACGACGCGGGAGAGGTCGCGCGGAAGCTTGACGTCGTCCAGGGCCTCGTCGCGGCCGGTGACCTCGGCGGCGATGGTCTGCTGCTGCTCGTAGATCTCCTTGAGCATGAAGTGCGGGTAGCCGCCCTTCAACGCGGTCTCCGCCTTCCACGCGATCTCCATGGGCTTGCGCTTGATCCTGCCCAGCTTGCGGTCGAAGATCTCGATCCCCTCCGTGTCGATCTTGGCGATCTCGTTCTCGTCGAGGGGGATGATCTTGCGCGTGTACTTGAGCAGCGCGGACAGGTCGCTCGCAAGGAAGTTCTCCCCTTCCCCGACCCCCAGGACGAGCGGGCAGTTGACGCGCGCGGCGATCAGCAGGCCGGGATGATCGGCGAAGATGACCCCGAGGGCGAAGCTGCCGCGGACCTTCTCGAGGGCCTTGTTGACGGCCTTCAGGGGGTGGCCGGGGTTGCGGCCGTATTGCTGCTCGATGATGTGCGCGAGGACTTCGGTGTCGGTCGCCGACGTAAACGTGTGGCTCTTCAGCTCGCGACGCAGCTCCTGGTAGTTCTCGACGATGCCGTTGTGGACGACGGCGATGCGGCCGTCGCAGGAGCGGTGCGGGTGGGCGTTCAGCTCGGTCACGCCGCCATGGGTGGCCCATCTCGTGTGGCCGAGTCCGGTCGTCCCGGCGATGGGCCGCGGCTTCAGCTTGTCGGCGAGGACGGACAGTTTCCCCGTGGCGCGCTCGACCTCCAGGCCCTTGTCGTTGAGGAGGACGACGCCGGCCGAGTCATAGCCGCGGTACTCGAGCCGACGTAGCCCTTCGAGGAGCACCTCGAGGGCCGGGCGGGGTCCGACGTAACCGACGATGCCGCACATGCGGGGGTGAATTCTAGCATCGCCCCCGGGCGGTGGCTAGAGGGCCGCGCGCCTACGGGTTCCTGGGAATGGTCGCGCCGACCTTTTGCAAGACCTCGAGGATGGATCCGGTTCGCGGCTCGCCCCGAGGGCGGCCGCGCCTGCCCGCCGACGGAACCGGGAGTCGATGTGCTCCGAGCCGGATTCGGGACCCTCCCGCTAAACCGACGGGATCCTCTGTTCCTGAAGCAGGCGGGGCTGCTTCCGGAGTTCCTTTTCCGGACACAGGAGGAACATCGCTCCGCCTTAGGGGGCTTCCTTCACCCGGATATTGCGGTATTCCATCTGGCCGCGGTCGGCTTCGAGGCCGATCCCGCCGGTTTCGGGGAGCTTGTAGGCGGCTTCCAGGATCTCCCCGTTGCAGGTGCAGTGGGCGGTCTGGCCCTTCACGACCACGATGATTTCGTTCCAATCCTGGGGCTTGTACTTTTCAAGCTTCTTGTAGGGGCCGGCCACCAGGTAGTCGCGGACCTGGAGCTGCGGCTTGCGGATGAAGAGGCCGCTGTCGGCGTTGACGGCGGCGCGGAATTCGAGGCGCAGCTCGAAGTCCTTGGGGAACTGGCGGACGGTCCAGAGCTGCGAAATGCCCTTGCCGGGATTGACACAGATGATGTTGTCGGCCTTGGCGGCATAGCGGCCGTCGGAGGCCTCGGTCTTGCCGTCGAAGGGCTCCTCAACCTTGCCGCCCTTCAGGTAGCCCCAGCCGGTGAGGTCCTTGCCGTTATAAAGGTTGGTCCAACCGTCCTCCTGTGCGGCAAAACCGGGCGCGGCGAGAACGGCTCCCAAGATCGCGATTCTGACGCAGTTCATCCTTCTCCCCTGAAAATAACCAGTTTGATTTGAGACCTCGGAAGTACCATGAACGGTGGCATGAATGCAAGCGATCCGTTGACCCCGCTGCGCCAGCTGGCGGCCGGCGCCGAGCTGCACGCCCGCGAAACCCATCGCCTGAACCTCGGAGTGGACGACGTCCACCAGGTCGACCGCATCCTTCAGGCGGAGGCGGCGAACCTGACCCCCGAGCGCCGGGAGCCGCTGGCCGCCTGCTACGGCGCCTGGCTGGGCTGGCTCGCCCTGCAGCGCTGGAACGCCCGCTGGATCGGCCTCTCGGAGGCCGCGCCGCCCCGCGTTCAGGTCGCCGGCCTCGTCTTCAGCCCCATGGATGCTGTCCGCCGCCGGCTTCAGGACCCCCAGTCCCCATCCCTCCCCGAGCTCCTCCAGAAGATCGACTCCTGGTCGCGCGAACAGGCCGGCGCCCGGGATCGGGCCCCCGGTCGCAATAAGGCGGCCTGGGACGCCCTCGCCGCCGACCCCCGCTTTGCCGGGCCCGTGGAGCTGCCGCCCGACCGCGACGCGGCATGCGCCGCGCTGGACGAGTGGCTGCGCGAGGTGGACCTCGTCGGGCGGAAGCTCCTCTGCCTGGGCGCCGGCGGCGGCCGCCAGGGCCCCCTTCATGCTCTCGCGGGAGCGGACGTCACCGTCGTCGACGTCAGCGAGCGCCAGCTCGACCACGACCGGAAGGCGGGGCTGAAGACCCGGTGTGCGTCGATGGACCGCCTCGACGGCCTGGGCGACGCGAGCTTCGACATCGTCGTGCAGCCCGTAAGCGCGTGCTATGTTGCGGACCTGGACCGCGTCCACGCCGAAGTGGCCCGGGTGCTGCGTCCCGGAGGACTCTACATCGTCCAGCACAAGCAGCCGGGCAGCCTGCAGTCGTCGCCGGACGACGCGGGGGGCGCCTTCCGGATCCTGCAGCCGTATGCGGAGGGCGGCGCGCTGCCGGAGCCGGGGCCGGGGGTGCCTCATCGGGAGTCGGGGACGGTCGAGTTCATCCACACGCTGGACGCGCTGCTGGGGGGCCTGTGCCGGGCGGGCTTCGTGATCGAGGATGTTGCCGAGCCTCCGCGGGGCGACGTCGCGGCTGCTCCGGGGGACCCCGCCCACCGCGCCCTCTACCTCCCCCCCTACCTCAAGGTCAAGGCCCGCCGCCGCCAATAGCCCAAAGCCATCCTGGATACTTTCAGTAGTCGGGGTTGCGGCGGTGGCGGAAGGGGAAGGACTGGACGATGGTGACGACGAGCGACGAAAACCGGTAGCCGTTCTTCGAGGCCGACTCCAGCGCGGCGCGCAGCACGCAGTCGTCCTCGCGCTGCAAACCGCGCCCCAGCGCGTAGATCATCAGGTTGCCCGTCAGCGTCTTCGTGAATTCATCGCGGCGCGCGAGCAGGATCTGCTTCAGCTCGACCGGCCCGCGGAAGGCCTTCCCGTCCGGCAGCATCCCCGACGCATCCACCGGCGCGCCCGCGTCCGTATCCCGCCAGCGGCCGATCGCGTCGAAGTTTTCCAGGCTGAAGCCGAGCGGGTCGATCCGGGAATGGCAGGTGAAGCACTCCGGCTTGCTCCGATGCAGGTCGAGCAGCTGCCGCAGCGTCTGCTCCTTCCCCGCCGTCTTCGAGTCCTCCAGCGCCGGGATGTCCGGCGGCGGCGGTGGCGGCGGCGTCCCCAGAATCGAGGCCGCAATATAGTTCCCGCGCCGCGGCACGTTGTTCCGTTCCGGATCCGACTGCAGCATCAGCACGGCCGCCGACGTGACCGCGCCCCCCCGACGGTGATCCGGAAGCAGCACCCGTCGCATCTCCGGGCCTTGGACCCTGTCGATCCCGTAGTGCCGCGCGAGCTCCTCGTTCAGGTACGTATAGTCCGCGTCGACGATCTCCGTCAGCGGCCGGTCCTTCCGCACGAGCTCCCCCAGGAAGAGGTCCATCTCCTGCCGCATCGCCGACCGCAGCGACTCCGTGAAGGTCGGGAACTTCTTCGCGACGGGCGTATGCCCCGACAAGCCCCGCAGCTGCAGCCACTGCCCCATGAAGTTCTCGACCAGCTCCTGGCTGCGCGGATCCGCCAGCATCCGCCGCGTCTGCTTCTCCAGCACCTCCGACGCCGACAGCCGCCCCTTCGCGGCGAGCCTGAGGAGCTCATCGTCCGGGGGAGCCGACCAGAGGAAGTAGCTCAGCCGTGACGCGAGGTCGTAGTCGTCGACGGGATACGCCTCCTTCACCCCCGGACGAGCCGTCTCCAGCCGCATCAGGAAGCGCGGCGAGATCAGCACCGCCGTCAGCATCGGCCGCACCGACGCCTCGTGGCTCAGCCCCTTCCCGCGCGCCTTGTCATAGATCCCCAGCAGGCGGTCGATCAAGGCCGGCTCGACCGGACGCCGGAACGCGCGCGTCGCGAACACCTGGATGATCACCCGCGCGGACACGCCCTCCCCCAGGAACACGCGCAGCCAGGAGCCGGGGTTCTTCGCCTTCCGGTCGATCAGTTCGAGCATCACCTTCCGGGCCGCATCGTGGTATTGCTCCACCATGACCGGCGACAAGGCCAGCGCCTCGCCGATGTTGTCGAAGCCGTAGCTCGACGCGTCCGGCGTGAAATCGTCGGCGAGATGCAGGTCGAGCCCCGTCAGATCCCTGATCGAGTTGTCGTATTCCGTCCGGTTCAGGCGCCGCACCGAGGGCTTGCCCGGATCGCGCGGATGCTCGCAGTCGAGCGAATTGAGCGTCTTCTTCAGGAAGTCGATGAGCAGCTTCCGGTCGGCGTCCGCCGGCTGCGGCTCCTTCTTCGGCGGCATCTGCTTCTGCTCGAGGGCCTCGAGCGCCGTCAGCCACACCTTCGGATTCTCGAAGATCATCCGGGGATTCTCGTCCTTCTGCAGGTTGACGTTCCCCTTCTTCTTCTCCTCGTTGTGGCAGCGGTAGCAGTTCTTGTTGAGCAGCGTGCGGATCGAGCGGTCGAAGTCGAAGGGGTTCTCCGCGGCGAACTTGGCCTTCGCCTGCGCGTCGTCCTTCTCCTTCTGCGACGGGTCCTTCGGCTTGTCCTGCGCGAGGCAGGGAGCGGCAACCGACAGGAGCAGGAGGACGGCGAAGGCGCGCATGGGCGGCGACGTCTACGTCAGGAGATCCAGGCGCCCCGTGCTGTCGCCGAATTTGGGGAGATCGACGCCGACGCGCGCGAGCATCTCGAGGTACAGGTTGCAGATCGGGGTCTTTTTCCCGTAGACGATGTGCCGCCCGCCGCGGACCGCTCCGCCGCCCCCGCCCGCGACGAGCACGGGCAGGTTGTCGTGGTTGTGCTTGTTGCTGTCGCTGATGCCCGAGCCGTAGCAGATCATGACGTTGTCGAGCAGCGTGGAGCCGCCCTCGTCGATCTTCGACATGCGCTCCAGCATTCTCCCGAAGAGCTCCATATGGTGCGTGTTGATGCTGGTCAGCTTGGCGAGGTTGTCGGGTTTGTTCTGGTGGTGCGAGGTGCCGTGGTGTGAACCCGCGGCGCCGATCTCGGGATAGGCCCGCCCCGACTTCTCGCAGGAGAAGAGGAAGCTGCCGAAGCGCGTCGTGTCGCTCTGGAACGCGAGCGTCAGGATGTCCAGCATGAGCGCGACGTGCTCGGCGTAGGTCGACGGGATCCCGCGGCCGTCCGGCAGGACGAGGCGGGGCAGATCGTCCTTGAAGCCTTCCTGGTGGTGCGTGTGGGAGTCCGTGCTGGCGTCCTCGATGCGGCGCTCGACGCTGCGCAGCCCTTCGAAGTACTCCTCGAGCTTGCGGCGGTCGCTGAACCCCAGCTTGGTCTCCAGGTCGCGGGCGTCCTCGCGGACGAGGTCCAGCACGCTCCCCTCGATCGAATCGCTTTGGGCGGCGGGTTTCTCCTCGATGCCGAGCGCGTTCCAGTCGGGCCGCTTCGGCGTCCGGCCGCGGAAGATGCGCTCGTAGAGCTGCCTGGGGTTGAGCTCCAGCGCCGCCGGCGTGTTGGGGCTGCGCCAGGAGATGTTCGACAGGTACGTGCCGCTGTAGCCGTGGTCGCCGCGCATGCCGGGGTCGATGCCCAGCGCGAGCGAATCGACCGGGGTCTTGAGGCCGGCTTTCTGCGCCGCGAGCTGGTCGACGGAGACTCCGCCCACCTCGGGCTCCTCGGAATGTTTGCACTTGGCGCCGACGAGGAAGCCGCCGCCCGAAGGCTCGTGGCCCGCGACGGCGCTCCAGCAGTGGTCCGCGGCCAGGTCGCTGAGGATCAGGATGTTCTTTTTGACGGGTTCGAGGGACTTGAGGATCGGGAGCAGTTCGCCGAGCTCGCCGGCGGCCTTGGGGCGCCAGTTGTCGAGCACGATGCCGTTGGGGGCGTAGAAGAAGGCGAGCCGGACGGGGGGCCTGGCGGCGGACGCACCCTGGGCGTCGGGCATCATGGCCTCGAGCCAGGGAAGCGCGACGGCCGCGCCGGCGCCGCGGAGGAACGTGCGGCGGTTGATCATCCAGGGCTTCTTCACGTCGGCCGACCTCCGATTCTGTGCCGATCCCGCTCTCTTCCCCTATTAAAACACGCGCCCCGCCCCCTTGTTTCACCCCCTCCCACAAACAAGCCGGTCCTGTTTGGGGAAACACCACCAACGAGCCCGTCTTGTTTGTGGGAATTACCGCGACCCGGGGACGGGACGGGGTACCATCGTGTATCGCCCTGGGAGAAGCCCGGATCCGGGCCCACCCTGCGAGCGAGAAACCCCGGACCCCTCGCCCCCCCGGAACGAGTTTTCCGATTTTCGTCACATCGACCTGCTCCGGCGGCGTGGGCTTATAAGGTTTAAGCGAGGATAGACCCATGAAGCGTAGCCTCATTCTGGCAGCCGCTTTCGCGTGCGTCCCGGCAGTCAGCGCCTGGGCACAGAACGTCGGCGGGGGCGGCGTCTTCCCGCCCAACGAAGTCGACCAGATCAAGGTCGACCTGGCCATCGAGAAAGGCATCAAGTACCTGAAGGCCAACAACGCCTCGCACCTGGCCACCAAGGAGCAGGCGAAGCGCAAGATGTCGCACCGCGAACTCGTGCTCTTCACCTACGTCCACGCCGACGTCCCCGAGACCGACCCCGACTTCAAGGTCCTCTTCGACGACATGATGAAGGACCAGCTCGAGGCCACCTACTGCGTCGCCCTGCAGGCGATGGTCCTCGAGGAGGTCGAGCGCGTGAAGTACCAGAAGCGCATCCTGATGTGCGCGAAGTTCCTCGTCGACAACCAGGGACCCCAGGGCTTCTGGAGCTACGGGTCGCCGTCGATCTATGTCGACGACGTCGCGTACGAGATGCCGAAGCGGAAGGACGTCGAGACCAGCGGCGGCAAGGACAAGGGCGGCGTCCGCGAATTCCAGACGCCCCAGATGAACGGCCCCAAGGTGAAGCCCACGGTGAAGAACAAGGTCAAGGTGAAGAAGGACCGTGACGGCGAAGGCCACGACAATTCGAACACGCAGTACGCGGCCCTCGGCATGCGCGCCTGCTACGACTCGGGCATCATCCTCGAGGACAAGGTCATCGACCTGGCCATCAAGTGGCTGCGCGACTGCCAGAAGAAGGTGAACGGCCCCGAGGAGGATCTGATCGAAGGGGGCGTCAACGGCCCCGACAAGCCGGGCGCGAAGCCGGGCGTCGCCAGCGGCGGCGGCGCGACGGTCGCCGGTCCGAGCATGGTGCAGAGGAAGGCCATGCCCCAGGGCTGGTGCTACAGCGACCACGCCGAACACGAAGCCTACGGCTCGATGACGGCCGGCTCGATCGGCAGCCTGGCGATCTGGGACTACATCAAGGACAACGACGACGGCATGAAGAAGCGCACGTGGAAGTCCGACAAGGACGTGCACGAGGGTCTCGTGTGGCTGGCGAAGAACTTCTCCGTCACCTACAACCCGGGCCCCTACGAGCACGCGAAGATGGAGAAGGACTCCAAGAACCAGTACCTGTATTACATGTATGCCCTCGAGCGCGCCGGCATGATCTACGGGACCGAGATCATGGGCACCCACAAGTGGTACCCCGAAGGCGCGAAGGTGCTGATCGAGACCCAGGCCGCGAACGGCTCCTGGGGCGCCGGCACGGTGGACACCTGCTTCGCGATCCTGTTCCTGAAGCGTGCGACCCGGGCCCTCGGCGTGGCCACGGACAGCGCCGCCCAGATGCGGGCCAAGCAGGGCAAGTAGGACTCGGATTCATCGAGAGCGGAGGTCCGCGACGAGGTCGCGGGCCTCCGCTTTTTTGTTAAGCTCCGGGAATGACGGTCGTCGGCCGCCTCGCGCCCAGCCCCACCGGCTCCCTCCACGTCGGGAACGTACGGACCTTCCTCTGGGCCTGGCTGTCGGCGCGGGCGCAGGGCGGCAGGGTCCTGATGCGCGTGGAAGACCTGGACACGCCGCGCCTGCGCGAGGGCGTCATCCCCAAGATGATCGACGACCTCCGCTGGCTGGGCTTCGACTGGGACGGGGACATCGTCCTCCAGAGCGAGCGGCGCGAGCACTATAAGCAGATCTTCGCCAGGCTGGCGGGCCGCGTCTATCCCTGCAAGTGTACGCGGGGCGACATCGCGGCCGCCCAGAGCGCCCCGCACGAGGGCGACCAGGAGCTGCACTACCCCGGGACCTGCCGGGACTACAGGGGTCCGGGCAGCGCGTGGCGCCTGCGCGTCGACCCGGGCCTGGTGCTTTTCGAGGATCGCTTCCATGGCCCTCAATCGATCGACGTCGCGGGCACGGTCGGCGACTTCGTCGTGGCCAAGTCGCCCGAGCAGCCGGCCTACCAGCTCGCGGTGGTCGCGGACGACCTGGCCCAGGGCGTGACGGAAGTCGTGCGCGGCGATGACCTGATCCCGTCGACTGCGCGGCAGATTCTTCTGCTGCGCGCGCTCGGCGAAAAGCCGCCGGCCTATGGCCACGTCCCCCTCGTGGTGGGCACCGACGGCAAGCGCCTGGCCAAGCGCTTCGGCGATGCGCAGATCGCGACGCTGCGCGCCGGGGGTGCATCGCCCGAGCGCATCATCGGGGCCCTCGCCGACTGGTCCGGCCTCGGCGACGGCGACGCGACCCCCTCCTGCCTCGTCCCGAAGTGGTCCTGGGATCGCGTCTCGCGCGATCGAATCGTGCTCTCGCCGGAACGTCTGGCGGCGCTGGGATAGACTTCCTCGGATGGAAGCGCCGAAGAAAACACCGGACTCCCGGCTCTGGCCGGACGGGATCTTCTACCCCGTCGTCGTCCTGGGGCTGTATGTCTTCCTCGCGGCGCAGATGCCAGGGTGGAAAGCCCTTTACGGGCAATCCAAGCTCTCGCGAAGTCCGTTCGTCGTCAACCTAGCCCTGGATACCCGCGCCTCCCTGTAGATCATCATCTTGTTCTTCTGCGGGTGGGTCTGGCTCCAGATCGCCAAAAGGCGCCGTGAAGCGGCGTTGCGGAGAGCCCGCTGGCTTCCCCCGATCGCCTTCTCCGTCGTCGTAATCCTTTACCTGTCCATGTGCGCGGGCCTCCGCGGGAATCCGGCGCTGGACCGATAGCCGGGAAAGAAAAAGCCCCGGTCTTGCGACCGGGGCTTTCCCGTGGTTGCGCTTGAACTACACCGCGGGCGCCGCGCCTGGAGCGGCGGGCGGCACCGTCGGCGGCGGCGGGTTCTTGGACTTCTCGATGATCTTGCTCAGCGCCAGACCGATCTTGCCTTCGGCCGGCTCCAGCTTGACCACCTTCACCTCGACGATGTCGCCGGGAGCGAGACCCGCGGTCTCGACTTCCTTGTCCATCTTCGAGATGTGCAGCAGGCCCTCGAGGTCCTTCTCGAGCTCCACGAATGCGCCGAAGCTGACCAGCTTCGTGATCTTCCCCGACACCGCGTTCCCGACCGCATACCGCATCGGGATCGTCGTGCTCCAGGGATTGTCCGTCAGCTGCTTCAGGCCCAGCGCGATCCGCTTCTTGTCCTTGTCGACCGTGAGGACCATGACGTCCAGCACGTCGCCCTTCTTCACGACCTCGTTGGGGTGCACCACTTTCTTCGTCCACGACATGTCGTTGATGTGCAGCAGCCCGTCGATGCCGTCCTCCAGCTCGACGAACGCGCCATAGCTGGTGGTGTTCCGGACCTTGCCCTTGACCTTCTGGTTGGCCGCGTACTTGGTGTCGACCTTCTCCCAGGGGTTCGCCTCGGTCTGCTTCAGGCCCAGCGACAGCTCCTGCTTGTCCGTGTCGATCGCGAGCACCGCGACCTCGACGTCCTGCCCGATCTGCAGCACTTCGGACGGGTGGTTGATGCGCTTCGTCCACGACATCTCGCTGATGTGGACCAGGCCCTCGATGCCCGGCTCCAGCTCGACGAACGCGCCGTACGGCATCAGGTTCACCACCTTGCCCTTCACGCGCTGGCCGACGACGTACTTCGAGACCACGCGCTCCCAGGGGTTCGGGAGCAGCTGCTTGAGACCGAGCGCGATGCGCTCCGTCACGCGGTCCACCTTCAGCACCTTGATCTGGATCTCCTGCTCCAGCTTCACCACCTCCGTGGGATGGGTCACGCGGCCCCAGCTCATGTCGGTGATGTGCAGCAGGCCGTCGATGCCGCCCAGGTCGACGAACGCGCCGAAGTCGGCGATATTCTTGACCTGGCCCTTGCGGACGTCGCCCTCGTTGATCTCCTGCAGCAGCTTGGACTTCTGCTCCGCCCGCTCCTCCTCGAGGAGCTTGCGGCGGGAGACGATGATGTTCATCCGCTTCTCGTCGATCTTCAGGATCTTCGCCTTCACCGTCTTGCCGAGGAACTCGCCGATGTCCTCGACGCGGCGGACGTCGACCTGCGACGCGGGCAGGAAGACGGGGACGCCGACGTCGACCAGCAGTCCGCCCTTGATCTTGCGGACCACGCGGCCTTCGATGACGTCGCCTTCCTTGTTGGACGTGATGATGCGCTCCCAGCCGCGGATCTTGTCGGCCTTCTGCTTGGAGAGCGCGATGACGCCGGCCTCGTCCTCGACGGACTCGAGGAAGACCTCGATGTCCTTGCCGGCGACGATGTCCTCCTGGCGGACGAAGTCGTTCTTGGGAACGACGCCTTCGGACTTGTAGCCGATGTCGACCAGGACGTCGTCGCCGACGACCTGGAGGATCTTGCCCTTGATGATGGTATCGGCGGTGAAGTTCTTCACCGAATCGGCGTAGTACTTGACGATCTCCTTCTGGACATCGTCGGAGGACTTGCCGACCTCGACCATGAGCTCCCCGGAGATCCGGTCGACCTCCGCGTCGGAGATGCTCAGGTCTTTCACGAGCTTGCGATTCGACATCTCGAAAGTTCTCCTTTCAATCCGGTCACGGCATCATAGATGCGGTGGCCGTCGTTCTTCTTGTCGTACCCGGGCGGCAGAGGCTTGCCGAAAACGATGCTGATCCTCCCGGGGCGGGGGAACAGAGCGCCTTTCGGTAACACCTCGTACGCGCCATCGATGAGGACCGGGACAATGGGAACGGCGGCGCGCTCGGCCAGCATGCCGATGCCGGGCTTCATGAGCCCGATGGAGCCGTTCTCGGTCCGAGTTCCTTCCGGAAAAACCAGAAGGATTGCACCCGATTCGAGCCGCGCAATGGCATTTTTCACCCCCTTTACGTCAGCGGTGTCCCGTTCAATCGCAAATGCGTTGTAGCTGACGATGATGGCTCGAAAAATCGGGTTGCGAAAGAGCGAGCGCCGGGCCATGAAGTGCATCTCCTGAGGGAGCACCATGGCGACCAGCACCGGATCCAGCAGGCTCTGGTGGTTCGCGGCGAGAAGGACGCCGCCCGATTTCGGCAGGTTCTCCAGGCCGAAAACGCGGAACTTTCCGAAGATGTTCGCCAGCAGGCGGGACATCCCCTGAGAGAGCCGCCACCACCATCTCATGGGGATCCAACAGCGGCGAGTATTCTAGCCACGACCTCGTCCAGGGTCAAGCCGGACGTGTCCAGCACAATCGCCCCCGGGGGCTTCACCAGGGCCCCCACCGGCCGGCTCCTATCCTCCGTGTCGCGCTTCTCGATCGAGCGGCGAATCTCGTCGAGGTCGCCCCCCTGCTCCTGGTGGCGGCGCCGCGCGCGGACGTCCACGGAGGCGTCGATGTAGAACTTGAACTCGGCGTCCGGGAAGACGACCGACCCCTGGTCGCGGCCCTCGGTGACCAGGCCACCCTCCTTCCCGATCTCGCGCTGCATCCGGACCAGTTGCGCCCGGCAGGCCGGCGAATCCGCGACGACGCGGATCGCCGCGGTCACCTGGGGCTCCCGGATCGCGCGGGTGACGTCGACGCCGTCGCAGGTCACGCGCTCGGGCTCGACGATGAGAACGGTCTGGGCGGCCATATCGGCGATGGCGGCGGG
>Ga0137410_10000876_pt1 | contig 20695 bp, 21 predicted proteins | sample CZODoug1_16funga_FD_108878 | JGI IMG/M metagenome (GOLD analysis project Ga0137410, IMG submission 108878) | Vadose zone soil fungal communities from Angelo Coast Range Reserve, California, USA - CZODoug1_16fungal (Illumina Assembly) | ecosystem: Environmental > Terrestrial > Soil > Vadose zone... | reverse complement strand
CCCAGCGATTTATGATGACACGCTCGCCGACGAGAATTTGGAAGTCTCCACCGAGCAAGCATACCGACTGGTGAAACGCCTGGCGCGTGAAGAGGGCTTGCTCGTCAGCCCCAGCGCCGCCGCGGCCTTGCTCGGTTGCTTCAAGGTTGCCGCCGGAATTCCGAAGAATGCCAAGGCGGTTATCGTCACCGTTTTTGCGGATTCGGCTGCGAAGTACCTGAACGAACGTTTCTGGGACGAAGACTAATTATGGCGGACGCGACAGAACTCTGGATCAGCGGACATCTCGCGGAAAAAATTCGAGCGCACGGCGCGGCGACGTATCCGCATGAATGCTGCGGCGCGCTGCTTGGCCGTGATTCCAGCCCTGTACTTCAGACCGATCGGGGAACTGGCAAGCCCGCACGTGAGGTCCTGCAAATTTTTCCTCTCGTCAATCGGCGGGATGACTCCCCGCGCAACCGCTTTTCAGTGACCGCGGAAGACGTCCTTGCGGCGGAAAAGGCCGCACGCGGGCAGAGCCTCGAAGTCGTCGGCTGGTATCATTCGCATCCCGACCATCCGGCGCGGCCAAGCGAGTACGACCGGGATCACGCCTGGCCGTGGTACAGCTACATCATCGTCAGCGTGCAGAACGGGGCGCCTCAGGATATGACCTCCTGGCGTTTAAACGACGATCGAGCGGAATTTTCACCTGAAGGAATTGAGGTTCGCCACCGCGCCGCAGTGTAGGCCGGTGCATCGAGTACAACGGAGAAATGAAATGCCCGTGAAAGTAATGATTCCATCGCCGCTTCGCCCCTATGCAGGGAAGCGCGACTCAGCCGAGTTCAATGCCCATACTGTCGGGGAAGCGCTCGGCCATCTGACTTCGGAATTCGGCGATCTGCGCAAGCACCTCTTTACCGAAGACGGCAAGCTGCGCAGCTTTGTCAACGTCTACGTGAACGATGAGGACATTCGTTATCTTGCGAAAGAAAAAACGCCTACGAAGGATGGCGACACCATCAGCATTATTCCGTCCATCGCCGGCGGCTGCATCTAATCGATAATGGAATAGGATCTTAGAGGAGCAAGGAATCGCAATGGCCACCACTGTACAACCGCAGACCGGCACGAAACCAGCAGCGGGTCTATCGAACGAAGAAATTCTGCGTTACAGCCGCCATCTCATCATGCCGGAAGTCGGCATGGAGGGGCAGCTCAAGCTGAAGAACGCCAAGGTGCTGCTCATCGGTACCGGCGGACTTGGCGCTCCGCTTGGCCTGTACCTTGCCGCTGCGGGCGTCGGCAAACTCGGCCTGGTAGATTTTGACGTCGTTGACTTCACCAATCTCCAGCGCCAGGTTACGTTTGGCACCAGCGATGTCGGCAAGCCGAAAAGCGAAGCCGCACGCGCCCGTCTTGCGAACCTCAATCCCGACATTCAGATCCAGTCATTTGAGACGCAACTGACCAGCGCCAACGCGCTCGAACTCTTCAAAGACTTCGACGTCATCGTCGATGGCACCGACAATTTCCCCACGCGCTATCTCGTCAACGACGCATGCATCTTGCTGAAAAAACCTAACGTTTATGGCTCGATTTTCCGGTTTGAAGGGCAAGCGACAGTTTTCGGTATGCCCGATGGCCCGTGCTACCGCTGCCTCTATCCGGAACCGCCTCCGCCGGGACTTGTACCTTCCTGCGCGGAAGGTGGTGTCCTCGGCGTTCTGCCCGGTATTGTCGGCTCCATCCAAGCGATGGAGACGATTAAGCTGATTCTCGGCCGCGGTGATAATCTCATTGGGCGCCTGCTGCTCTTCGACGCTCTGGGCATGAAGTTCCGCGAACTCAAGCTGCGCAAGAACCCGAATTGTCCGGTGTGCGGCACGCATCCCACAATCACCAAATTGATCGATTACTATGAATTCTGCGGCGTGCGCGGCGAGGAAGCTCCCGGGCCCACTGTGCAAGTGCCGGAAATCACCCCGCGCGAACTCAAGGCCAGGCTCGACCGTGGAGATGATCTTTTCATTCTCGACGTCCGCGAGCCCCACGAATACCAGATCTGCAATCTCAAGGGGCATTTGCTCCCGCTTGGGGAGCTGACTCGGCGCGTCCACGAACTCGATTCATCGCGCGAAATCGTTGCGCATTGCCGCAGCGGGAAGCGTTCCGCCGAAGCCGTGGACTTCTTGCGAAAAGCAGGCTTCCGCAAAATCCTCAACCTGAAGGGCGGCATCCTTGCCTGGTCCGACGAGGTTGATCCGTCCGTTCCAAAGTACTGATTTTTTTCATTGGATTCTTGCTACGTAATTGGGGCGCCTTGATTTGGCCGTGGCGACGAGCGTTTGTATCTTGTCGCTGCGTGAAAGTCCGGGCATACTCCCAATTGCTCAGGGAGAAAAGATGGCAGCCACGAAAATTACGGTTAATCACAACGGATCTATCCGAGTAGAAGGCGACTTTGAGATCTTTGATCCCGAGGGAAAGCCCTTTGGCTTGGCCGGGCGGACCACGATTGGCCTCTGCCGTTGCGGGCACTCAGCTAACAAGCCCTTTTGTGATGGCTCGCACAAGACCTCCGGATTCGCCGATCTCGTGGCTGCTCGGGAGTTGCCCCCGCCAAAGCCTAAGTTGTAGGGGATACAACGGCTAACCCGCGAGCTGTTTCAAATGTTGAGACTGTCTCAAGCTGAGACAGTCTCGAATACCCGCTTGATACTAGCCCTTCCGACCGGTAACTCTAACGAAACAAAAACGATAGCGCCTTGATCCGTGAAACTGTGGGCGGACTGCGGCGTCTCGCATTGTCCCAAGCCGTCCACCCTCTTGTCGGGACACATCTATAAGCTATGTAGTTTCATGGGATTACAGCGAATACATTTCCAGACGAAAAAGGGCACAAACTTGCACTCCTCGCTAGTTGGCAGTTTTTCTTCGGCATTTGGGGGATATTGTGGGTGTTTGGGGCACGATGATAGGGTTTCTCGGTGGTGACCGTAATTCGGTTTCCATCGCGAATCTTCATAAACGTGTCCTGGTCGCATCTGGCGTGCTGTCCCTCACCCTTTTTCTTGCCGTCGTCTTCTACCTGCGGCAAATTAGCGCCGCAGGCTCCCCGCAAAGCTATCTGTATCTGGAAGTTGGCGGTACACTCCTCAGCTTTTGCTACGCCGCCAATGCCCTGGTCCGCTTCCGGGGCACCCATGATCGCACGGCGCTGATTCTGGCCTTTGGGTTTGTCCTCTCGGGAATCATCGAGACTGTCGGGTGCTTTGGACTGAACGATTCGCTGAACTCCGGTGCCTTTGACCTCTCGCGCATCCCTATGGGTTGGATGGTGAGCCGGACATTGCTTGCTGTCCTACTACTTGCTGCTATCGCCGTCGAACGCTACATGCCCACGGCCCGGCAGCCGAGCAAGGAAACCGCCGCCGGGCTGCTTGTCGTTGCCCTGGCCGCCTACATGACAAGCGCCGCGTTTCTTGCTGCGCCCGCCGCGCCTGTGGCGCGTGCTGCTAACTTGCTATCTCGTCCTTGGGATTTGCTCCCGGCCGGGCTGTTCTTGATTGCTGCGGTCTGTTTCCGCGAGCGCCTCAAGAACGGTAGAGACAAGAAAGGCACTGCCAGCCTTTTTGATCACTCTCTTCTGATCGTGGCCTCTCTCAATGTCATCTGCCACGTATCAGCGGCATTTTCCCGACAGCTTTTCGACGGTCCCTTTTTTCTTTCGGAATTGACCAAGACATTCAGCTACGTCGTCATGCTTTCCGGCGCGCTGCTGGACCAAGCTCGCCTTTTCGAGCAGGTGCGCTCGATGGCCGTCACCGATCCACTCACGGGTTTGTCGAATTACCGCCGCCTCATCAGCGTTCTCGAAGCGGAGCTCGACCGCTCGCGCCGCACACTGCGGCCCTTCAGCGTCGTGCTTCTCGACATGGACGGCCTCAAGATCATCAACGACCAGTACGGACATCTGACCGGCAGCCGCGCGCTGGTGCGTATCTCCAAAATTCTCCGCAATCATTCGCGGGCGATTGACACCGCCGCACGATACGGCGGCGACGAATTCGCGCTGGTCCTCCCGGAAGCCGGCAAGGACGTTGCGTCGCGCGTCGTCTTTCGAATCCGCGAGCGTCTCTCCGCCGAGCCGGAGCACCCCGCGCTTTCCGTCAGTGCCGGTGTCGCGGCTTTCCCCGAAGATGGCGACACCCCGGAAAGACTTCTTGGTGCCGCTGACCGCGCTCTCTATGCCATGAAACACCCTGGCAGGAGCAGCGTTCAAAATCTCACGCGCATTGCCGCGTGCCTGTGAGGATGAGCAAAGCCATGCCTCACACGAAGAGATTTACGTTTCACAGAGTCGAACGACGCATCCCGATGGAAATTCCCGTTCTGATTGACGGCCATCGCGAGGCGCCGGGCTCGGAATCGACTTTTACTGAGAATGTGAGTGCGCGTGGCGCGCGCGTGGTCAGTGCGCGCCGCTGGGAACAAGGTGAACCCTTGGTTTTCGCCTCGCGCACTGGTGAGTTTCGCTCCTCGGGTCGTGTTGCTTACTGCCAGCCATTGCAAGGCGACGGCTTTGCCATTGGCGTGGAGTTCCTCGAACCGAAGGGGCGATGGGTTGTTCAATTCCCAAGATAGCTTGACGTAAAACGGCGAGCGGATAGGAGGGAAACGCCTGGAACAAAAAAGAAGACAGAAAACTGACGCAAAAGTTACAAGAAGTTCTGAAGCGCTTAGCGGATCCTAGAAAATCTGCTAAGCGCTTCATCCTTTTTGCCAACCATTTCGACTGGAATTTCCCGGTTACTCTTTTCTTGCTATCAGCATCAGACACTCTCCAAATAGAACAGCAGGGGAGAGCAGGATCGACAGAATCTCTTTGTTTCTCTCTTTCTGAGCGGGGTCTTTTTCCTTCCGGAATGCCAGGCGCGTGTAGAGCCACATCCACGGCGCGTAAATCGCATAGAAATAACTTACCGGCTTGATGTGGGTGTGCCTCACTTGCGTTAACCGGAAGCCGGACACGTGCAACTCGTAACGCAGTTCCGGGAATGTCGCGAGCCCGATATGATGAAGCGGATGCCGTGAGGATTCATTTAGTGGTCTGGCGTCGCGTCCGAAAAAACCGCTGCCGAAGAAACGTACGCGCGACCGGAGCGCCGTGATGTTTGGTGTCGTAAGGACCAGGATGCCGCCCGCCTTGAGGACGCGGCACATCTCACGCAGGAATGAGAAATGATTTTCGAGATGCTCGATCCCTTCCGTTGAAAAAACTGCTTCGAAACTCTGGTCCGGCCAGGGAAGGGTTACGTTAAGGTCTACTTTCGAGAACGCGTTTCCAAGACGCGTCGCTGCTTCGGGATCGACGTCGGCTCCGACCGCATGGAATCCCTTCTCGATCAACGCCAGCGTTAGTGCAGCTGAACCGCCGCACGGCGCGTCCAACACGTTCGCACCTGGCGCCAATCCAAGCGCCGGAAGTTGGTCCAAGACAGCTTTCTGAATCACCGTGAGTTCCCGGCTTATCATGCCTCTCGCCTTTTCTTGAGCACGTCCTCGTAAACGAGAATGGTGTTTTCGACCATGCGAGCTGCCGAAAAACGATGCTCCACTTCGCGGCGGCCGGTCTCGCCGAGCTTCTTTCGAAGTTCTTCATCATCGATCAGGCGCAACATCATGGCCGCAAACTCCTTGCCGTTGGGTTCCACCACCAACGCGGTTCGTTCGCCATCCACGACTTCGTCGAGCGCCCCACGCTTTGTCGAAATGCAAGGCAAGTCTGCGGCCATCGCTGCTTGCAATGCGGTTCCCAGGCCTTCAAACTCCGACGGAAACACAAACGCATCGAGCGCCGCGTACACTTGAGCAACTTCCTTTACGAACCCTGGGAAAAGCACCGCTTCTGCCTGGCCAAGCCGTCTTGTAAGAGCCTCGAGTTCCGCGCGGCAGGCGCCGTCTCCTGCGAGCAGCAGCCGCGCCTCCGGATGCAGAGTTCTTACCAGAGGAAGCGCTTCGATCAAGTGCCGCTGTCCCTTTTCAGGCACAAAAACGCTGACGCATCCGAACAAGAATTCGCTTTCTCGTACGCCCCAGTGTTTCCGCGCGCTCCTTCGCTGTTCTGGTGTTCGCAATGGGCAGATTTCCACGCCTTCATTCACGATCGAAATTCTCTCTGCCGCAATGCCTGAATCAACCAGGCTCTGTGCCACATCTTTACTGTTGGCGAGGAATCGTTCCACGGCGCGGTACCGAGCCTGCGACACTGCATTTTTCTGAAGCGGGAATCCAATTCGGCGAGAGAGCAGTAACGGAAGCCGCGCGTGAGCCCTCGCCAGCCATGCGGCCGTCAAAGCGTGCGGCTCATTCAAATGAACAAGCTCGAACCGTTTTCGCGCCGTAAGTTTGCGCATCTCGACAGCTGTCCAGCCGCGCAAACCGAATCGTGGAACCTGATGAACTTTGACACCAGCCTCTGCGGCCCGATTCGCAAGCGGCGAATCGCGCGCCGCCAGCAACTCGACCTCATGCCCGCGCTCGCGCAGTCCACGGAGCGTCAGCAGCGCCTGACTTTGCCCGCCGCGCCATTCCCGCTCCAGATCCACATAGAGCACATTCATGGCGTCCGAGCCCCACCCGTGCGGCGCTCCGCCTCAATGAGCCTCCCGAGCTTCTTGAATTTCAACCACGTCCCGCGCGCCGCCATTCGCGAGATCAGCCATCCACGATAGCCCTCCAGAAACCCGAGATACATCACGTAATTTTGAAACCAGCTCCAGGGCGCCGCCAGCCACATGGCCGCTCTCCAGTTTTGCTTGCCCTGCGAAAACATCTCTCCGGCGATGACCGTTGTATAACTCTCGATCTTCGCTTCGTGTTCCGCGAACGTCCGGATCGTGTAGTGCAGCAGGTTTCCACTCAGCCGGCCTGCCTTTCCTTCGAATCGCAGCGCCGAATGGATCATTCCGGAAAAGCTTGCCTTGTCTCTCCGGTAAAGCCTTCGCTGAAAATCCGGATACCATCGCGAATGATGGATCCACGCGCCAAGATACCAGGTGAGGCGCGCCATTTCGTAAACTGAGAATTCCGGTTCGCTCTGCTTCCACCCCAGCAGGGAGTTGCGCAGTTCACTGCTGAGTTCTTCATCGGCGTCCAGGAGAAAAATCCAATCATTCCTTGCGCGTGAGGCCGCATAGTTCTTTTGATCGGCGTGGTTGGTGAAAGGCCGTTCAAAGAAGGAAACACCGCCCGCCTTCGCAATTTCCACCGTGCGGTCCTTGCTCCCTGAATCTACAACGACAATTTCGTCAGCGACCCCCGCAAGCGAAGCCAATGCGCGCGGCAGGTTATGTTCCTCATTGAAAGTGATCAGGCAGGCGGAGATGCGATTCATCGGACTCCGGACAATTGTGAAATCGGCGCTAGTATCTCACAAAGCCAACCTTGACAATCGAAACACGGATGGAACTGCTTTGCGCAGAAGCAAACTCAACCTACTTCGGCTGGAAATTAACACGGATTATGCTGGTGCCGATTCGGAATTCAGTACCATCCCGCAGCATGGCCGCGCGTACGCGTTCTTCGTCGAAGAATGTACCGTTGGTCGAATCCAGGTCCTTCAGATTGATGTGCGTGTCCCGTACTTCCAGCAGGCAGTGATGCCTCGAAATTTCAGGATCATTCAGCGGAATGTCCGCGCCTTTGCGGCCCAGCGTGACGCGCGGCTTGCTGAGTGTGTGCTTCTCGCCTTTCGATGGTCCTGACAGAATGCTGAGAACGACCTTCGCTTTTTCAGGCAGCCGCACTCCTGGATCGGGCGGTGGCAAATTTAAATTCGAACTCGTGGCGCTTGCCCTCGCAAACGAGGGAAGCGGCGACATGACCACCGTGGAATCCACGCGCCGCTTGATCTCCACGATGGTGCTCTTACCGCACTTCGAACATTTGAACTGCACCTTCGAATGGCCGCCGAACTGCCCATCCTTCAGTAAATGCTCCGCGCCGCAATGAATGCACGCCGTCTGCATACTTCAAAATTAACACTATCAAAGATCCTAAGTTGCGCCCCCCGCATTTGCCGGTCGGAAAAGTTAATCCGCGCTGCCCCGCCTGCAGCCTGCGCTGCGAACCCGCCTGCGTGCAGGAACTTGTGCTACGATTAAACATTCCAGACCAATCAGGAGAGCCTGCGTGTCCGATCATATTTCGCGCAAAGAACTGAAGCACGACAAAATCAAGGAAACCATCGAGCACGGCGCCGAAGCCGTCATTTCTCACGGACAGTTCACGCTCATCGTCGTGGTTATTGCCCTGTTCGCAGCTCTGGGCTATGGCGGCTGGCGTTTTTACATCGATCGCCAGACCGTGGAAGCGTCCGCCGCTTTCGATACCGGCATGAAAGCCTACCAGGGCCGAATCGCCCCGGTTCCTGACCCCGCCGATCCCAATGCGCCGTTCTATCCCGATGAGTCCGCGCGCGCGCAGGACGCCATGCAAAAATTCATAAAGGTAGCCGACAAGTATCCCAGCACGAATCCTGGAAAACTTGCGCGTTACTACTCCGCGCTTTGTCTCGAGAATCTCGATCGTCACAATCAGGCACTCGAGGAACTGAAGAAGATCAGCGGAGGCGGTGACAAGGAGCTCGCGGCTATGGCGCAGTATCAGATGGCGATCATCTACTCCCGCACCGGCAAGCCCGACGATGCCGTCAAAATCTTTCGCGCCTTGGCGGACAAACAGAGCGCTCTCGTGCCGCGCCCGCTGGTTCTGCTGGAGCTTGCTGGTGTTCTTCGCAGTTCAAACCCGAAAGAGGCCGCCGGCATCTATCAGCAGATCAAGAAGGAATTCCCGGACACCTCCATTGCGGATCAAGCGGATCGCGGCCTGGATACTCTTTTGCCGAAATCCTGATCCACTCCCGCTCCTAAGATTGCGGACGGACCATCTGGAATATGACGGAGCGGCCCATCGAACTGGTTCCCCATCCCGCTCCCTGGGCGATGCGCGCGGAACTCTCGCGCGGCCGGCGCTACCCGGAGCCGCCTCATCCTTACCGCAGCGCCTACGCCCGTGATCGCGATCGCATCATCCATTCCCGCGCTTTTCGCCGCCTGGAAGCCAAGACGCAAGTCTTCACCACGCGATACTCGGACCATTTCCGCAATCGGCTGACCCACACGCTCGAAGTTGCGCAGATTGCTCGCACCGTCACCGCGGCGCTGGGCCTGAACACCGAGCTTGCCGAAGCCCTTGCTCTCGTCCATGACATTGGCCATCCTCCGTTTGGCCATGCCGGTGAACGCAAGCTGGACGAATTGATGCGCGCGCACGGCGGCCGTTTCAATCACAATTTGCATGCGCTGCGTATCGTCGAACAGTTCGAGCAGCGCTATCTCGATTTTCCGGGTTTGAATCTCACGTTTGAAGTTCGCGAAGGCATCATCAAGCATTCGCGCGATTATTCCGGGGCGGAATTCCCCCAATTGGCCGAATACCTGCTGGATTTGCGCCCTCCCCTCGAAGCGCAACTCATCGACTGGGTCGACGAAATTGCTTACAACACCGCGGATATCGACGATGCCCTCGAAGCCGAGCTTCTCGATCTCGCTGTCTTGCGCAGGGAAGTTGGATTTTTTGGCGAAGCCTACGCCCAGGTCGATTCCACGCATCCCGGCGCACGCGAAAAACTCATCTTCAACGAAGCCCTCAAACGCGTTCTCGATGCGCTGGCTACTGATCTTATTGAGACTACCCAGCAGCGCGTCCTGGTCTCCAGTGCCTCATCCGTGGAAGACATACGCCGGGCGCCGAAGCGCCTCGCCGGCTTCAGCGAAGCTGCGGGCGCGCGCAATCGCGAGCTCAAGCGCTTTCTCTTCGCGCACATCTATAACCACGTTGCCATTGCCGAGGACCGCGACCGCTCCGTGAAATGTTTGGAAGAACTCTTCATGTACTACTTAGGGCGGAAGGGATCGATGCCGGCTTCCTACGAAGAGCGTGCGCGGACGGAACCGCGGCATGTAATCGTTTGCGATTACATCGCCGGCATGACCGACCAGTTCCTCCTTCGCCAGCATCACGAGCATTAGGTAGTTCGCTCGGCGACAAATCAGCTGCGTCTCATTGATTGCAGGAGAAGTTATCTGCCAAATCTGAACGAAGTCCTCGATACGGTGGAGAAATTGTACGGGCCGCAAAAAGCCGTTGGTCCCGCGGATCCCTACGAAATGATTCTGTATTTGAATTCCGGGTATCCGGCTACGGACACGTCTTGTTCAGAGGGATTTGAAGCTCTGAAACGAGAGGCCGGATTGAAGCCGGAAGAGATTCTGGCGGCGTCCAACGCAAGACTGGCGAGGTTGCTTCGGCTCGGAGGAATCGTTCCCGAGCAGCGGGCGGCTAGACTGCAAGAAATCGCCCGCAAAGTGAAGTCTGAATTTGGCGGGGATCTCAAGGCCGAACTGAAGAAACGGGTGCGAGAAAAATATCAAACGAGCAAAGGCATTCACAGCGCAAAAAAGATCCTCCGGGAGTTTCCCGTGATTGGAGAGCCAAGCGCGGACAAAATCCTCCTGTTTTCAAAGCTGGTTCCCGTGGCGGCTGTGCCTTCGGCCTGCCTTGGCGTGCCGATGCGGCTCTGGTTTGGCAAGGAGGGGAAAAGTTACGCCGCCGATTACCGCAAGGTGCGGGAAAAGTTGGACGCGGAACTCCCGAGGACCCTTGAAGCGAGGCAGAGGGCGTATCTCTTGCTGAAGAAGCATGGACAGGAAATCTGCAAGAGGTCCGCACCCAAATGCGAGATTTGTCCATTGACGGCGCAGTGCGCGTATATTCAGTTGATGGCTGCGGATAACAACGTGCAGTGAAATGCAACGCCCCGCACTTCGTTCTTGGAAGTACGGGGCGCCCGGTAACGATTTGAGGAATCTCTAATCGGCCCGCATTAGGCCGTTCGATCCTAAAACCGAATAAACGGTCCGAAGGCCACCCGCGCATTATGGTGTGTACCTCCGGCGAAATAAATCTCGTCGCCGGCCTCCAGTCGCAGACCAACCGGCCCAAGATGCCCTTCCACGCCCGCGCCCGGGTAAACCGCGCCACTGACGTTGTTTGACCGCAGGTTGTTCACGGAATCCGTAAACGTTCCGAAAGAAGCCGGCCGTGGATCCAGCCGGAAATTAACAAAGCCGCCCTTGAGCGTGAGGAATGGCCGAATCGCCCCATGGCCGGCTATGATTTTTGGCCCAAACAGCCCGTGAAGTACTTTGAGACTGCTGTTTGCCACCGTGACTGTGCAGCCCGTGCTCAGGCAGTGGTCGGTGAACCCCTGGTCGAAATCGTAACTCATCTCTCCTTCAAGCATGACGTGAGAGAACGCCTTATAGCCCGCACGCGCTCCAAGTCCTGCCATATTCGTGTTCGTTTGCGAGAGGCGGAAATAGTCAGCATAGGCGCCAACTTGAAAATGATCTTGCGCCGAGGCCAGCGGCACCAGCCAGCCTGCGAAGAATAGCAATAGGGCGACACGCTTCATTCGTGTTCTCCTTGCACACAGTTAGTATGAATTACAGAATGCAGCGGGCTGGCTTCGGCTGGGGAGAAGCTGCTGCTTCTTCCCCTTAGATGAGAAACCGTGGCGCAGAGTTGCCAGGGTGGTTAGAGGACTCTCACGATCCGCGTGCCAGCGTCAGTAGGAGCGTCAGGTAACGCTTCAGTTTTTGCGTGATAAGAAAATTTTCCTTCACGTGTTCGTGTCCGTGCTCCCCCAGCTTCGCGGCAATCTCCGGATGCGACAGCAAAAAACGTATCTGATACGCCGTGCCTTCCACCGAGTGCGACAGCAATCCGGTGTGCTTGTGAATGATCTGAATCGGTATTCCGCCGACTGCCGAAGCTACCACTGGTTTTTTTTTCCACAGCGCTTCCGAAACCGTGAGTCCGAATCCCTCGCGCAAGCTTTTCTGGAGCACGATAGTCGACGCGCGCTGCAACGCATTCACTTCCAGCGGCGCCCAAGCCGGTAGCTCCAGCACTTTGATGTCCGGGTCGCCATCCGCTTCTCGCAAGACTTCTTTTAATACCACTGCGCCTTCAGGATCATCCGAGGCGCTGCCCCCTGCAAGAACTAGTTGGCAATCGAAATATCGCTTTACGATACGGTAAGCGCGGATCACGCCGACAGGGTCCTTCAGCCGGTCGAACCGCGATATCTGCGTCAGGATCGTGCGCTGCGAATCAATCCCATAACGCGCCAGCACTTGCCCGATGAATTCCTGCTCCAATTCGCAATTCTTTTCCGATAGCGGATCGATGGCCGGATAAAAAAGATACTGTGGGATCGGAAGCTGCCGCGAGAATTCCGGCGAGGAAAACATCGCGCCGTCATATTTCGAAACAAATTGTTCGAGGAAATCCCACACCGTTCGATTGGGATGCGAAAGATCGATGTGGCAGCGCCACACCCAATGATTTGCGCCTGGCTTGCGCGCCTCGATGAGCGCCGCTGGCTGTGGATCGTGGATCACCACGAATTCCGCATCCAGTGGCAGCCTCTGGCGATTCTTCTCGTTGTAGGCCAGGAAAATATCGAAGTCTCTTTGACTGGCGTGGTAGGGCGCTCCGTGCAACGCGTTGTGAAAAGCCTTGGTTACCTCAAAAAAATCCCCGCCTCCGCTCATGACTTCCCATTTGATGTTCAGGTCCAGTTCTTCCGCCAGCGGCACCAGGCGAGTGAGGATTTCCGCTACGCCGCCGCCAACGGCCGTCGAATTGACCATCTGGATGCTCCGCCCGCGCAGCGGCGTCGCCAGCGCGCGCAGCTCCTCGATTTCACCTGCGCCAAGCAGCTCGGCGTAATCATCCAGCGGTATGCGCCCGAGGGTCAGCACTTCGCTCATGCCTTTCTCCTTTCGCGGTCGATGAGCCGGAGCAGTTTGGCGCGTGTGCTGTCCAGCGTGTTCGTGTAAATATCGATGTTGTTTACGCTCTCGGCCAGTGTTCGCAGGCCAAGGCCGTCGGCCAGCCAGTGCGAGAAGTCGTTGGTCCGGAGCTGTAGCCTCAGCCGTGAAGAAATAAAATGAAAATAGAAACCGGAATGGCTTAGAAGCGCGATCCCATGGCGAAATTCATCCAGCGTTTGGGCGCTCCGGCCAAGAGGGGCGGTGACTTCCACGCTTTCGCAAAAATAGAAGCGCTCCAGCGCGGACTGGCTCGCGAAGTGCGGATACGTCGCGCAATAGTCGGCAACCACGCGGCACAAATCGCTGCGCAGCGCCGCGATTGAAACGTAGTCGCGAATGTCGAGCGCCGCAAGCTGTTCGGCGAGGTCGTTCCGGTTCGTGTCCGAAAGCACCCATTGGGCGAAGTCGTTCGAAAAACCTTCCGTCAGGAAGTGGTGGCTGCCCAGCGTTTGAAACGTGTGGTGAAAAATGGATGCGTCGCTGCAGTGCTCCAGCCCCGTCAGCAATTCTGCAAGCGTGCCGGCCGATTGGTTGCCGATTCGCGTGAGATAGGAAACGGTAACGAATTCGAACGGGGTTTCTGCGGTGTTCACGCGAGAGACTCCTTCCTCCTGGAGAGTGAGGCAGCGCTCCCGCGACGCGGAAAAATGGAAGATGCACCTCCATCGGGCCGGATCATGTTGCCTGGGGCGCCTCCATGCGCTCCGTCAATTCGACGCGAATCTCCGTGAGATCGGAGAGAAGATTGGCTGCCCAGCGGTAGATGTTGTGCTCGCGCACCGTGTGCCGCATCCGCTGCATCCGCCGGGCTTGCTCTTCCTCAGGCATCTCCAGTGCCCTATGAATGGACTCCGCGAGTTGCGAGATGTCATAGGGATTGACCAGCAGCGCATCCGACAGTTCGTGCGCCGCACCCGCAAAAGTGCTCAGGATCAGCGCCCCTTGATTGTCTTCGCGTGAAGCCACATATTCCTTGGCCACCAGATTCATTCCATCGTGTAGCGAGGTCACCATGCAGAAGGACGAGGCGCGGTAAAAGCGCGCAATCTCTTCGTGCGAATGGTGCTTCTTGCGAAACACGATGGGTTTCCAGCGCGCCGTCTGGAACCGCGCGTTGATGCGCTCCGCTTCGGCGCTGACTTCGTCGAGAAAATTCTTGTAGCGCTCAATGTCCGTTCGGCTGGGGGCACCGATTTGCGCAAAGGTCAACCGCTGCTGGTAAGCGGGATTGAGCTCAAAAAAACGCTCCAGGGCGCGGAAGCGCTCGAGGATCCCCTTGGTGTAGTCAACACGATCGACACCCACTCCGAGGAGCGACGCCTCAACGTGCATTTCGGCGCAGAGCGCGGCGCGTTCTTCACCGGAGTTGCGTGATGCGCTGGCCGCATGCGAATTCTCCGGGAATGCCACGCTGATGGGATAGGGCCGCACCCTCGTAATGTGGCCTTGCCGGTTCACGGCAAAGCGGTCCCATTCCGTGAGCGCTTCGACCGCGCGGTCCACTGTCTCCAGAAAATTGTTGCAGTGCGATTGAATATGAAAACCTATGAGGTCGGCGCCGAGGAGCCCATCGACGAGTTCGCGCTGCCACGGACAGATTCCGAAAACTTCCGCGTTCGGCCAGGGAATATGCCAGAAAATTGCTACTCGAGCGTCGGGCCGCGCGTCCTTCACCATTCGCGGCAGCAGCGCGAAGTGATAATCCTGCGCGAGAAGTATCGGCGATTCGGTGCCTTCCATTTCCTGCAGCACGGCGTCCGCAAACCGCCGGTTGATTTTTTGATACTGCAGCCAGTCTTCGGGACGAAACACCGGGCGTGTGTGTGCAATGTGTGCGAGCGGCCACAATCCTTCGTTCGAAAATCCCTCGTAATAGCCTTTGTCCTCCTCGTCGCTAAGCCAAACGCGGCGCAGCGTGTAACTCGGATGATCGGGCGGAACTCGCAGGTGATCGTGAGCATCCACAACTTCGCGGTCGGCGTTGCCGGAGCCATTGGCAATCCACGTGCCGTTGCACGCCAGCATCAGCGGCTCGAGCGCCGTGACCACGCCGCTCGCGGGCACGATCATGTCGATGGATTTGTCCTTTTCATTGAAGACGTGCATGTACGGCTCACGATTCGAAACCAGGAATAGCGGTTTTTCCTGGAGCTTGTTTCGCAGGCTGACCCGCAGGCGCTCGGCTGTCCAAATCGAGGCGTTCGAATCGCGCAACCGCGCCTCTTCCTCCGCGACTGCCCGCGCCGTGTTCAGATCATTGGCCAGGTGCGTCACTTCGTGATGTAGTTGATCCAGGATTTCGCCTTTCGGCAGCGGCGGCGCCGTGCTCGGCTGTCCCGTTCGCAGCGTTCGCAGCCAATTTGCCGTGCGCATCAGCGGCTCCGTAAACGTCCACCGGACCAGGACCAGCGCGAGTCCTGTAATCAGCAACGTTTGAATGAGCGCGTTCAGCAGAGAGTCGCGTAGTGTGTGGGACACCTGCTTGTCGATATAACTCGTGTCATGGAAAAGAGCCAGTGTGCCCACAACTGTTCCATTGCGATGAAGCGGCAACGCGTAGATGTGTACAGGAATTTCTTCTTCCGGCGTCAGGGAAGGCGTTTGCTCAGCGCTCAGAAACTCGCCGACGCCGGCGTCCTTCTGGGAAGCCCGAGTCGCTGTCATCGGCCGCAATTTGAAGGCGGGCGACAGCCCAGGCGTAATCGCCAGCACGCCGCCTGTGCTGCTGTACACCGCTACGCCCTTCAAGTGTTCGCGCTGGCCGAAGCGCTCGACCAGACGTTGCAAGTTCTTGTCGGGCCCGCGGTCGAGCAGTGGCTCCACGCTTTCCTGAAGACTTTCGCCGAGAATCGCCGCCCGGCGCGAAAGGTCGCTGCGCAAAAGACGTTTTTCCGTGCGCACCTGGTAGCCGGCAAAAAGTAAGGACACTACGGCGACGCTCACAATCAAGGGCAAGACGATTTTCAAAGTCGTACGCATCAGACTCCTCAACGCGCATACGTGAAAACGAGCCTTTTCATTAAGATGGGCCGACTGAGAGAACAAAAACGTGCCGTAAGGGCTGGGAGCCGGCGGCTGCAAACGGTTCAGAACTATAGGTGACCGTACTCATTATGGGCACGAAATGAGCCAAAACTGGAGAGTTTTCCACCGCCACTTGTAAATCTCCTCAAATCAATGAGATGCGCGAAATGGGGCAAATGGTTACAAAGAGTGATCGCGTACTAGTGCTATGAAAATCTTGCCGCACTCACATTGTCCAGTGCAGGATTGACCCAGCCTGCGCTTGAAAGTAGGATTTGGCTGCGATTTTTTCCAAATTTGTGGGCGGCCAGGAAAAAGTAGAGGAGGCACCGTGTATTGTTCCAAGTGCGGCGGCGTGATGGCGGCTGGCGCTGCGTTTTGCTCGAATTGCGGCCAATCGTTTGCCGTTGCCGCTGCGCCGTTGCGCGCGCCGATAGCGAGTGCATCGGTTACGGCACCCGTGGGAGGTGGCGCAGCGGCCGTTCCCGCCTATGCCGAATACGCCGCCGTGCCGCGCGTCGAGTACGCCGGATTTTGGTTGCGTTTTCTTGCGCTCCTCATTGACAACATTGTGCTGGGCTTGGGCCTCATTTTGATATTGATCCCGCTGATTTTTCTGACCGGATTGCACGAACTCCTCGGCCAGTTTCATCCCGACGAAGAGTTGAATGATGCCGGCATCTTCGTGCTCATGGGTTTTGTCTTTCTTCTCGCCACCGCCAGCTTGGTTCTGACGTGGTTGTACCACGCGCTGATGGAGAGCTCGGAGTGGCAAGCCACGCTCGGGAAAAAAGCCCTGGGTCTGGTAGTGACGGACATGGCTGGACAGCGCGTCAGCTTCGCTCGCTCGACGGGAAGACACTTTGGCAAGATCGTTACCAACATGGTGCCCGCATTTATCGGTTACATCATGGCGGGATTCACCGCGAAAAAGCAGGCGCTGCACGACATGCTAGCGGGCTGCCTCGTGCTGCGGCGAAACAGTTAAAGAAAAGCTGGGAAACCAGTTATCAGCCGCCCGCCGTTGTTCTCCTTATCTGTTAGCGTCGAAGCCGCTGCCGATGGAAGCCGCCACCAAGCCGTCAACGCTGGGAAGCATTCTCCGGCAGCGTTGTCCCCGCTGCCGCCTGGGCGGAATTTTCCGCCACTCCATCCTCCGGGGATTCCCAAAGATGTGCGTGCGCTGTTCGATCTGCGACCTCAAGTTTGAACGGGAACCAGGCTATTTTCTGGGCGCCATGTACTTCAGCTTTGCCTTGGGCGTCTTGGTCATGGCGCCAATCGCTGTGCTGCTTTGGTATTTGACGGGATGGCGGATCTCCAAAGTTATCCTCTGGGCCGTCATACTATTCCTGCCGCTCGCGCCCACGATCACGCTTTTTGCCCGCGTGCTGTGGATTTATCTTGACCAGAGTACCGATCCCGAACCGCTACGTTAGCTTGCGAGACCGGCCCGCCGGCCTGCCGAGCTTAGGAGCGCCAGTACTAGGCATGGGCGGTGACGAACAGGGTGCAAAATCGCGCAGAAGCCGCGCACCCTTCCTTGACTTGGCAGTGAGTCGACTCAATAATGGTAAAGCATGAGCGTACGCGCCGGAGGCGCTGAAGAAATGTTCCTTGATGTCAAGGAATTGGCCGTTCACAAGCTGCGCATCCGGAAGACCTATGCCCCGGGCAGCATCGATTTTCATTCCGCGGAGATCAAGCAAGTCGAACCGCTGGAAGTGACCGCCACGGCAGAGTTGCTGGAATCGCAGATTCGCATCGAGGGCAACCTCGAAACGAAGATCGAGCTAGTATGCGCGCGCTGCCTCGAGCCGGTCGTCGAAGATGTCAGCCGCTCCTTTGACCTCTTTTATGCCCCGCTTCCGAAGGATGCCAAGCCGAAAGAAGACCGGCTGAAGGACGACGACACGGAGATCGGTTTTTACCAGGGCTCAGGGCTCTTCCTGGCGGACGTAATCAAGGAGCAGGTGCTTCTGGCATTGCCCGTAAAAGTCATTTGCCAGAGCGACTGCCGGGGGCTGTGCCCGAATTGCGGCGCGAACCTGAACCACGAAGAGTGCCGCTGTGAGACCCACGCGACGGACCCTCGAATGGCCCCTCTCGCGCGCCTCAAGCAGGACTGGCTCAAGAAACAATAGTTTCCCAGGGCTGACAAGCCCTATATAATTCGCCCAACGAGGCGGCAAAAAAGAGGTGTATTGCTATGCCTAACCCCAAACGACGGCATTCGAAGCGTAGGACCAGCACGCGGCGCGCGCACGACTTTTTGTCCAAGCCCGCTATGGCCAAATGTCCGAATTGCCATGAAATGAAACAGCCGCACCAGGTTTGCCCTCATTGCGGATACTATAAGGGCAAAGCGGCGCAAGAAGCGGCATCGTAAGGATTTCGCGTCTCTCTCGCTTAGCCTGCGGGCAAGAATCCCATGATCACCATCGCCGTTGACGCCATGGGCGGAGACCACGCGCCCCGCCCCGAGGTCGAAGGGAGCGTGCTGGCTGCGCGCGAATTTGGCGTGCGTATTTTGCTTGTTGGCCAGCCGAACGTGGTGCGAGGGGATCTGGCGAGACACGCCGCGCCGAACTTGCCCATTGAGATCGTGCCGGCCAGCGAAGTGATCAGCATGCAAGACCACCCCGCCCAGGCGTTCCGGCGGAAGAAGGACAGTTCGGTGCATGTGGCGGCGCGTCTGGTGCGCGAGGCCAAGGCCGACGGGATGGTCAGCGCAGGGAACACTGGCGCGGTCATGACCGTGGCGAAGTTCTTGCTCGGAACTCTGGAATCGGTGGATCGCGTGGCGTTGGCTGCGCCGTTTCCCAACGCCAAGGGCGGCGTCTCCGTCCTCCTGGATGTGGGCGCAAACGTCGATTCGCGGCCCGAGCATCTGGTGCAGTTTGCGGTCATGGGCGAGGTCTACTATCGCGCCACGTTTGGCAACAAGCGTCCTCGCGTGGGTCTGCTTTCCGTCGGCGAAGAAGAGATCAAGGGCAATGAGCTAACCCGCGAAGTTTATGCGCGGCTAAAGAAAAGCCCGGTCCATTTTGTCGGAAACGTGGAAGGCGGCGATTTGTTTTCCGGCAACGTGGATGTGATCGTTAGCGATGGTTTCGTGGGGAATATCGCCCTCAAGATTTGCGAAGGTCTCGCGTTTCAGATTTTCGGCTTGCTGCGAAGATCCATCGACAGTTCGCTGGTTTCGCAAGTGGGCGGAATGCTTTCGAAAGGGGCCTTTAAGGCGTTGAGAAAGACGATTGACTACACGGAGTACGGCGGCGCCCCGCTTTTGGGCGTGCGCGGCGTTTGCGTCATCGGGCATGGGCGTTCGAACGCCAACGCCGTGAAAAACGCCATTCGCGTGGCCGCGGGACTCGCCCGAGCACGCATGAACGAAAAAATCGAACAGGAGCTCTCCGCCGCCGCGGTCGTCGCGTGACGGCGCAAGAGTAAGGATTAGCTATGGGCAAAGTCGCATTCGTGTTTCCGGGACAAGCTTCGCAATACCCGGGTATGGGCAAGGAACTGGCGGGAAAGTATCCCGCAGCGAAGGCCGTTTTTGACGAGGCCGATAATGCGCTGGGCTTCTCGATCTCCAGGATGTGCTTCGAAGGCACCGAGGAGGACCTCAAGCTGACGGCGAATACCCAGCCGGCGATTTTGACTTGCTCTGTTGCCGTCTGCCGTGTGCTCGCGGAGAAGGGCCTGACGCCCGATTTCGTGGCCGGGCACAGTCTTGGTGAGTATTCGGCGCTGGTGGCCGCAGGCGCGCTGGAATTTGCCGACGCCGTCCAGCTCGTTCGCAAGCGTGGCGCCTACATGCAGGATGCGGTTCCTGCGGGCGTCGGCGCGATGGCCGCAATCATGGGTTTGTCCCCGGCCGTCGTAGCGGACGCCTGCAAGCGCGCCGCGCAGGGCGAAATTTGTTCGGCGGCCAACCTGAATTCGCCGGACCAGACGGTCATCTCCGGGCACGCCGCCGCCGTGAAACGAGCGGTGGAGATAGCTTCGCAGCTCGGCGCCAAGCGCGCGGTGATTCTCGCGGTCTCTGCGCCTTTCCATTCGGCGCTGATGATGCCCGCTCAGGAAAAGCTGGAAAAAGACTTGAAGCAAACCGCGTTTGGCCCGTTGCGCGTCCCGCTTGTCACCAATGTGGATGCCGACACCATCGAAACCGGCGACGAAGCCTGCCATGCCCTGATCCGCCAGGTCACCATGCCGGTGCGCTGGGAAGAGTCCGTTCGCCTGTTGATCGATGAGGGCGTGAACACCTTTGTGGAACTAGGGCCGGGACGCGTGCTGACCGGATTGTTGCGGCAAATCGAACGTTCGGTGGCCACCTTAAACGTAGAAGACGAAAAAAGTTTAGCCGCCACAGTAGAAAAAATCGCCGGCGCCCGTTCCGACGCTGCTTGATCCCGCTGTAGCTCAGGCCTTGAGGCCTGAGGCTTTTCTGCAGCCAGGCCCGAACGTATCAAGACGGCACAAGCCTCACCACTGAAGGGGTGAGCTACAGAGCTAAAGCAAATGTTCAGTCTGAAAGACAAAGTCGCCCTGGTAACCGGAGCCTCCCAGGGCATTGGCCGCGACACCGCCCTGGCTATCTCCCAAGCCGGCGCAAAAGTTGCCGTAGCCGCGCGCAACGAAGAAAAACTCGCCGCGCTAGTGGCAGAAATTTGTGCCGCGGGTGGTGAAGCCGTCGCCGTAAAAATGGACGT
>Ga0137410_10000875_pt1 | contig 20714 bp, 18 predicted proteins | sample CZODoug1_16funga_FD_108878 | JGI IMG/M metagenome (GOLD analysis project Ga0137410, IMG submission 108878) | Vadose zone soil fungal communities from Angelo Coast Range Reserve, California, USA - CZODoug1_16fungal (Illumina Assembly) | ecosystem: Environmental > Terrestrial > Soil > Vadose zone... | reverse complement strand
GCTTCGATCCCGCGACGTCATCCGCGCCTTTCGTCGCCACGCTTGTTGACGTGACGGGGCTCGTGATCTATTTTTCGGTCGGGTTCCTCGTCCTCCGCGGAACGCTGTTGTGAGGTGTGCGTCTACCCGTGGCGCGCGTTTGCCTTTTCGGCCGGCCCGGGTTACCGTGCCATCGAATTTTCCGCCAGGCCTCGAGGAGAGGGCCATGCGTCGAGTCACGCGGAGTGATTGGGTCTGCTAAGGACGTGTTTTTCGTATGGCGACACCGGGCATGTGACGTGGTTCGTCACTCTGACGCCAATTCAGCCCGTAGAGGAGGTCCTATGCATGGTCGAACCTCGGGCATCCTTCTCCTTCTTCTCGTATCGATCGCCGTCCCGGCAAGGGGCCAGACGCCATCCGGAGAAATCAGCGGCACTGTCGTCGACGCGAGCGGGCTCGCCGTGCCCGGGGTCACGATCACGCTCGGCAACGTCGCAACCAACGTCGTCCGCACCGTGCAGACCAATGAATCGGGACTGTACGTGATCACGGCCATTCCGCCAGGGACCTACGACCTGAAGGCCGAGCTATCGGGATTTGGAACCGTCCAGCGGAGGAACATCGTGGTCCAGGTGGGCAGCGCCAACCGGATCGCGTTTACCCTGCAGGTCGGCGAGCTGAGCGAGACGGTCGAGGTCAAGGCCGGCGCGCCGCTGATCCAGACCGAAAACGCGGCCATCAGCACCGTGATCGAAAATCGCGCGATCGTGGAGCTGCCGCTCAACGGCCGCAACTACCTGCAGCTCGCGTCGCTGATTCCCGGGGCGACGACCAACGGGCCCTCGTCGAGCCAGGGCAAGCAGCGCATGGGCGGTCAGCGCAACAGCTTTGCGCTCAACGTCGCGGGACAGCGGATCCATTTCAACCACTACTCGCTCGACGGCGTCGAGAACACCGATCTGAACTTCAACTCCTACATGCTGCTCCCGTCCGTCGATGCGCTGGAGGAATTCAACATTGTCTCCGGTCTCTTCGACGCCGAGTATGGCCGCGCCATCGCCCAGGTCAACGTCTCGACCAAATCGGGATCGAATCAGCTGCGCGGAACGGTGTTCGAGTTCGGGCGCCATTCCGCGCTCGACGCCAAGAACTATTTCGACCGGCAGGATCAGCCGATCCCGCCGTTCAGACGCAACCAGTACGGGTTGACGCTCAGCGGCCCCGTGGTCCTGCCGAGGATCGTGAACGGGCGCAACCGCCTGTTCTTCATGTTCAACTGGGAGGGCTTGCGCGAGAACAAGTCGCTGACGGCATCGCCCTCGGTGCCGCTCACGGCCTGGCGCTCGGGCGATTTCTCGGGCCTGCGCGACGGCAGCGGCAACCCGATCCCGATCTACGATCCGGCCACGCGCGTGTTCGACGCGGCCGGCAACGTGCTGCAGGCGCCGACGCCGTTCCCGGGCAATATCATCCCGGCGAATCGGATTCATCCCGTCTCGCGAAAGCTGATGGACTACTATCCGCTGCCGCTGCAGGAGATCACGGGCGCCAACTTCGTGAACGACGAAGCGCGGCGCGTCAACGCCGACCAGTTCACTTACCGGCTCGATTTCACTCGAGGCCAATCGAACTGGGTCTTCCGCCACAGCATCTCGCACGAGCATGGCTACGATCCGTTCCCCATCCCGAACATGGGAAGCAACACCGACACCGACGTGCAACAGGCCGTGCTGGGAAACACGCGCACGTTCGCCTCGAACAAGCTCAATGACCTGCGGTTCGGCGTGGGATACCTGAAAAACGGCCACATCTCGCCGCGCGCCAACACAGAGAACGTCGTCAAGGCGCTCGGGATCAACCTGCCGAGCGACAACCCGCTCTATTGGGGTGTGCCCAACATCAACATCACGGGGCTGTCGAGCGTCGGGGAGGAGAGCGACGCGCCGTTCATCAACGACGACACGACGCTCCAGGTTGTCGACAACTTCACCTGGACCGTCGCCAGGCACTCGTTCAAGCTTGGCGGCGAGCTTCGACGCGTGCTCTACAACCAGATCGGCGGCGTCGTGACGCGCGGCCGATTTGCGTTCGACGGGCGTTATACCCAGAATCCGCTGCTGCCGGCGGCCCAGCGGGGCGGCGCGCCCTTCGCCGATTTTCTCCTCGGCGATTTCAACCGCGCGGAAGGGCAGGTCGGCGCGCCGATCGCGAATTTCCGGTCCAACTATTTCGCCTTGTACGCCCAGGACAGCTGGCGGCTTGGATCGAAAGTCACGATGAACTACGGGCTGCGCTGGGAGTACGACCAGCCGTTCTACGACACGAACGACGCGATCGTGAACATCGATTTCGACTGGAACAACACGCACGAGCCGATTTTCGTCCGCGCCGGGACCGGAGACCCCTTTGAGGGGAATCCGGCGTTTCAGCTCGCTTCGGACATTCAGTACGTACGGGATGGCCGGTTCGGGAGGGGAGCCTACAAGCCTGACAAGAACGACTTCGCGCCACGCGTGGGGATCGCGTGGTCGATCACGCCAGAGACCGTCGTCCGTTCGGGAGGGGGGATCTATTACGTCCGCGACATCGGGAACGCGGTGTTCGACACGGTGCGCAATGCCCCGTTCACGATCCGGCGCGACGAGCCGGCCGAAAGCTTCCGGGCGAACCTGAGCTACGACCAGCCGTTCGCCCGCACCGGTGCGCCGACTTTCATCCTGGCGAACCAGTTCGATGAGCCCTCGTCGTACGTGGGCCAGTGGTCGGTAGGGGTCCAGCGTGAACTGGGCGGCAGCATGTCGGCCGAAGCGACCTACTTCGGCTCCGTGGGCAGACACCTGCGCCGATTGATGAGCTACAACAACCCGGAGCCGAGCCAGCTCGCCAACTCCAATCTGGCGCGACCATTCCCGAAGTTCGGGAGCATCCAGGTGATGAGCGCGCCCAGCCGCTCACACTACAACGCGCTGTATCTCAAACTGCAGCGGCGCTTCTCGCGCGGTGTGAGCTTCCTCACGTCGTACTCCTACGGCAAGTCCATCGACAATGGCAGCGGGATCCGAACCTCTGACGGTGACTCGCTGACACCGTCGAACAATTACGATCTGGGCCTCGAGACCGGGCTGTCGGCCTTCGACTTCCGGCAGCGGTGGACCACGTCCTGGCTGTGGGACCTCCCGTTCGGGAAGGACCGTCCGTTTTTGAATCGAGGCGGCGTGGCCGATTTCGTGCTCGGAGGATGGCAGCTGGGTGGCATTTTCACCATGCAGAGCGGATTCCCGTTCACCGTCACATGCGGTCCCGGCAATATTCAGAACGGCGGTGGCATCTGCTATCCCGACGCGACCGGGATCGACTGGCAACTGCCGGCCAGCGAGCGCACCCGCACGCAATATTTCAACACCGATGCTTTCATCGATCGCAATACGACCGGGCCGTTCCGCTACGGCACCGTGCCGCGCAATTCGCTGATTGGACCCGGAATCATCAGCCTGGATGCGTCGGCCAACAAGCGGTTCCTACTGGGTGGCTCGAAGCTCATCGAGCTTCGCGTCGAGGCCTTCAACCTCCCGAACCGTCCGATCTGGAACCAACCCGGGTCGCAGCTGCGAACACCCAACTTCGGAGTGATCACGAGCACCAGGCTCGACTCGCGGCAAATCCAGATCGGAGCAAAGCTGCTGTTCTGATCGGACCTTCGGCGCCGGTGAGGAGCTCACCGACCTGCGGCAATGGACCCTCGCGCATAGACGAAACGCGCGATCAATAAGGGGCGCCTCGACATCTTCTCCGAGGTGGACGTCGAGGTCGACCGCACGCGGTACGGGCGTCCCGCGCGCGTAATGCACTGGCACGCCGAACGCGATCACGCGAAGGATCCGGCGTTGAGCGGTGCGAACGGCATCGGTGCCGTGATGAAGCCGCGCCCGCCGGACCCGGTGCTGTTTCCCGGGGCCAAAACGAATCTGGCATCGCTGCGCGGCTGAGTGTTCCCAACCGTGCTCGTGCCGCTGCCGTGATTCCGAGGGAGTCGACTCCGCCATTTCCCCGCAGGGTGCGACGCGCCAGGCCGGAGCGCACAGCGTCAGCTTCACCGGCGTGGCGTGCAGCGCGGCCCGATTTCGGCGTCGGGTCAGGTACTGGAGAATCAAGAGTGCGCGAAGCTGCTGGACCATCTAGTGGACACGTGGACAGGTAGCGCGCGTGCCGCCTCCGGGGCCGACGTAGCGCCGGGCGCCGCGGCGAGGCACTGCGTGCCGCTTCCGTACGGGGCCTGAGCGCCGGGTGTCGCGCTCGCGCATCGCGCCTGAGCGCCGAGTGTCGCCCCTGCCCGTCGCGCCTGGGCGCCGGGTATCGCCCGCGCGCGTCGTACCTAAGCGCCGAGTGTCGTCCCCGTGCGCCGCGCCTGAGCGCCGGGAGTCGCCCCCGCGCGCCGCGCCTGACCGCCGCGTGTCCCCCCCGCGCGCCGCACCTGAGCGCCGGGTGTTGCCCGCGCGCGTCGCACCTGAGCGCCGAGTCTCGCCCCAGCACGTCGCGCCTCAGCGCCGCTTGTCGCTCCCGCGACGCCGCGCCTGCGCGCCGGATGCCCCTCCTGCGTGCCGGTAACTGAACGGTCCCGCGCTCCGACGACGGTGGCGCGTTTTGCGCGTGCGTTTTTGCCGTCCTGCCTTCGCGCTGGCAACCGCAGGCGTCGTTTTTCGTTCGGTGATCCGGCACAGGCTCCGCGCTCTCCACGCACGTCACGGGATCTCCTCAATCCGCAGCGGCTTCGACCGACGCGTATGCGCGCCAGCGAAGGGTCCGACGCTTGCCTCTGACCGGGGCGACCCTGCCTCCATCGTGGACCTCTCGTGGGGCTCGACCTCTCTACGGGCCGGCGGTTCTTGCGGCAGGGTCTTTCACTACAGCACAAGGAGGGTTCGATGTTCCGTTCCATTCTGTCGATCGTCGTCGTCGCGTCGTGGCTCGCCGTTCTCCCTTCCCATGCGGGTGCGGCGCAACAGAAGGCTCCGGCGCAAACCGCCGCGAAGACCGCCGCTACGAGCATCATCAACATCAACACCGCGTCCGCCGGCGAGCTCGATGGTCTGCCCGGCGTCGGCGCGAAGACCGCCGCGCGCATCGTCGAGTACCGCCAGAAAAACGGACCGTTCAAGAAGGTGGAGGAGCTGATGAACGTGCGCGGTGTCGGCGAAAAGAATTTCCTGAAGCTGAAGTCGCAGATCACCGTCGGGCCGGCGAAGGCCGATCACCCGGACGAGCGGTGAGCCCCGGGGTCCGGCTGCGCAGGCAGCCGGACCCATCGCGTCATGCCACCGCCTATTTGTTGCCGCGGCTATTCGCTGCTGGAGTTGGTGTTTGTCACCGGCATAGCCGTCACGGTCAGTGCGGTCGCCGTGCCGCAGTATCTGTCGGCGCTCGACGACGTCCGCGCATCGGGTGCGGCCCGCCACGTGTCGGCGCGGTTGCAGCGTGCCCGAATGGAGGCGGTCATGCGATCGGCGGAGGTCGCGATGCGGTTCACAACGGCGGGGACCGGATACACATACGAGGTGTACGTGGACGGCAATCGGAACGGCGTGCTCACGCGCGACATTCAGCGAAGTATCGACCGTTCGATCGGCGCGCGCGAGCGCCTGTCCGAGCAGTTCACGGGCGTCGAGTTCGGGGTGATCTCCGGGCTGCCGGGTATCGACGGAGGCGCGCCGCCGGGCAGCGATCCGATACGCCTCGGGGTTGGCAATGCGGCGAGCTTTTCCGCCGCCGGCACCTCGTCGACGGGTACGGTCTACATCCGTGGCCGCCGCGATTCTCAATACGCTGTCCGGATTTTTGGCGACACCGGAAAGACCCGTCTGTTGAAGTTCGATCGCGCTATCTGGCAGTGGAGACCGCTATGACCGCAGGTTGGACCGACCGGCGCCGCATGCGCCGCCTTCAACGCGTCGAAGATCACCTTATCGTCTCCGCGCGCGTGCGGCCGGGGCATCGCGCGCAGCTGATCGATGTGTCGGCGGGCGGCGCGTTGATCGAAACACAGTACCGACTGCTGCCGGGCGCGTCAGTGGAGCTTCAGATGGAAACGGACACGCGTCACACGAGCGTTCGCGGCCGCATCCTGCGCTGCGCCGTTGTCCGCGTTCGGCCGACCTGGGTGTGTTATCGCGGCGCGATCGGTTTCGATCGCCACCTTCTATGGTTCGTCGACGAAGCCGGTGCGCCGTCTGCGACCAAAGTGCGGCTGGCGCACCCCGGACGGGCAGACGCTACCCCGCAGGTGATCTGAGATGACAACTGCTCTTGCAGATTTTCGGGCTATTCTCGAGGACCCGTCCGGCTCGCCCGTTGGCACCGCGTTTGGTTCCCGCCCCGGCATGCCGCTCCACGCTGCACGCCAGCGCGATCGACGCCAGGGGCTCGCCGAGTTGCTGTCGGCGCTCACGCGGTCGCTCGATCGCCGCCACGACATTTCGCTGATGCGCGGCGCGTTCGAGGAGACGCTGCGGCACATGGTCCCGCTGCGGACTGTTCATCTGCGGGAAGCTGGCAGCCGCTGGACGAACCGCCCCGAGGCGATTTGCGGGCCCGAAGCGGTCGCGCTCGAACTGCCCGGCACCGACCCGGTCCTGCAGGGCGTGCTCGAGGCGACATTCGATCCTGGATGCTGTCTCGGCGAGTGGGACTTCCAGATGCTGGGGCTCGCAGCGCACGTCGGCGCGCTCGTCCTCGAGATCGAGCGCTCACGCATCCAGTTGGCCCGGGCAGGGCTGCTGATGTTGAGTCGTTTGCGGCGCGACGGCGCCACGCCGCTCATCGGATCGACGCCTGTCATGCACACGCTGCGCGCCGCGATCGAGCGGGTTGCTGCGACCGATTTCACCGTCTTGCTCGAAGGCGAAAGCGGGGTGGGCAAGGAGCTGGTCGCGCATCGGATCCACGAGCTGAGCCGGCGGCGGAACGGTCCGTTCATCGCCATCAACTGCGCGGCGCTGGTCGAAACGCTGCTCGAGGCCGAGTTGTTCGGCATCGAGGATCGGACGGCCACGGGTGTCCGCGGCCGGCGAGGGAAATTCGAGGCAGCGGATGGCGGCACCCTGTTTCTCGATGAAGTGCCCGATCTCTCGCCCTCGGCGCAGGCCAAGCTGCTGCGTGCGATCCAGGATCTTGCCGTGGAGCGGGTCGGCGGCCAGGGCACGCATCGCGTCGACATCCGGATTGTCGCCGCGACGAACAGGAGCTTGCTCGAGCTGGTCGGTCAGCGGCTGTTTCGGCCCGATCTCTTCTATCGCCTGAGCGGTGTGGACATCCGAGTGCCGACGCTGCGCGAGCGTCGCCCCGACATCCTGGAGCTGGCGCACTACTTCCTCGAGCGCTATCGATCAACGCGCCCGCTCACGCTGTCGGCCAGCGCGGCCGACGCGCTCATGACATACGACTGGCCCGGTAACGTCCGCGAGCTGGAGCGGCTCATGGAACGCGCTGTGACGCTCGCGGAATCGGACGTCATCGAGCTCGACGATCTGCCGCCGGCAATCCGCGGTGACTATGCGGCAGCGCTTGGACCGTCGATGAGGCGAAACGACAGCCTGCGGGCGTGGGCCAGCCGCTATGCACGGCTGGTGCTGTACCGCTGTCAGGGCAACAAGCGCGAAGCGTGCCGCGCACTCGACATCAGCTATCACACGCTGCAGTCGTATCTCCGTTTTCCCGTCCACGATCCAGCCGCACCGGAGGCGTGGGAGGGGGAAACCGAATCTCCGGCGACGATGCCGGCCGAGTCGGCGGTGTGATTGGAAACGGCTGCGCGAATCGCGCGGCCTGCGCCGGGTGTCTCCGGCGAACCCGAAGGCAAACGAGGCAGGGCAGCATCACGCTGCGAGGTCGCGCGTTTGACCTGCGAAGGAGGCCGTATGACCACTCGTCTCACGCGACTGTTGCGCATCGCGCCGATCGTGCTCGCGGCGACGTTCGTGCTCGGAAACAGCGCACCGGCAGACGCCGGATGCTTCATCGCGCTGGCTGAATGCTACGGGCGCGCGGCGGCGGAAACCACCTACTGGCGGTCCGTGCTCGCGAGCGGCGACTGCGAGCTGGACTTCGCCGACTGCGTGCGCCGCGCGCTTATCGGTCGATAGGCACCCTGCCGGGTGAGCCTCGTGCGGCTCGCCCGGCTTTTTCATGCTGCTATGACACCTTTATTTCTGTCTGTTTCCTTGATCGTTGCCGGCGCCGTGGAGCCGCTTCACGCACGCCTCGTCTCCGCCGGCCCGCCCCTGCCCTCGAGCCTTATCGTCGGGCGCGCCGTCTGCGCCGGCACGACATGGTTGCTCACCGACCGCCCCGTGCTCATTGCCGTCACGCACGATCGCCGCGCGGTCACGGTGCGACCCGTCAGAGGTCTTCAGCCTGCCGATCGCCCCTGGGGTCTCGCCTGTCTCACCGACGGTACGCTCTGGACGCTGGCCACATCGCGCGCTCTCGTTCGGCTGGCGCCAGAGGCCATCGCCCGCGAGCGCATCGAGCTGCGGTGGCCGCGACTCGTCCTCTTTGGCTGGCTCGATCGCGTTCTGTTCGCGCAGCTGCCATTGCCGATCGCCAGGCCCATACTGGCGTCGAGCCCACCGCGCGACACAGGCGAGCCGGCGCCGTGGCCGAAGTTCTTTGGCCGCGCCGCGGAGGCTCGATCCGATCTGCTTGCACGCAATCTCATCAACTGCGGGATCGGCAGACAACGCCATCTGCCATGCTGGTTCGCGGATGACCGACGAGTCACCGTGTCCGACGGGGCCAGCGCGCGGTCGATTTCGTTTGCGGCCCTCTATGGCGCTGACGTGGACGCGTCCGCGCCCATTTGGGACGTCGCGATTGGCGGCGGAGACACGTTGTGGCTCCTGGTCACGGCCGTCGCGCCCTCGCGCGGGCATAAAGCGGGAGGACGCCTCGTGAAAACCAACCGTGAGGGCGTCGAGCAGTCGTCGCTTCAGCTGCCTACGGCTGCGCGGACGATTCTCTCGGCAACCGACACGACATGTGTCGTGCTGACCGTCGAGGGAACGTTGATGGAGGTCCGGAGCCAATGAAGCAACCGAGCCCGCTCCGGTTCTTGTGGGAAATCTTGCGGCCTGGCCGCACGGCCGTCGCCGTGCTGCTGATTGTGCTCGGATATGCGACCTATCTCGCGACACTCGGCGACTATGGCTTCGACGAGGCGATGACGATGATCCTGGTCGCGCAGATTCTGACCGCGTCGACGGGATACCGCGAGCGCCTGCTTCGCGGGCACTTCGACGCGATACTGGCGGGCCGTCGCCGGCGAGAGCCTGTGGCGCTTGCGCACGCCGCCTTGTCACTGGTGCCAGGTCTCGTGCTGTGGCTGACCTTCGGGGTCGTCGACCATTTCCTGACATCGCGCCGATCGATGCCCATCACGTCGGGTGGCTTGGCGATGTTCGCTTACGCCTCGCTGGTCGTGTGGGCCGTCTCGCTCTGGCTCGGGAAGAACTCCGGCGGTGTGCTCTGGCTCACCTCGCTGATCGTTGTCGCCGCCGCCGGCAGGGTTCAGCTGCTGCGCGAGGCGTACGGAACGTCCGGCGCCGGCTGGCTCGCGACTGCGCGTGCCGTCGGGGCTGCGCTCGCCTTCCCCCTGGTGATGGTTGAGAACGGCGGATACGTCGAAACGCCGGTGCTCGTGGGCGTGTGGATCGCCACCGCTTTTGTCCTCGCTGCCGGCGTGTGGACGATCGTCTCGCTCGACGCTGCGCTGAAGGAGCCGGCATGACGACGCGCGGCACACTCACCGCTGTGACGAAATCCTACGGGCGGCATGTTGGGGTGCGCGATGTCACGCTCGCTGTGGGCACGGGCGAGGTGGTCGGGCTCGTCGGACCGAACGGTGCGGGCAAAAGCACGCTGTTGAGACTATTCGCGGGACTGTTACGTCCAACAGCGGGACGCGTCAACGTCGCTGGCAATGGCTCTCAGCCCGCAGTGCGATATTTCGCCGGCGAACATACGCTGCCGCCCGGGGTGCCAGCCAGACGCTGGCTCCGGTTGTGGTCTGCGCCCGGCACTCCGGCCGCGACCAATCGTCGTCTCGGTACGTTGTCGAGAGGCACGCGGCAGCGCGTCGGGCTGGAGACGACGCTGATCGGCCCCGCGCCTTTGCTCGTGCTGCTCGACGAACCCTGGGAAGGACTCGACCCGGATGCGAGCCGCTGGCTGAGCGACTACCTCATGGAGTGGCGCGCCGCCGGCGCCGGCATCCTCCTGTCGTCGCATCGGATTCACGACCTGGCTGACATCTGCGATCGGTGCCTGTTTCTCGTCAACGGACAGCTGGCTCCCGAATCAATCGACGCCAGTACTGTGGGCCTCGGTGCCCCGCGCGCGGCGTCGCTGTTCGCAGCATTCGATCGAACGAAGATCACACGATGACCTCGATTCTTCTCGCCTCGCTGCTCGCGTCGCTGACGCAAATGATATCTGGCGAGATCCCGCCGGGCCTCACCGCCCCCGCCCGCGTCATCTTCGTGACGGCCGACGGCAGTCCCGGCGATGTGCGATGTGACGAGCAGGCGCGCCGTTGGTCGTGCGCCGGTGTCACCCCCGGGGTGCGGGGGCTCGTTGTCTTCGTTGGCGACGATGGCGTGGCGTCAATCAGCATCGGAATGCCCGACGTCGACGTGCCTGTCTCGAGGTGGGGCCGTGTGGTTCGAGTGACCGCGGGAGGCGCCGCGCCAGACGACCTCCACGATCTTCACATGTCAGCGTGGAAGCCGGAACGCTCGCGCGCGCGGCCGAACACGCGTCGTTTCAGACCCGTCGCCGATGACGATGTGCATGTGGCACCGATGTCACCGAGCTCGTTCTGGATCGCCGGCACCACGACGGACCCCGACGCGTTTGTATTGCTCGAAGGTCCCGCCGTCGGTACCACTCGGCTCGCAGCATCTCGCCTCAGCGAGGGTCCGCCTGACGAGCCGCTCTATCTCCCGGCGGCCGTCCCGCTGACGATCGTCGGACGCGCGCACGGCTCGCACGGCGAGGATGCCGACGGTGCCGACCTCGAGCTGTTCGCGCTCCTCGCGCCGGACGATCCGGCAGTGGTGCGCGCGCGCGACGATGCGCCACTGCTTCATCGTCTTTCGGCGAAGGCGTCGGCAGACGGCCGCTTTCGAATCGAGCGGGCGCCCGACGGTCCGTTGCTGATCGCGGCGGCGCATACCGTATTCGGCGCAGGAGGAGTGTGGATATCCTCCGCCGCGGTGCCGGTCGACGTGGAGCTGACACCGCCGGCGCTCGTAAAAGGCCGTGTGCTCAAACATCGGCTGCCGGTGCCGGCCGCCCGCGTGCGTTTCGTTCCGGATGCCGATGCGTGGGCCTCGAGCACGGATCCGGCGGACCACATCAGCGAGGAAACATTCACCGCCAGCGATGGCACGTTCGCGCTGCCGCTGCCGCCAAAACGCGTCGGCGTCATTCGCGTGCTGCTCGACGATGGTACTGGCGTGCGTGTGGCGGTCCCGAGTCTGGTGATCAAAGGCGATGTGCTTCTTGGCGATCTCACCGTGCCTGACGCGCGCCGGTTGTTCGTCCGCCTCGCCGACGGACCAGGCTGCTCAATCGTGGCTGCCGGACCGGTCGGCGCGCTTGGTCTCGAGATCGTCAAGGCTGCCAGCGCGACGACCGTGTACGAGCTGGAGCTGCCCGACGCCGGCGTCTGGTCGCTCAACGCCGAGTGCGGCGGAGAGATCTACGAAGTCGAACCGCCGCTAGTCGCCGTGCCGGCTGAGGGCCACCCGCCGGCGATCGATGCCCGCGTTCTCAAACCGGCTGGCGATTCTTGACCCGCGCGGAACGCGCATAGTACCGTTACCTGTTCTGGCTCACACGCGCAGCCCTTCATGGAACAGGCCACCGACACACTACTCAAGAAGACGCCGCTCAACGCTCGTCATCGCGCTTCCGGCGCGAAAATGGTCCCGTTCGGCGGGTGGGATATGCCCGTCGAGTACTCCGGCATCGTCGACGAGCATACCGCCGTGCGTACGCGTGCCGGGCTCTTCGACGTCAGCCACATGGGCGAGATCGAGATTGCCGGCAGAGATGCGCTCGCGGCCGTCCAGCGCATCTCGTCCAACGACGCGTCGAAGCTGCAGGTGGGGCAGGCCCAGTACTCCGGTCTGCTGACGCCGCAGGGCACCTTCGTCGACGACCTGCTGGTGTATCGCCTCGCGCCCGCGCACTTCCTGCTCGTCGTCAACGCCGGGAACATCCACAAGGACTACGCGTGGATCGCCGAGCAGATCAAGCCGGCAGGGGATGCGGTCGCGGTTGACGCCAGCTCGCGGTACGGGCTGATCGCGTTGCAGGGGCCCCGCGCGCTCGAAGTCCTGCAACCGCTGACCGGCGTCGATCTGACTGGCATCAAGTACTACTGGTTTGCGCACGGGGAGGTCGCCAACGTGCGCGCGACCGTCTCGCGGACCGGCTACACCGGCGAAGACGGCTTCGAGATCTTCGTCCCGCCGCAGTCGGCCGACCGCGTCTGGCTGGCGCTCCTCGAGTCCGGCAAAGCCGCAGCCGTAATCCCGTGCGGCCTCGGCGCGCGCGACACGTTGCGCCTGGAAGCCGGCATGCGCCTGCACGGCAACGACATCGACGAGACGACAACCGCTGTCGAGGCCGATCTGAATTGGATCGTCGGCTGGAAGAAGGACGACTTCATCGGCGCAGGCGCGCTGCGCGAGCAGAAAGCTGCCGGCCCGAAGCGGAAGATCGTCGGGTTCGAGATGCTCGATCGCGGCATCGCGCGCCACGGCTACGACGCGTACGTGGGCGATATGAAAGCCGGCGGCGTCACGAGCGGCACGCAGACGCCGTATCTCAGGAAGGCCATCGGCATGGCGTATCTACCGGTCGAGCACACCGCCATCGGCACCGAGTTCGACGTCGACATCCGCGGCCGCCGCTGCCGCGCGCGCATCGTGCCCCTGCCGTTCTACAAGAGGCAAAAATAATGGCGTATCCGGTCGGCTTCAAGTACACGAAAGACCACGAGTGGATCGAGCTCGCGAACGACAAGGGCAGGGTCGGCATCACCGACTACGCGCAGCAGCAGCTCGGCGACGTCGTCTACATCGAGCTGCCGGAAGTGGGGGCGAAGCTGAAGCAGGGGCAGTCGTTCGGCACGATCGAGTCGGTGAAGGCCGTGTCGGAGCTATATGCGCCGGTGACCGGCGAAGTGGTCGAGGTGAACGCGGCCCTGAAGGACAAGCCGGAAACGGTGAACAAGGACCCGCATGCGAGCTGGATGATCGTCGTCAGGCTGACCAACCCCGGCGAAGCCGGCGCGCTCCTCGACGCGACGCAGTACCAGGATCTCGTAAAGTAGCCCTCAGGCCTCATGGTTTTCGACTTCGAGCCATTTCAATCTCGCCACATCGGACCCGACGCGGAAGAACGCGATGCCACGCTGAAGGTCGTCGGCGCGCCGTCTCTGGACGCGCTGATCAACGAAGCTGTTCCAGCGCGCATCCGCCTGAAGGCGCCGTTGAACCTCCCCGAGGGCCAGAGCGAGCATCATTTCCTCAAACAGCTGCGGCACACGGCGTCGCGCAATCAGATCTTCCGTTCGTTCATCGGCCTCGGCTACTACGACTGCATAACTCCCGGCGTCATCCTGCGGAACGTCCTCGAGAATCCTGGCTGGTATACGCCGTACACGCCGTATCAGGCCGAGATCGCCCAGGGCCGCCTCGAGTCGCTGCTCAACTTCCAGACAATGGTGCGCGATCTGACCGCCATGGAGGTCGCGAACGCGTCGCTGCTCGATGAAGCCACCGCCGCCGCCGAGGCGATGACGATGCTGGCGCGCGTGCAGGCGAAGCGCATCGACGCCGGCGTCGGGCCGCCGCAGTTTCTGGTGGCGGATTCCTGCTACCCGCAGACGCTGGACGTCCTCCGGGCGCGCGCGGAACCGCTCGGCATCGACATCGTGCTCGTGCCGAGCGATCGGCTGAGCGACACAGAGTTCGGCGATCGCGTGTTCGGCGCGCTGGTGCAGTCGCCGGACTCCGCAGGGCGCGTGCACGATCTGCGGGCGTTCATCGCACACGCGAAAAAGGCCGGCGTGCTGGTGGCGGTCGGGACCGATCTTCTGAGCCTCACCCTGCTCACGCCCCCCGGCGAGATGGGCGCCGACGTCGTCTACGGCAACTCGCAGCGCTTCGGCGTGCCGCTCGGCTACGGCGGCCCCCATGCGGCATTCTTCGCGACGCTCGAACGCCACGTCCGCCAGGCGCCGGGCCGCATCATCGGCGTCTCGATCGATGCGCACGGCAACACGGCGTATCGGATGGCGCTGCAGACGCGCGAGCAGCACATCCGGCGCGAGAAGGCGACGTCGAACATCTGCACGGCGCAGGCGCTGCTGGCGAACATCGCCGCGATGTACGCCGTGTATCACGGGCCGAAGGGCCTGACCGCCATCGCGTCGCGCGTCCACGCGTACGCGAAGCTGCTCGAGCACGAGCTGGGTCAGCTCGGATACCGCCAGCTGAACGACGTCTACTTCGACACGCCGCGGTTCGAAGTCCGCGGCGGAATGGACTCTGTCGACCGGATCCGCGAGGCCGCGCAGAAGTCGAAGTTGAATCTCGGCTACCGCCGCGACGGCACGATCCACGTGGCGCTGGACGAGACCACCGATGCCGACGACATCGCGGGGATCGTCCTCGCGTTCGCGGCCGGCGCCGGCGATGCCGCCGTCGCGACCGGACCGGTCCTGTCCGACCAGGCGCGCAAGGCGGGTGGACACCTCGATCTCTCCTACTCGAAGGGTCTCGCCCGCACTTCAGGTTTCCTGACGCATCCCGTATTCAACACGCATCACTCAGAGACGCAGATGATGCGCTACATCCGGCGCCTCGAGCGGAAGGACATCGGGCTCGACACGTCGATGATTCCACTCGGCTCCTGCACCATGAAGCTGAACGCGGCGTCCGAGATGCTGCCGATCACGTGGGGCGAGTTCAACAAGATCCACCCGTTCGCGCCGCTGGATCAGACGGAGGGCTATCAGCAGATCTTCCGCGAGCTCGAAGCGATGCTGTGCGAGATCACCGGCTTCGCCGCGGTGTCCCTGCAGCCCAACTCCGGCGCGCAGGGCGAGTTCGCCGGCCTCATGGTCATCCGCAAGTATCACCTCGATCGGGGTGAGACACATCGTGACGTGGTGCTGATCCCGGCGTCCGCGCACGGAACGAACCCCGCCAGCGCCGCCATGGTCGGCATGCGCGTCGTCGTTGTCGCCAGCACACGGGAGGGGAACATCGACGTCGACGATCTGACAGCGAAGGCCCGGGAGCACAGGGATCGGCTCGCGGCACTGATGGTCACCTATCCGTCGACGCACGGCGTCTTCGAGGAGGGCATCCAGGACATCTGTTCGATCGTCCACCGGCACGGCGGCCAGGTGTACATGGACGGTGCGAACATGAACGCGCAGGTGGGCCTGACGAGCCCGGCGGTCATCGGTGCTGACGTGTGCCACATCAACCTGCACAAGACGTTCAGCATCCCGCACGGCGGCGGCGGTCCTGGCATGGGGCCGATCGGGGTTGCGACACATCTGGCGCCGTACCTCCCCGGTCATCCGATCGTCAAGACCGGAGGGGAGCGCGCTATTCATGCGCTGTCGGCCGCGCCGTGGGGCAGCGCCAGCATCCTGCTGATCTCGTACGCGTATATGAAGATGCTCGGGGGCAACGGCATGACCGACGCCACCCGCTACGCGATCCTGAACGCGAACTACCTGAAGTCGCGGCTGGAGCCGTATTTCCCGGTGCTCTACACACGCCCGAATGGCCGCGTCGCGCACGAGATGATCTTCGACCTGCGGCCGCTGAAGCAGGCGAGCGGCATCGACGAGACGGACATCGCGAAGCGGCTGATGGACTACGGCTTCCACGCGCCGACGGTCTCGTTCCCGGTCGCCGGCACGATCATGGTGGAGCCGACCGAGAGCGAGGCGAAAGACGAGCTCGATCGCTTCTGCGAGGCGCTCATCGCGATCCGCGGCGAAATCCAGTCGGTCATCGACGGCAAAGCGGATGCCAAGGACAACGTACTGAAGAACGCGCCGCACACTGCCGGAGCCGTCGCCTCAGAGGACTGGAGCCACCCCTATTCGCGCGAACAGGCGGCCTTCCCGCTGCCGTTCGTTCGCGCGAACAAGCACTGGCCGAGCGTGGGACGGATCGACAACCCGTACGGCGATCGCAACCTGATGTGCTCCTGTCCGCCCGTCGCGGAATACGCGTAGGGCGCGACCATGACGGCCACGTCTGACCGCGGAGAACGCACAGCGCGCAGAGAAGAGCTTGCACAGCGGGCTCTGCGCGCTCCGCGGTTGAGCGCGATCGCGTTGCTGGGTCTTGTCGTCGTCCTCCGTCCGGTCCCGCGCGCTCAGACGCCCGGGGACCGCGCCTTCGAAACCCTGGCGGAGCTCGTCACCGCGAAGATGCGCGAGTATCACGTGCCCGGCGTCGCGCTCGGCGTCGTGCGCGGCGGGCGCACAGACGTTCGAGCGTTCGGCGTCACGAGCGTCGAAGACGGGCTGCCCATCACCGCCGATACGATTTTCCCGCTGGCGTCGATATCCAAAACGGTGACCGCGACGTCGATGATGCGGCTCGTCGAACAGGGGCGCGTGAATCTCGGCGCGCCGGTGCGTAGATACCTGCCTGATTTTCGCGTGGAGGACGAAGCCGCGAGTCGGGACGTCACGATCTGGCATCTGCTGACGCACACGAGCGGATGGGAAGGGCAGCTCGGCGCGGTCGAGCGCGGCGACGAAACGCTCACACGCTTTGTCGCGGGGCTCTCGACGAACATGCAGCTCGCGCCGCCCGGCGCGGCGTGGAGCTACAACAACGCCGGGTTCGGTGTCGCCGGGCGGGTGATCGAAGTTGTCACCGGCACGCCGATCGGCGAGGCCTTCAACGATCTCACGTTCAAGCCGCTGGGGCTTTCGCTTGCATTCACGCGCGTCGGTGACATCGTCACCCATCGCTTCGCGCTCGGCCACCGGGTGAGCGCGGAAGGTATCGCGACGGTCGTGCGGCCGTTTGCGCTCGGTTCGACGGTGCCAGCCGGCGGCGTCGCGATGTCGATGGGCGATCTGTTGACGTATGCGCGCTTTCATCTGGGCGACGGCACGAGCGCGACCGGCGCGCGGGTGCTGGCACGCGCCACGCTCGAGGCGATGCGGACGCCGCAGCTTCGAAAGCAGGCGATGGACGACGACATGGGGATTGGATGGCACTTGCGGACGGTTGGGAATCTGCGAACGGCCGCGCACGGCGGCACGTTCGCCGGCCACATCCTGCTGCTGGAGCTCGTCCCGGAAAAGAACTTCGCCATCGCGATGCTCACGAACGCGGGCAACGGCTGGCGACTGATTCAGGACGTGGAGCGCGCCGCGCTGCAGGCCTACGAGGGCGCGACGTTTCGAATGAACCAGGCGATCGCCCACCGCGGGCTGAACGAAACGTTGCCGGCGGTGGCGCCGCTGGCGCAGCAGCCCGACGTGACGCCTTACAGCGGACGATATGTGCGTCCGATGAATGCGGTCGTCGCGCGAGAGGAGGACGGGCATCTCGTCGTGCAGGTTCATCCGAACACCGGCAAACCCGACCCGGAAATGCCCGTGGCGTTTTACGGGCCCGATCGCGCCGTCGTCCTGTCCGGCCCGGAACAGGGCGCCTCGATAGAATTCATACGTGGCAGCGATCGTACGGTGCGGTGGATCCGCGTCACAGGACGGATTGCAGCCCGGGTCGAACAGGCGTCGCGGCCGTGATCTTCCTGAAACGGGTTACACATCCCGCGTGTGACGGGATACGTAGATCGCGACCAACCTGGCGCTGGACGACAAACGGCTCGACGAAGCGCCGCTGAAGATGAGCAGGGCCACCAAACGGGAGACGGCCACCGAAGCGCTGAAACGGTCTAATGTGCCTGCCACGAGCCGCCGAATGCCCTCAGCATCTCCATCGCCGCGCGGCGGTTCGCGATTGCATTCGGATGCGCGTCGAAGGGGCTCACCCACAGCGTCTTCGGATCCTCGTAGCTGGAGAAGGCGGGCAGAAGATCGAGGCAGGGGACGTGCGCGTCCGCGCCGATGGCGCGCACGCGATCGTGCATGAAGCCGACCGGATAACCTGATCCGTTCGGCCCCATTGCGTCGGTCATCGGAAACAAGACGAGGCCGCATGGCACCCCGGCAGCCTTTGCGCGCGCGATGAACTGTCGCAGCATCCCGAACGCCAGTTGCGCGTTCGGAGCGTTCGGATCGCGCAGGTTACGCGCGAGGTACTGCACGTAACTCTCCGCGAGGCCGGTCGCTTCCTGAATCTGCACCCAGTGGCTGTTGACCATGTCGTACAACACGGAAGAGCGCCCCCAACCGCGCGCCGCGCTGTCAGAAATCAGCGGATGCGGTCGAGGCCGCCGCATCTGCGTGGTCTCGAAGTCATTGATGTAAAGCTGCAGGAGGACGAAGTCGGGTTTGAGCGGCAGCACCTGCTCGAGGACCTCGAGGTGCTGCGGCATGTCGTGCCCGGGGACGCCGAAATTCAGGACCTCGTAACGAGGGCCGAGGGAGCCTTCCAGCAGGTTCGAGAAACGCTCCGCCGCCTCGATGCCCTGGCCCCACGTGAACGAATCGCCGACCACGGCAATGCGGTAGCGCTGCGGATCTTTCGGACCCGGTTCGCGCTCGCGAAACCCCAGACTGTTGTTCGAGACCCGCGGCGAATGCGCGGCCGCGAAATAATCAGCGGCGTTGCCGCTCGATCGGACGTGACGGTACCAGTATCGAAGCGCGTATTCGCTCGCCACGAGCATGGTGGCGAACACCGTCAGCGCAAATACCAGCCGGAAGAGGACGCGGACGATGCGACGGCTCACGCCGCGCTCGGACCAAACCATCGACGGATGCCGTCATCGTATCACCGAGACGGCATCAGTCCGCTCGGGCTGCCCGAGATCCTCCTAACGCGCGGCCCCTGAAAGCAGAACGAGTAACACTCCGGCGCCAATCGCGGCGCCGACGCCGGCGTACTTGCCGAAGCTCACGTGATCCTCGTAGCGCTCCAGCGCCTCCAGCCTGTCGAACGAGATGTGCCGCGACGATTCGGGCACGCGAGTGGCCGGCTTCACGGTGATGCCCGATTCGCCGACCGCGAAGAGCACCGCCTTCAGGCGTTCGCCGTCGCGCATGCGCAGCTTGACGGTCGATCCGATCGGAATCTGCTCGGCGTCGGCTCGCCATGCCGCGGCCGGGCGCGCGTTGGCGGGTTCTGCCCGGGCGATCGACATGCCGCTGATTGAGATGCACAGGAACGCCGCGATTGTCGCTCGTGTTCGGGTCATGGCCGTCTCTCCTTGTTCCTATCCGCCAAAATGGGTCAGCACTACCATCAACAGCGTCATGAATACGCCGGCGCCCACGCCGGTGCCGACGGCGACCGCGCCAACCCGGTCCGCGCTGGTCGACCCGGTGTGGAGCGCCAGCCGCTCGAGCCGGTCGAAGGGCACGTGCCGCAGCGGCTCGGCCACTCTCGTGCGCGGCCGGACGACGATGCCGGCTTCATCGACCTCGACGAGCTCGCCCATCATCTGCTGGCCGCCGGCGGTGGCGACGTCGACAAGGGCACCGGCTTTGAGATGCGCCGCGTACGCGCGCCACAGCTCAACCGGATCTTCGCCGCGCGGACGCTCGTGTGAAGCGGCCGGCGTCGCGCGACCCGTCGTCACGCGGCGCCTCGAGGGGAAATCGATGCCGATGCCGCCCTTCCACACCATCTGATCGAAGCGGTTGCGGTAGTCCATCTTGACTTCGCCCGTGAAGAAGGTCCGCTCGGAGAAGTACGCCTTGAATCCCACGCCGGCAAACGGCCGTGCGCGCGTGCTGGCCTGCGTGCTGCGACCCTCCTGCAGCAATCCCGCAGCGGCGGAAACGGAACGGGACACGTCATCGCGCTCGCGATCGATGTCGACGCCCGCCAGGACGAATGGATGGAACGTTGCGTTCCGGCCGAACTGATACACCTGGCCGATCGAGAACCGGGTGTCACGGTAGGCGTGTTCTTCGGATGTGTAGATGTAGCTTCCGTTCGAGAGGCGCTGGCTCTCGAAGCCGTAGCCTTCGGTCGGTCCGGGCGCGGCGATTTCGATCTGGGTCTTCAGGTGGTCGGTCCAGTAAAACCCCCCGGAAACGCCCTTGAACAGGCTCGAAGACCACGAGGAACAGCAGCCGCCGGGCACCGCCCGATCGGCCGAAAACCAGCCGGCTGACACCGCGACGTCCGCGCGGGACAGCGGTTCGGACACCGGCTGGGCGAGCGCCATCGCGGGCGTCGCGAGGAGCAACAGGACGTATGTGGCACACCGCATGAGACCCTCCATTCACCTATGAATGCGTTGCGCCGCCCGGAACCGGCTCACGCCGGGTCAGCCCCCTGCGAAATCCGGTTTGAAACGGCCTTCCCGAAATCCCGTTGCCCTTTCCGAAATCCCGCAGGGGACGGCCTTCAGGCCGTCCAGAGTCCCGCGATTCCCAAAGCACTCTCGGCGTCGCATCGGCTGTATCATTGGCTCGAGTCGAGCCGACAACGGGAGGGCTGCATGACCCGGCAGACCTTTGGAGCGTCACTCGTTTGTGTGTG
>Ga0137410_10000874_pt1 | contig 20759 bp, 35 predicted proteins | sample CZODoug1_16funga_FD_108878 | JGI IMG/M metagenome (GOLD analysis project Ga0137410, IMG submission 108878) | Vadose zone soil fungal communities from Angelo Coast Range Reserve, California, USA - CZODoug1_16fungal (Illumina Assembly) | ecosystem: Environmental > Terrestrial > Soil > Vadose zone... | reverse complement strand
GGTCGGAGCAGGCGTCGTCGCAAAGGTCATCGCGTAATTAGTCAAACCGGTGCCGGTGTTGGATAACTGGGGATTTGGGTCGCTCCCACTTGCCCAAATCCCCAGTTATCCAACACCGGCACCTCTCACGGTAGAAGTAGCAACATGGCAAATCAGAACATCCGCATCCGCCTCAAAGCCTTCGATCACCGGTTGATCGACACCTCGGCGCGGGAGATCGTCGAAACGGCCAAGCGCACGGGCGCGACCGTCCGTGGGCCGGTGCCGCTGCCGACCAAGATGGAGCGTTTCACGGTCCTGGTGTCCCCCCATGCAGACAAGGACGCCCGGGACCAGTACGAGATCCGCACGCATAAGCGCTTGATGGACATACTGAATCCGACCGACAAGACGGTCGATGCCCTGATGAAGCTGGAATTGCCCGCGGGAGTCGACGTCCAGATCAAGCTGAATTAGTGCGGTGCCGGTGTTGGATAACTGGGGATTTGGGTCGTTTCCGCTTGCCCAAATCCCCAGTTATCCAACACCGGCACCGGTCAGCGCATGTTCCAGTTGAAGTCATTGAATGCGCTGATATACTTGCGCGCCTTTTTTCCCGGTCGGAACGCGTAGACGGTTGCGCCAGGCGCCTCCCAAAAGGGGCACTCGGGGCAGCTGACTAGACCGCCGGCCTAGTCGAAGCAGCGCCAGCCAATCGAAGCTGTGCGCGGTGTTGAACGAGGACATCCAATGAGCATTGGTCTGGTTGGCCGCAAGTGCGGCATGACCCGCGTTTTCACTGACGCCGGCGAAACACTGCCGGTGACGGTCATCGAGGTTCTCCCGAACCGCGTGACCCAGGTGAAGAGCGCCGACACGGACGGTTACCGCGCAGTGCAGGTGACCTTCGGCAAACGCAAGCAATCCCGTCTCTCGAAGCCCGTCGCCGGACACTACGCCAAGGCCAGTGTCGAGCCGGGTCTCGATCTCGTCGAATTCCGCCTCGCCGACGGCGAAGGCGCGGACTACAAGGCCGGCACCGAAATCAAGGTGGACCTCTTCAGCGCGGGCCAGATCGTCGACGTGACCGGCACGACCAAGGGCAAGGGCTTCGCCGGCACGATGAAGCGCCACAATTTCGCGGGCGGCTACAAGTCGCACGGCAACTCGGTGTCGCATCGCGCGCCGGGCTCGATCGGCCAGCGGCAGACGCCGGGACGCGTGTTCCTCGGCAAGCGCATGTCGGGCCACATGGGCGTCGACAACATCACCACCGAGAACCTGCGGGTGGTCGAAGTGGATCTCGAGAGGAATCTCCTCCTCATCCGCGGCGCGGTGCCGGGTTCCGAGGGCGGCAACGTCTTCGTGCGTCCGTCGGTGCGCGCCGCGCGCAAAGCGAAGCGCGTCAAGCTCGCGCCCAACAAGAAGTAAGTCATGAAACTGAAACTCGTCGGCGGCGCAGGCACGGGCCTGCAGGTTTCCGAAGCGACCTTCGGGCGCGACTACAACGAAGCGCTCGTGCACCAGGTGGTGAAGGCGTACCGCAACGCAGGCCGCTCCGGCACCAAGGCGCAGAAGACCAAGGCTGAAGTGCGCGGCGGCGGCAAGAAGCCGCATGCCCAGAAGGGCACCGGCCAGGCGCGCGCAGGCTCGAGCCGCAGCCCCATCTGGGTCGGCGGCGGCGTGACGTTTGCCGCGAAGCCGCGCAGCTTCGAGCAGAAAGTGAACCGCAAGATGTACCAGGGCGCGATCCGCTCGATGCTCTCGGAGCTCGTGCGCCAGGAGCGCCTGGTGGTCGCGGACAAGATCGAACTCGACGCGCCGAAGACGAAGCTCCTCACCTCCAAGCTCAAGGGCTGGTCGCTGGAGGAAAACCTGCTGATTGTCGTTGAAGCCGTGGACGAGAAGCTGGAGCTTGCGGCGCGGAACCTCCCCTACGTGAACGTCGTCACCGCCGCCGGGGTCGATCCCGTCTCGCTTGCCCGGCACGACAAGGTGCTGGTGACCGTCGGCGCGATCAAGCAGCTGGAAGAGAGGCTGGCATGACGAGCAAGGAATACCTGACGAATCTCATCATCGCGCCGCACGTCTCGGAGAAGACCGCGCGCGCGACCGAGCGGGCCAACCAGTACGTCTTCCGCGTCCGCCACGAAGCGACCAAAACCGAAGTGCGCGAAGCGGTGGAGCTCATGTTCTCCGTCAAGGTCGAGTCGGTGCAGACCGTGAATCGCGCGGGCAAGGCGACCGTGTTCAAGCAGAAGCGCGGCCGCCGCAACGGCATCAAGAAGGCGTACGTGCGCCTCGCGGCCGGCCAGACGATCGACTTTACCCAGTCTTCAGATAAATAAGGCCGAGAAGCAGTCATGGCTCTCATCAAAATGCGGCCGACGTCCCCGGGGACGCGCTTTGTCATCAAGGTCGACCGTTCGCACCTGCACAAGGGCGGGCCGCACAAGGCGTTGACCGAACACAAGAACAAGACGGGTGCCCGCAACCACTTCGGCCGGCAGACGGTCCGCCACATCGGGGGCGGCAGCCGGCAGAAATACCGCATCATCGACTTCAAGCGCGACAAGGACGGCATCGTCGGCGTCGTCGAGCGGCTCGAGTACGACCCGAACCGCACCGCGCATCTCGCGCTCGTCCTCTACAAGGACGGCGAGCGCCGTTACATCCTCGCGCCGAAGGGCGTGAAAGCGGGCGACGAGATCCGCGCCGGCTCCGAAGCGCCGATCAAGCCGGGCAACGCGATGGCGCTCAGGCACATCCCGGTCGGCTCGATCGTGCACAACGTCGAGATGAAACCGGGCAAGGGCGGCCAGATCGCGCGCAGCGCGGGCAGCTCGGTGTCCTACACGTCCCGCGAAGGCATCTTCGCGATGCTGCGCCTGAAGTCGGGTGAGCAGCGCAAGGTCCACGTCGACTGCCGCGCGACCATCGGTGAAGTCGGCAACGACGAACACAACCTGCGCGTCTACGGCAAGGCCGGCGCGAAGCGCTGGCGCGGCATCCGCCCGACGGTGCGCGGCGCCGCCATGAATCCGGTCGACCATCCGCACGGCGGCGGCGAAGGCAAGGCCGGCCAGGGCAATCCGCACCCGGTGAGCCCGTGGGGCTGGAACACCAAGGGCAAGAAGACCCGCCGCAACAAGCGGACCGACAACATGATGATCCAGCGCCGCAACTAGGCCAGGAATTGAAGGAGACCGATCCGTGCCACGTTCATTGAAAAAGGGCCCGTTCCTCGATCTGCACCTCGCAGCGAAGGTGCGCGTCGCGGCGGCCAAGAACGATCGCCGGCCGATCAAGACCTGGTCGCGCCGCTCGATGATCAACCCGGACATGGTGGGCTTGACGCTCGCCGTGCACAACGGGCGCCAGCACGTGCCGGTGCTCGTGTCGGAGAACATGGTCGGCCACAAGCTCGGCGAATTCGCACCGACGCGCACCTTCAAGGCGCACTCGGGCGACAAGAAGGTCGAGACGTCGGAAGCGTCCTCCTCCTAAAGAGAATCACATGCAGGTCAAAGCACAGCTTCGCTACGCACGCATCAGCCCGCAGAAATGCCGGCTGGTCGCCGACGTCATCCGCGGCAAGGAAGTCGGCAGCGCCAAGAACATCCTGAAGTTCATGCCGAAGAAGGGCGCGGACCTCGTCCTGAAGGTGCTCGAGTCCGCGATCTCCAACGCCGAGCAGAACCACGGCCTCGACATCGACGAGCTCAAGGTGTCGAGCATCTGCATCGACGCGGCGCCGATGTTCAAGCGCTTCCATGCGCGTGCCAAGGGGCGCGGCAACCGGATCCTCAAGCGCAACAGCCACATCACCATCCACGTCGGCGACGGCAAGTAGGAAGCGGCTCCATGGGTCAGAAAGTCAATCCGATCGGCATCCGCCTTGGCATCACGCGCGACTGGACCTCGAAGTGGTACGCGGGGACGAAGGCCTTCCCGGCGCACCTGGCGACGGACCATGTCGTGCGCGAGTTCCTGCAGAAGCGCCTGGTCGAGGCGTCGGTGAGCCGCATCCACATCGAGCGCGCGGCCAAGAAGGCGAACATCACGATCTCGACCGCCCGTCCCGGCATCGTGATCGGCAAGAAGGGCGAGGACATCGAGAAGCTGCGCCTGGAGGTCGCGAAGATGATGAAGATGCCGGTGCACGACGTGCGCATCAACATCGCCGAGATCAGAAAGCCCGAGCTCGACGCGCAGCTCGTCGCGGACGGTATCGCGCAGCAGCTCGAGAAGCGCGTGATGTTCCGCCGCGCCATGAAGCGCGCCGTGACGAACACGATGCGAAGCGGCGCCCTCGGCATCAAGGTGCGCCTCTCGGGGCGCCTGAACGGCGCCGAAATCGCGCGCACCGAGTGGTACCGCGAAGGCCGCATCCCGCTCCATACGTTCCGCGCGGACATCGACTACGGCCTCGGCCAGGCGTTCACGACCTACGGCGTCATCGGCGTCAAGGTGTGGATCTTCAAGGGCGAAGTGTTCGAGAAGGAAAAGGAAGTCATCGAGGCGAAGGAAGGCGAGGGTGCGCCCGAAGCCGCCGCCGCGCCTGCCGCGGCCCCGAGCGCCTGAAGACATTCTGGAAACGACGTCATGATGCAACCGAAGCGGACCAAGTACCGCAAGCAGTTCAAGGGGCGCAACGCCGGCCTCGCGCAGCGGGGCAGCAATGTCGCGTTCGGCGAGTTCGGCCTGAAGACGACCGACCGCGGCCGCATGACGGCGCGCGAGATCGAAGCCGCGCGCCGCGCGATCAGCCGCTACATCAAGCGCGGCGGGAACCTCTGGATCCGCGTCTTCCCGGACGTGCCGATCACCAAGAAGCCGCTCGAAGTGCGCATGGGCAGCGGCAAGGGCAACGTCGAGTACTACGTCGCGCGCGTGCAGCCCGGCAAGGTGCTGTTTGAAATCGAAGGGCTCGCCGAAGAGACCGCGCGCGAAGCGTTCCGCCTCGCGTCCGCCAAGCTCTCGGTGTCGACCATGTTCGTGAAACGTCAGGTGCGGTGATGAAAGCGAAAGAATTGCGCACACACAAGCGCACCGATCTCAACGGGGAGCTGATGAAGCTGCGCAGGGAGCAGTTCAACCTGCGCATGTCGGCCGCGGCGGGCGCGCCCGCGCGACCCGACCAGTGGAGCAAGGTCCGCCGCAACATCGCGCGCATCAAGACCGTGCTCGGCGAGCTTGAGCGCAGTGGAGGTGCCAAGTGATTCCTGAAATGAAGAACGGGCCGAAGATCGAAAGGGGCATCCGCACCCTCACCGGGCGCGTGGTGAGCAACAAGATGGACAAGACCGTCGCGGTCGCCATCGAGCGCCTGATCAAGCACGAGAAGTACGGCAAGTACATCCGCCGCACCACGAAGCTCCTCGCCCACGACGAGGCGAACGAGTGCAAGGAAGGTGATCTCGTCGACATCACGCCCTGCCGGCCGCTGTCGCGCCGCAAGTCGTGGAAGCTGCTGCGCGTCGTCGAACGCGCCGGCGGCTGATGCAACGATCGCTGAAGCAACGACTGCAGAACCGAAGAATTCGAGAGTACCGCCATGATCCAGATGCGAACCATGTTGAACGCCGCCGATAACAGCGGCGCTCGGACGTTGATGTGCATCAAGGTGCTCGGCGGCTCGCGCCGCCGCTACGCGACGGTCGGGGATGTCATCAAGGTGAGCATCAAGGATGCGATCCCGCGCGGCAAAGTGAAGAAGGGCGAGGTCTATGACGCGGTGGTCGTGCGCACGCGGCGCGGCGTGCGCCGCCCCGACGGTTCGCTCATCCGGTTCGATGGCAACGCCGCGGTGCTCCTTACCCCGAAGCTCGAACCGATCGGCACCCGCATCTTCGGACCCGTGACGCGGGAGCTCAGGACCGAACGATTCATGAAGATCATCTCGTTGGCACCGGAAGTTCTCTAAATGCAGAAGATCAAGAAAGGCGACGAAGTCATCGTCATCGCCGGCAAGGACAAGGGCCGGCGCGGCAAGGTCGTGCGGATCGACGAAGGCCGCGTCGTGGTCGAGAACGTGAACGTCGCGCAGAAGCACCAGCGGCCGAGCGGCCAGCCGGGTTCGCCGAACGCGAAGGTCGGCGGCATCGTGAAGCGCGAAATGCCGCTCTCGATCTCGAACGTCCTCATCTATAACCCCGCCACCAAGAAGGGCGACCGGGTGGGCGTGCGGGAGCTGAAGGACGGGCGGCGCGTGCGCTTCTTCAAGTCCAACAAAGAACAGGTGGACGTGTAATGGCGCGGTTGCAGACGACCTATCGCGAAAAGATCGTGCCCGAGCTCAAAAAGACGCTCGAGCTCAAGAACGTCATGCAGGTACCGAAGATCACCAAGATCACGGTCAACATGGGCGTCGGCGAAGCGGTGGCCGACAAGAAGATCATGGACAACGCGGTGGGCGATCTCACGAAACTCACCGGCCAGAAGCCGCAGGTGTCGAAAGCCCGCAAGGCCATGGCGTCCTTCAAGGTGCGCGAAGGCCAGCCGATCGGCTGTTACGTGACGCTGCGCGGCGCGCGCATGTACGAGTTCCTCGATCGCCTGATCAGCATCGCGATTCCCCGCATCCGCGACTTCCGCGGTCTTTCGCCGCGCTCCTTCGACGGCCGTGGCAACTACAGCCTCGGCATCAAGGAGCAGATCATTTTCCCGGAAATCCAGTACGACCAGGTCGACCAGCTCCGTGGCATGGACATCACGATCACGACCACGGCGCGCGACAACAAACAGGGCAAGGCCCTGCTCGAAGCTTTCAACTTTCCCTTCAGGAAGTAAGGATAAGGATCGATGGCCAAGACCAGCATGGTCGAGCGCGAGAAACGCCGCGCCCGAGTCGTCAAGAAGTACGCCGCCAGGCGCGCGGAGCTGCGGGAAGCGATCCGCAACCCGCGGGCGTCCGCCGAAGTGCGCGCGCAGGCGCAGGCGAAGCTGCAGACGCTGCCGCGTGACGCGAGCCCGACCCGCAAGCGCAACCGCTGCGCGATCACGGGCCGCTCGCGCGGTGTGTACCGCAAGTTCGGGCTGTCGCGCGTGAAACTGCGCGAGGCGTTCAACCGCGGCGACATCCCGGGTTTGACCAAGGCGAGCTGGTGAGGTGACGCATGAGCATGACTGACCCAATAGCCGATCTCCTCACGCGCATCCGCAACGGCCAGAAGGCGGGCAAGCCCGAGATTTCGGTCGGCGCGTCGAAGCTCAAGGATTCGGTGCTGAAGGTGCTGAAGGACGAGGGCTTCATCGCAGGCTTTTCAACGGCGCGCGAAGGCGTGAAGGGCACGATCACGATCGAGCTCAAGTATCACGACGGGCGCCCGGTGATCGACAAGCTCGAGCGCGTGAGCCGGCCCGGCCTTCGCATCTATCGCGGCAAGGACGAGCTGCCGAAGGTGCTCGGCGGGCTCGGCGTCGCGATCGTCTCGACGCCGAAGGGCGTGATGACGGACAAGCAGGCGCGCGCGGCCGGCCAGGGCGGCGAAGTGCTCTGCGTGGTGTACTAGTCGACCGGTAACGTCAGTTAGCCAGGGGACAGACTTCAGTCTGTCCCCTCTTAAGAGGAAACAATGTCCCGAGTAGCCAAGAAACCGGTCGAACTCCCGCAGGGAGTCACCGCCACGCTCGCCGCCGGCAGCATCACGCTGAAGGGCGCGAAGGGCACGGTGTCGCTCGCGTTGAAGCACGGCATCACGATCGTCGCCGACAAGCAGACGCTCTCGGTCGAGGCCGACGAGAAGATCGAAGGCATCGTCCCGATCGCGGGATCGACGCGCGCGCACCTTGCAAACATGGTGCTCGGCGTCACCAAGGGTTACGAGCGCAAGCTCGAGCTGCAGGGCGTCGGCTATCGCGCGACGATGCAGGGCAAGACGCTGAACCTCACGCTTGGTTTCTCGCACCCGGTGAACTACCCGGTGCCCGAGGGCATCAGCATCGAGACGCCGAGCCAGACGGAAATCATCGTGAAGGGGAGCGACCGGCAGAAGGTCGGCCAGGTCGCCGCTGAAATTCGCCACTTCCGGCCGCCGGAACCCTACAAGGGCAAGGGTGTGCGGTACTCGGGCGAGCAGATCACCCTGAAAGAGACCAAGAAGAAGTAGAGCGTCATGCAAAGCAAGATTGACAAGAAGTCCAAGCGCCTGCGCCGCGCCGTCAAGACGCGCGCGGTCATCCGCGGCCTTGCGGTTGCACGCCTCTCGGTGCATCGCACGCCGCGGCACATCTATGCCCAGGTGCTCGCGGCCGACGGCGGCACGGTCATTGCGGCCGCATCGACCGTGCAGGAAGCCGTGCGCGAGGGTTTGAAATCGACCGGCAACGTCGCGGCGGCGCAGGCGGTCGGCAAAGCGATCGCCGAGCGCGCGCAAGCGGCCGGCATCAAGGACGTCGCATTCGATCGCTCGGGATTCCGGTATCACGGGCGCATCAAGGCCCTCGCCGACGCGGCACGCGCGGCGGGACTCAAGTTTTAACCCCCACACGTACTTCAAGCGAAGGTTCGCGATATGGCGAGAGTCGACAAGCCGCAAAGTGGAGACGATCTTCTCGAGAAGCTCGTTGCGGTCAACCGCGTGGCCAAGGTCGTCAAGGGCGGCCGGCAGTTCGGGTTCACCGCGCTCACGGTCGTGGGCGATGGCGCAGGTCGCGTCGGCTTCGGTTACGGCAAGGCGCGTGAAGTGCCGGTCGCGATCGCGAAAGCCATGCAGGCCGCGCGCAAGAACATGTTCAACGTGTCGTTGCGCAACGACACGTTGTGGTACGCGATCAAGGGCGCGCACGGCGCGACGCGCGTGTACATGCAGCCCGCCGCGGACGGCACGGGCGTCATCGCCGGCGGCGGCATGCGCGCCGTGTTCGAGTGCGCGGGCGTGCGCAACGTGCTCGCCAAGAGCTACGGCTCGCGCAACCCGATCAACGTGGTGCGCGCGACGCTCGAAGCGCTGGCGCGCGTGCGCTCGCCGGACCAGATCGCGGCGAAGCGCGGCAAGACGGTCGAGGAACTCGCGAGCTAACGCCCATGACCAAAGCAAACGCCAAGGACAACGCATCGAAAGGGAAGCTGAAGATCACGATGATCAAGAGCCGCCACGGGCAGCTCAGGAACATCGCGGCCTCCGCGCAGGGCCTGGGGCTGCGTCGCATCGGCCAGTCGGTCGTTGTCGATGACACGCCCGAGAATCGCGGCATGATCCACGCGGCGACCCACATGCTGAAGGTGGAAAACGCATGAAGCTGAATACGATGAGCCCGGCACCGGGATCGAGGCGGCTGCGCCTGCGCGTCGGTCGCGGAGCATCGGCGGGCCAGGGCAAGACTTGCGGCCGCGGCACCAAGGGCCAGCGCGCGCGCAAGGGCGGCTACCACAAGGTCGGCTTCGAAGGCGGCCAGATGCCGCTGAAGCGGCGCATGCCGAAGACGGGCTTCCGCTCGAAGATGAAGTCCTCGCGCGCGGAAGTGACGCTCGGCGCGCTTGGCCGCATGGCGGCATCGCCGATCGACCTCGCCTCGCTGATCGCGGCGAACGTCGTTCCGGCGGATACCGAGAAGGCGAAGGTCATTCTCTCGGGCAAGATCGAAAAGGCCGTGATGCTGAAGGGCATCGCGGTCACCAAGGGCGCGCGCGCGGCGATCGAAGCCGCCGGCGGCAAGATCGAAGAATAGCGGGCTCGGGGGCAAGTCAAGGAACATGGCGGATATCAGCAACAATCTGACGGCGGCACTCGGCCAGGCAACGCGCCTCGCCGATATGCGCCGGCGCCTGCTGTTCCTGCTCGGCGGCCTCATCGTGTTTCGCGTCGGCAGCTACATCCCGGTGCCGGGCATCGACTCCGTGGCGGCCGCGAACTTCTTCTCGAGCAACTCGGGCACCATCCTCGGGCTCGCGAACATGTTCACGGGCGGGGCGCTCGCGCGCCTGTCGATCTTCGCGATGGGCGTGATGCCCTACATTTCCGCGTCCATCATCGTGCAGATGATGTCGATGGTGATCCCGCAGCTGCAGGCGCTGCGCAAGGAAGGCGAGTCGGGCCGGCGCAAGATCACGCAGTACACCCGCTATCTCACCGTGCCGCTCGCGATGTTCCAGGCCTACGGCGCGGCGCTCGCGATCCAGAGCGGCAAGTTCGTCTACGCACCCGGCTTCCAGTTCCTGTTCGTCGCGACGGTCACCATGACGGCGGGCACCGTGTTCCTCATGTGGCTCGGCGAGCAGATCACCGAGCGCGGCATGGGCAACGGTATCTCGATGATCATCCTCACGGGGATAGTCGCGAACATTCCGCTCGCCATCGGCAACACGCTCGATCGCGTATCTTCGGGCGAGATGGGCGCCCCGTTCTTCATCCTCCTGATCGCGGTGATCGTGATGGTCACGGGCTTCTGCGTCTTCATGGAGCGCGCGCAGCGGCGCATCGCCGTGAACTACGCCAAGCGCCAGGTGGGCCGGCGCGTATTCGCCGGGCAGGTGAGCCACCTGCCGTTCAAGCTCAACATGTCGGGCGTGATCCCGCCGATCTTTGCCTCGAGCATCCTGGTGTTTCCGGCGACCATCGCGCAGTTCTTCGCGCAGAGCCCGGATCCGACCTGGTGGCAGAAGGGGCTGCAGGACGTGTCGCAGGCGCTCAACTCCGGCCAGCCGCTGCACATCATCCTGTACGCGGCGCTCATCATCTTCTTCTGCTTCTTCTACACCGCGCTCATGATCAATTCGCGCGAGACGGCCGAGAACCTGCAGAAGTCGGGCGCCTTCATCCCCGGCATCCGGCCGGGCCAGCAGACCGCGAGCTACATCGACAAGGTGCTGACGCGCCTCACCATGTGGGGCGGCTTCTACGTGATGGCGGTCTGCATCCTGCCCGAGATCCTGCGTGCATCGAGCAACGTCCCCTTCGCCTTCGGCGGCACGTCGCTCCTCATCGTCGTGGTCGTGATCATGGATTTCATCGCGCAGATGTCGGCGCACCTGATGTCGCACCAGTACGAGAGCCTGCTCAAGAAGGCAAACCTGAGCGGGCGCAAGAGTTAAGAGGAAACGGCAATGAAAGTTCGACCGTCGGTGAAGAAGATCTGCAAGGACTGCAAGGTGGTGCGGCGCCGTCGCGTCGTCTACATCATCTGCAAGGACCAGCGGCACAAACAGAGGCAGGGTTAAGACATGGCGCGTATCGCCGGCATCAACATCCCGATGAACAAGCACGTGGTCATCGGCCTCACGAGCATCTACGGGCTCGGGCGTTCCCGTGCGGCGCGCGTGGTCTCGGCCGCGGGCATCGCACCGACGACGCTCGTGAAGAACCTCACGGAGCCGGAAGTCGCCGCGCTGCGCTCGCAGGTCGCGAAGTTCGTGGTCGAAGGGGACCTGCGCCGCGAAGTGTCGATGAGCATCAAGCGCCTGATGGATCTCGGCTGCCATCGCGGCATCCGGCATCGCAAGGGCCTGCCGGTGCGCGGCCAGCGTACGCGCACGAATGCGCGCACCCGCAAGGGCCCGCGCAAGGCGGCGGTCAAGCTGAACGCGCCCCCGGGCAAGATATAAACGTATGGGGACAGGTTTTAACCTGTCCCCATTCAGAACCGACAGAGGACTTATCGAATGGCAGAGCAGAAACCCGCGGCCCCCGCACCCGCAGCAGCAACACCGGCTGCCGCTCCCGGCGCCGCTGCCGGAGCCGCCGCCGCCCCGGCGAAGCGCCCCAAGAAGGCGCGTCGCCAGGTCACGGATGCGGTTGCGCACGTGCATGCCTCCTTCAACAACACGATCGTCACGATCACCGACCGCCAGGGCAACACCCTGTCCTGGGCAACGTCGGGCGGTTGCGGCTTTCGGGGCTCGCGCAAGTCGACGCCTTTTGCCGCGCAGGTCGCCGCGGAGAAGGCAGGCGTCGCCGCGCAGGAATACGGCGTGAAGAGCGTCGAGGTGAAGGTGATGGGCCCGGGACCCGGCCGCGAGTCCGCGGTCCGCGCCCTGAACGCCTGCGGTCTGAAGATCACGAACATCGCGGATGTGACGCCCATTCCGCACAACGGCTGCCGCCCGCCCAAAAAGCGGCGCGTGTAAGCCGCGAAAGCACCGCACAGGACTTGAACGGAGAGCACAGTGGCTCGATATCTTGGACCCAAATGTAAACTGTCCCGCCGCGAGGGGACGGACCTGTTTCTGAAGTCGAGCACGAAGTCGCTCGAGACCAAGTGCAAGCTCGAAGTGCCGCCGGGCGGCATCAAGGGCGAGCGCAGGAGCCGGCTGTCGGACTACGGCCTGCAGCTGCGCGAGAAGCAGAAGCTGCGCCGCATGTACGGCGTGCTCGAGCGCCAGTTCTCGAACTACTACAAGCGCGCGGCCGGCCGTCCGGGCGCCACCGGCGAGACGCTGCTGAAGCTCCTCGAGTGCCGGCTCGACAACGTGGTCTACCGCATGGGTTTCGCGGTCACGCGCGCGGAAGCGCGCCAGCTGGTGAGCCACAAGGCGGTGGAAGTGAACGGCGAGACGGTGAACGTGCCCTCGTACCAGGTGCGTGCCGGCGACAAGGTGGAAATTCGCGAAGTCTCGAAGAAGCAGATCCGCATCGCGGCCGCGCTGGCGGTCGCCGCCCAGGTCGGTTTCCCGGACTGGGTCGAGGTGGACGACAAGAAGTTCACCGGCCTCTTCAAGTCGGTACCCGACCGCGACGAGATCCTCCCGGACATCAACGAGAGCCTCGTCGTCGAACTCTATTCGAAGTAAGTCATTCTTTTTTTTGCAGGCCGTTCACGGCCTGAAGGTAAGTGCCCATGCAGGGATCAGTGACGGAATTCTTGAAGCCCCGCGTCGTCAAGGTGCAGCCGGTGTCGCCGCGCCATGCGCGCATCGTCATCGAACCGTTCGAGCGCGGCTTCGGCCATACGCTCGGCAACGCACTGCGCCGCGTGCTGCTCTCGTCCATGCCGGGCGCCGCGGTGACGGAAGTGGAAATCGACGGCGTACTCCATGAGTACACCAGCATCGAAGGCGTGCAGGAAGACGTGGTCGACATCCTGCTGAACCTGAAGCTGCTCGCGATCCGCATGCATGCGCGCGACACGGCTGAAGTGCGTCTGCAGAAGAAGGGCCCGGGCCCGGTCACCGCCGGCGACATCCAGGGCGATCATGACGTCGAGGTGCTGAACCCCGACCTCGTCATCGCGAACCTCACCAAGGCGGGCGAGCTCTCGATGCTCCTCAAGATCGAGCGCGGCCGCGGCTACCGTCCGGCCGTGCAGCGCGCGGCGTTCGAGGAGCAGAGCCGGCCGATAGGGCGCCTCCAGCTCGATGCCTCGTTCTCGCCGGTCCGCCGCGTGACGTACAACGTGGAAAGCGCGCGCGTCGAGCAGCGCACCGACCTCGACAAGCTGATCATCGACATCGAGACCAACGGCACGATCGATCCGGAAGAGGCCATTCGCCGCGCGGGCGGGATCCTGAAGGATCAGCTCTCGGTGTTCGTGGACCTTCAGGGCCAGGACGAAGCCGTCACCAAGACTGCCGAAGCCCAGTTCGATCCGATCCTGCTGCGCCCGGTCGACGAGCTCGAACTCACGGTGCGCAGCGCCAACTGCCTCAAGGCCGAGAACATCCATTACATCGGCGACCTCGTGCAGCGCACCGAGGTCGAGCTCCTGCGCACGCCGAACCTCGGCAAGAAGTCGCTCACCGAGATCAAGGAGGTCCTGGAGAGCCACGGCCTCACCCTCGGCATGCGTCTCGACAACTGGCCGCCCGCGGGCCTGAAGCGCGACGACGAGCGCGAACTGGTCTGAAGCTCAAGGTCTCAAAGAAAGAAAAGTCATGCGTCATCGTCTTTCCGGGCGGCAACTGAGCCGCAACAGCTCGCACCGTTACGCCATGCTGAAGAACATGGCGACCTCGCTCCTGCGCCATGAAACGATCCGTACGACGGTCGAGAAGGCGAAGGAACTGCGGCGCGTCGTCGAACCGCTCATCACGCTCGGGAAGGACGATACCCAGGCGCACCGCCGGCTGGCGTTCGCGCGCCTGCGCGACGCGGAAATCGTCGAGAAGCTCTTCGGTGATCTCGGCCCCCGCTTCAAGACGCGACCGGGCGGCTACACGCGGATCCTGCGCATGATGCCGCGCCCCGGCGACAACGCCGACATGGCGCTGATGCAGCTCGTCGAGCTCGCCGCGCCGGTTACCGCCGAAACGGCGGCGCCGGCCGATGATGGCAAGGCCCGGAACAAGGACAATGACAAGAAGGCGGCGAAGCGCGCCAAGGCCGAAGCGGCCGAAGCGGCCAAGGCCGCGAAGGCCGCGAAGCCGGTGAAGGAAAGGACAGCCGCGAAGAAGAAGGCGGCGGACAAGGACGAGAAGGCCGAAAAGCCGGCGAAGAAGGCCGCGTCGAAGGAAGACGGCGCGAAGCAGACCAAGAAGAAGGCCGCGAAGAAGTCGCGCGACTGATCCGCGCCTCTCGCGGCCGGAGGCCTTGCATGCCCCTCGAGCACCGTGTGCGCTGGCGGGCCGCCGCCGTCCTGATGCTGTCGCTCGCGAGCGGAGGGTTCGCGCATGCCGGCGTACTCGACCCGGAGTCGCTGAACGGCTGGCGTTTCGTCAGCGATCCCGAGATTTCCCCCGACGGGTCGCGAATCGTGTACGTGCTCTCCCGGTTCGATACCGAGAAAGACGATTACGAGAGCGACCTCTGGGCGATCGACGGCGACGGCGAGCCGCGGCCATTTGTCACCACGGCCGGCCCCGAGCTGAATCCGCGCTGGTCGCCGGACGGCAAGCGCCTCGCCTTCCTCTCCGCGCGCGCCGGCAAGCCGCAGGTCTTCGTGATGGAAATGACGGGCGGCGAGGCCTGGCAACTGACGAAGGAAACCGAAGGCGTCTCCGGATTTTCCTGGTCGCCCGATGGCGCGCGCATCGCCTACCTCGCGAAGGCGCGCGTCGATCAGCCGGCGGCGCCAGCTTCCGGCCGGGCGCGCATCACGGAGAAACTCGTCTATCGCAACGACGGCGCCCCGGGTTTTGCGGCCGAGATGCGCCCACAGCTTTGGGTCGTCGACGTGAAGAGCGACGCCGGCGCGGCGCTGGGGCCGCTCACCGACGGCAGCGTGGATGTATCGACGCCTGCCTGGTCCGCGGACGGCAAGTTCCTGTTGTTCAGCGCGGCGAACGAGCCGGATGCGGGCGATCTCGGCGAAACCACGGATCTTTACCGTGTCGCCGTCGAACGCGGCGCCAGGGCGGAGCCCGTCACGCGCCGCAAGGGACCGGACGACGGGCCGGTCGTCGCGGCGAACGGCGCCCTCGCCTGGACGGGCTACGACCTCGCGACGCCGCTGCGCAGTTCGACGACGCGCCGGCTCTACACGATGGCCGCCAGGGCGACGGAGCCGCAACTCCTGACGGCGTCCTTCGATCGCAACGTCGGCGAACAGCTGCTCACGGACGTCAGCGCACCACGCGGCGGCGCCGCGCAGCTTGCGTTCGCGCCCGGCGGCAAGGAGCTCCTGTTCGTGGCGGCCGACAGCGGCCGCACGCGGCTGTACTCCGTGCCGGTGCGCGGCGGCGGCGTGCGATCCCTCTCGGATTCACTGGCCGGAGACCTCCGCGAATTTTCTGTCGCGAAGAACGGCCGCATTGCCGCCGTGTTCAGCTCCCCGACCGCGCCCTACGACGTCTGGATCGTCGATCGCGCCGGCGGGAAATGGCGCCAGGCGTCGCATCACGGCGAGCAGAGCCTGCATGGCTTCGCGCCTGCACCGTACGAAGGGCTTCGCGTGGACTCGTTCGACGGGCAGAAAATCCAGGCCTGGCTACTGAAGCCGCCCGGCTTCGATGCCGCGAAGCAGTACCCGCTGCTGCTCTACATCCACGGCGGGCCACACACGCTCTACGGCGAGAGCTTCTTCCACGAGATGCAGGTCCACGCTTCGCACGGGTTCCTGGTGCTCCTCGCCAATCCGCGCGGCAGCACGGGCTACGGCGAAGCGTTCGCCAACTCCGTGCAGTACCGCTACCCGGGCGACGACTTCCGGGACCTCACCGCGGTGCTCGACAGCGTGATCGCGCGGGGCTACGTTGACGACGAGCGCCTCGGGGTCGGCGGCGGGAGCGGCGGCGGGCTCCTCACGAGCTGGATCGTCGGGCACACCACGCGATTCTCGGCGGCGCTCGTCGAGCGGCCGGTCGTCAACTGGATCACGGAAGCGACGGTCGCCGACATCCACAGCTACGTCGCGACGCGCTGGTTTCGCGACTTTCCCTGGCGCGATCCCGCGGACTACCTGGCGCGCTCGCCGATCTTCTTCGTCGACAAGGTCGAGACGCCCGTGCTCGTGATACAGAGCGAGCAGGACTACCGCACGCCCTTCGACCAGGGCATCCAGTTCTACACGGCGCTCAGGATGCTCGGCAAGCCCGCGAAGCTCGCGCTCTTCCCGACCTCATCGCACGGCCTGTCCCGCAACGGCCCGCCCGCGCAGCGGGTCGAGCGCCTGAAGATCATCCTCGACTGGTTCCAGACAAAACTTGAAGGAGTTCAACCGTGAAAATTTCGATGTACGCGCTCTCCGCAGGCCAGTTCCTGCCGATGCTCGGCAGTCTCCGTCTTTTTATCGAGAAGGCGGAAGCGAGCGCCAAGGCCCGCAACTTCGACGTCGGCGTGCTGATGGCGGCCCGCCTCGCACCCGACATGTTTCCCTTCAACCGCCAGGTGCAGCTCACCTGCGATTTCGCCAAGAATTCCTGCGCTCGACTCGCGGGGCTCGAGGCGCCGCGCTTCGAGGATACGGAGACGACCGCCGAGGAACTCAAGGCGCGAATCGACAAGACCATCGCCTACGTGAAGACGGTTCCCGCGACCGCATTCGAAGGCCAGGAAGACCGGGACATCAAGATTCCGCTCCGCGACCGCACGCTCGAGATGAAGGGGCTGCCGTTCCTGCAGAACTGGGCGCTGACGAATTTCTATTTCCACGCGACCACCGCCTACAACATCCTGCGCCACAGCGGCGTCGATCTCGGCAAGCGCGATTTTCTCGGCACCTGAGACGGGGGTCGAGCTCACCCGGACCGAGCCGGCTCAAGCCTCCACATCCATACAAAGACAAGAGGAGCTCCCCATGGGTATCGCTTCGGAATTCAAGCAATTTGCCATGAAGGGCAGCGTGGTCGACATGGCCGTCGGCGTCGTGATCGGCGCCGCCTTCGGCAAGATCGTGTCCTCGCTCGTCGAGAACGTCGTCATGCCGCCGCTCGGCATGGTCATCGGCGGCATCAGCTTCAGTGAATTCGGCGTGGTGCTCGGGACCGCCGCGGACGGCAAAGAGGTCCTGCTCAAGTACGGCGCTTTCATCCAGACCGTCATCGACTTCACGATCATCGCGTTCGTGCTGTTCCTCGCGCTGAAGGGCATCAACAAGCTGAAGTCGCCGCCGGCCGCCGCTGCGCCTGGCGCGCCGCCCCGGCAGGAAGTGCTGCTGCAGGAAATCCGCGACCTGCTCGCGAAGCGCTAGCGGTATCGCATCCGCGTGCCCACCGCGCGGGACAGCTCGATCTCCTCGGGTGCCAGCTCCTTCGGGAAGTAGACGCCGGAAACGTTCGCGTCGTGCAGGCTCGCGCCTTCGAGCCGGCAGGTCGTGAGATTGAGCCCGCGCATGTCCGCCTGGCGGAAGTAGCAGTTCGACAGGTCGAGCCCGCCGAGGTCGAGCTTTCTCAAGTCGAGTCCACGGAAATTGTGGCCGCGCAGGTCGCACTTCTCGCCCGTGGCCTTGCGCCGGTTGAACTCGTCGAACTTCTCGTTGCGGATGAGCTGGTAGAGCGCGTCGCTTGAAATCTTCGGCGTCTCGTTCTGCATGGCCGGCCTCTAGTGCTTGAGCGCCGCGAAGGCGCTGCGGGTGAGATTGTCGCGCCCGTCAGCCGTCACCGCGACGTTGTCCTCGATACGGATGCCGCCGAACTTGCGGCAAGCGTCGACGCGCGGCCAGTTGATCCGGCCCGCAAGGCCGCTGCCGTGGGTGCCCTCGAGGAGCGAGTCGATGAAGTAGATGCCCGGTTCGATGGTCAGGACGAAGCCCGGCTCGAGCGTGCGCGTGAGCCTCAGGTTCGGATGCCCGGCGGGTTTTTCGATCAGGGCGCCGCAAGCATCGCGCATGAAGCCTCCGGCATCGTGCACCTGCAGGCCGAGCAAGTGGCCGATGCCGTGCGGAAAGAAGACGCCCGACAGCCCGCTTGCCACTGCGTCGTCGGCCGTGGCCGTGATGAAATCCGCGTCCCTGAGGAGGGCCGCCAGCTTGCGGTGGGCGAGCAGGTGGATTTCCTTGTAGTCGACGCCCGGTCCGACGGCCTGGCAGATTTCCTGCTGGGCGCGGTCGAGCCGCGCGATCAGTTCGGCGAAATCGCGATCGCGATAGGAGTAGGTGCGCGTAATGTCAGCCGCATAGCCGTTGCAGGCGGCACCCGCATCGATGAGCAGCGAATGGCGATCCGTGTCGATCGGCGGCCGGCGATCGAGAAACTGGTAGTGCAGCACGGCCGCGTGGCGATTGAACGCCACGATGTTGTTGTAGGGAAGTTCCTCCTCGCGCTGCGCGATCGCGCGGCAGTACTCCATATGCACTTCGTATTCCGATGCGCCCGCCCGATAGGCGCGCTCGGCGGCGACATGCGCGGTTGCGCCGAGCGCGTTCGCGCGGCGCATGCTTTCGATCTCGTAGGGCGTCTTGGTCGCGCGCGGAAAATGCAGCGCGTTCAGGAGTGTCGCGGGATTCACCTGCAGGAGACCCCAGCCGCCGAAGTCCGTGCGCCACTCGCCGATGAAGGCCGTGCGATCGAGTCTCGCGGGCAGCAGGTCACGCGTCGCATCGACGCTCGCGACCGGGTGCACGTCGAAGTGCTCGACCCAGTAGCCACTCGGCGCTTCCGGCGGCTTGTACCAGTAGTCTTCGGGCTGAAAGTAGACGAGCCGCGGCCTGGCGCCGGCGCTGACGATGAGGAAGCATTCCGGGACGTCGACGAGCGGCAGCCAGGCCTTGAACTGCGGGTTGACCTTGAACGGGTAGTGGTGATCGTCCAGGAACTGCAGATGCTGGCCGCCGGAGTAGATCACCAGGTGCTCGAAATCAGCGGTGGCCAGCGCGTTTTCGGTGCGCCGGACAAGCTCGGCGATATGAGCGGGATACAGAGGCGCCAGGGAATCAGACATAGGCTTGGCTCCAGCTCCGGCGGCCCGCCGGGGCCGTCAAAACCGCAGTGTAGCCGGTCGCCGAGCGTGATCGCCCGGTCCATCCGTGAGCAGGCGATTGGCCCAAGCGGGGCTCGAAAACCGGCCGTCCGCGCAGCCCTCCGCGGCCTCTTCTCACAGCACCCCCAGGTCGCCGCAGGTGCTTGTTTGCAAAGCATTAATGAGGCTGGCGGGCGATGCCGCTGGCCGGCCCCCGGATGCGGCTTCGGGACGATTGCCGCGCCAGCGTGCGTAGGGTTTGACTGGCGTCATTTCCGCCGGCCGGGCCGGCGATTCGTCGCCCGGCGTTGGCCACGGCGGGCGGTCCGGCAACGTGCGCGCGCCGCCCCCAATCTGTCGCGAAGCGCCGACGGTTTACGGCCCGGCAAAAAACTCCGGCTAATACAGGGGTTTCGCCGCCGCGATGCAGTTTGAAATCGCGCGGAAACACTCTAGAATCGCGCCCCGCGATAAGGTGAATTACCGAGACAAACTAGTTTGCCTGAGTCGTTTCGATCTCATAAATCCTTCACTTTTCTGGGGTATCGATGATGAAGACCAAACTTGCTCTGAGCGCCCTGCTCGCAGCGCTGGTTCTGAGCGCGTGCGGTGGCGGAAGCAGCGAACCGGCTGCTCCGGCTGCTGACGCCGCTGCTCCTGCTGCTGACGCTGCTGCGGCTCCGGCTGCTCCGGCTGCTGACGCTGCTGCGGCTCCGGCTGCTGACGCTGCCGCGGCTCCGGCTGCTGACGCTGCTCCTGCTCCGGCTGAACCGCCGAAGCAGTAACAGGCTGCTATTGCTCCTGATGCGCTCCGGACGGACCGGTTTCGGTCCGTCCGGTTGCGTTTAGGGCAACTCAAGACGAAGCACCGACTGGAGAGCCGACACTTCGAGGACGGTCAGTGACTGTAACGATTCGCGATGCCAAAGGGTCGGCCGCCGACCGCCAATGGATCGAGTCCGCTTACAGCGACTACCTTGAAGACCTCGCGCATCTCAACACCGGCGTCTTTCCGGTGTTCGGTGAGTTCGGCGATCGCGAACCGGACCTCATGGCCCGCTGGTTCGCCGACGACAAATCCCATCCGTTGATCGTGCTGCAGTCGGCGAAGCCCGTGGGCTTTGCGCTCGTCGTGCGTGTCACGCACCAGCCGCCCGGCCTGCCGCCGGTCGACTATCACATGTCGGAATTCTTCGTGACGCGCAAGAGCCGCAAGCTCGGCATCGGGCGCGATGCGGCGGTGCTGATGTTCAATCGCTTCGCCGGCGAGTGGGAAGTGACTGAATACCTGCGCAATCCGGGCGCCGTGCAGTTCTGGCGGCGGGTGATCGCCGCGTACACGCGCGGCCAGTTCATGGAGCGCGTGCTGAACGGCGAGGTCCGCCAGCGCTTTCGCACGTACAACAATCCGCTGCAGCGTCCGCGCCACTAACACAAAAAAGGGGACATGGTGATCTCAATCGGTCGATGCAACACCATTGCGAGGAAGGAGGGTGGGGCATATGGCGATCGTGGGTTGGAGTTTGTCGAGGGCTGAGCAGGCGGAGCTGTGGCAGCGCTGGCGACAGGGAG
>Ga0137410_10000871_pt1 | contig 20787 bp, 17 predicted proteins | sample CZODoug1_16funga_FD_108878 | JGI IMG/M metagenome (GOLD analysis project Ga0137410, IMG submission 108878) | Vadose zone soil fungal communities from Angelo Coast Range Reserve, California, USA - CZODoug1_16fungal (Illumina Assembly) | ecosystem: Environmental > Terrestrial > Soil > Vadose zone... | reverse complement strand
GTTGTCGGTTACGTAGACTTTGGTATCACCGGAGTGATCAGTCGTTACTCGCGACAGAGTCTTGTCGCGCTGACCCTGGCTTACACGCGCGGCGACCTCGAAGGGATGTGTGCGGCGTTTTTTAGAGTTTCAGCAATTGACAGAGATTCAGATAAGCAAAGATTTCATAACGAGCTAAAGCGGCTGGCAGACGGTTGGTACGAAATTAGCGGCAAACGCCGAAGACTGCGCAAGAACTTCACGTTAGTAATGCTCGACATGCTCAGACTTTCGCGCGCGACGAGCATTTGGCCTGAACGAGACGTCATTAAGTATATCCGTTCTTCGATCGCCATCGATGGGTTGCTCACCCGTTTTGCTCCCGGCTTCGACGTGGGGCGCCACCTTGAGGTGGTCTGTGACAGTTATCTCAAGTGGCAGGTACGCAAATCCTTGTTTGCCTATAACACCCTGTTTGGTTGGGCCAGTTCCAGTGAGCACATGATGCGAGACGGCGCGTTAAGAGCCGCTGGTTTCCTTCGTCGCCTGGCCGCCGGCGAATTGCCAATCAGCGCCCACCTTAGCGGGGCAGGTTCGCGGGATGATGAGGAGTTGCGATCAAGGACGGTTCAATTGGGGGCGGTGGTCTTCGTGGTTTCGCTGATCATGGTGGCGACGGGAGAGCGCGCGCAATTAGGCGTCAACCTGTTTACGGCAGAAGTTGTACTCATTGCCTCCGCGGCGATGATGTTCCTGCGAACAATTCGCAGACTCCGGGAGTTGAGGTGAAAAATGAAAACGGCAAGTCCCTGGAGAATTGGAGAGCTTCAGAAGAGATCCGTCCCCACGCTCGTTTACTAACTTTCGGACTGAGCAAGGAGATCAATCATGCGTGAACTCACCAAGTCTATTTCCAGTTTTTCCTGGGCCATGTCTTTGTTCGGCCTTCAACAAACGGCGAACCTAGTATCCCCGGACAAGGCTTCCGATGCTTTTGACTCCGTGACGAAGGCAACCGAGGAACAGTTTGGCGAAGTAGTTAAGACCACCTTCAACGCTGGTGACAAGTTGCAGAGGCAAGCCGTGGACTTAACGCTCGGGTTCTTCACGGGCGAAGAGTTGAATCCTAACAGATTGCTGAGGATGGTGTCGGATGCCGTACGGCAGTCGATGGAGGTGGTGACAGGCGGAGTAGAGGCGACCACCTCGACTCTGCGGCAAGCAGCGTCCACCGCTTCACCGCAACGCCCGGCGGTGAGTACGGAACCCGCGGCGGGTTCCGGAAGTACATCGAGCCCTTCGCAACGACCGGGATGGGGGCCGATGCCTTCCTAAAGGCGATCAGAGATAACGGAGGACTTGGGCGTGATTGATGCTTTGGAAGGATTGAGTTTGGGTTACCTGTAAGGAAGTTCTCGTATGCTGGAATTAACAAAATCCGCAATTAGCTATTCATGGGCCATATCGTTGTTCGGCGTCCAGCAGTTCACGAGTTTAGTTACCCCGGATGACCTGCGAGATCCGGCACGCAGGGCGAACGCAGCTTCATATTCTGTCACGCAAGCAACGCAGAATCAGTTCAACGATTTGATCTTCGGAGGTTTCCTGATTGGCGATGAGGTCCAAAGGGGGCTAATGGATTTTATGTTCGATACATTGACACTCCGGGCATTCGCCCCGAGCTATGTATCGAAGGTGACCTCGGAGGTTGTTGCGCAGTCGCGAGACACGCTTAGAGTGTTTATGTCCGCCGAGAATGCTCGTCTGGCGTGGCAGGAACTCAAGAATAATTATGAGGTCTTCAATCTTGTAAAGAATGTTAGTTCATTGCTGCACATTCCCGAAGAGCGCAAAGACTTCGATCTGGCCAAACTAGTCGAGGCGGCTTATGCGCTCGGCGAGTATCCCGATCTCTGGGCAGTGGAAGGGCTGGGCCATGACTATGCGATGACGTTTTGGGGGAAGGGCAAACCGATCCGAGGCATCCTGACCGAGGGTCAGGCACGGGCGCTACCCGAAAAGAGCCTGACCATGATGCACGCGGGGTTAGGTCTCGCATTTGCCCAGCAACTCATGAATCGAATCGCCCCCTACAGCGCAGCTTCGGAGGTTCGGGTTGTGCTCCAGGAGTTCGTCACCCTTGTACAGAGCAATTCGCGTAAAGGTTATGAAGGAGCCGCGTATGAATCTCTCGGCTTGGTAACCCGATTCTGGCACTCCCAAATGGTCAATATCGTTGACCAGCAACTGTGCAAGCTTGAGCCGGAAGCGGTGAGCTACTTCTGGCACGGAGCAGGCCGCGCCCATTACTTCCTCCCTATCTATTTTGTACCGGGCTTGTTGTCGCCCTGGCTGGCCGTCGAGCGCGAAGCGCCACACGAGCTAGCCCGGCTCAACATGATTGCGGGCCTGGCTTGGGCGATGACCATTGTCAATGTCCGACAGCCGATGATTATGGAAAACTTCTTGAAGTATCACGGTGACCAGATTGCTCGAACACCGGCTTTTAGTAACGGCGTCATTTCAACTCTGATTATGGGAATAGACACTACCCCGAACGACGTTTACCTCACCAGTTTTCTCAAATACCAGCCGGATTCTTCGGATCAACGAGTGGTTGAACTGTGGAACAAACTGGTCGCCGGCCCGGTCACCGACGCCTTGCGGCGTATCTGCCCGGTGCTAAAGAAGCATCGTCGCCTGGGGGAGGTGTTTCGGTACCAGAATTTATCGGAGTTGGTTGAGCGATTGGAAGGCGGCGCACGCTAGCTTCTATTGCAACGAGCGCAGCACTGACGAAAGAGAAGGATAAGTGCTTGCTGTTCTGCTGGTGAACCGGAATTGTTGAGATACCGAGCAAGCGGGCTGCAAAAATTAGATGCAAGGGAGGCACGAGATGAAGCTGTCGGCGCTGGAAATATTCTGTTGCCTTTTACTTACCACATTCCTCCTGTCAGGTTGTGGCGCGCCCGATCCAGATCCCGCGAGCGTCGTAGTCGGCAGTCAAGCGCCGAGTTTTTCGCTTACTTCGCTGGAGGGCACGACGATCAAAAGCAGCACTCTGAAAGGGAGCGTCGTGGTCTTGAACTTTTGGGCCACATGGTGCCAGCCGTGCATGACCGAAATACCTGAACTCAAGCAACTGGCGGCTAGCTCGAAGGCGAAGGTCATAGGAATAGCCTTGGACCAGGATGGTATTAGAACTATCAAGCCATTCGTCGTAAGTAACAACATCAACTACACCGTATTGGTTGGAAATGAAGACGTATTTCAGCGTTTCAACGGTATCGGAATTCCATACACGCTGGTGCTCGATCCATCGCAGCGAATCGTCAAAATCTATCGCGGCCCGACGACTAGAGAAGCACTCCAACAAGACTTGAAAATGATCGGCGAGGAACTTAACTCCGAAAACCAGAGTTCGGAAGGGCGCTATTTAAGCGCCCAAGCAGCGAAATGAAAATAATATCGTGATGGAGAATGTCCAAAAGAGGATTCCTCGCCCGGCGCTAAAGAATCGTCGCGCGGAGATTGAGCAACGACTCGCTGGTTTCGGTTTGGGGCGTGGACCGCGCCGCCTCTTTGACGGCGAGAGAGTTGCGGCTACCGGGGCGACACGAAGCCGCAGACTACGTGCTGCGTTGGAAGGCCTGGGCCCAATCTTTTCGGCTTTCGCTCTTTATCTTTCATCCCGCGCAGATCTGTGGCCTGCAAGAGACTGTCTGGAACTTGCGACTATCGCAGACAGAGCAGCCGCGACCCCCGCGGACGTCTTAAGAGGAGTGCTCAGTCGCGAGACCGGCGGCGTGCCCGAACAGACGTTCAGCGCGTTTGAGACCGAGCCTTTCGAATCTCGCTTGTTGTTTCAGTCGCACTATGCACGGCTGAACAATGGCAGGGACGTGATCGTCAAAGTCGTTCACCCTGAAGCGGAGAATCAACTCTTATATGACCTCGATCTGCTCATGCTCTTGAAAAATGCGCTGGCTGATCTGGAGTTGAATGAGTCAGCGTTCAAAAGCGTGGTGGCCGACTTCGCTCACACCCTTAAAGAGCAGATGGACTTAGTTTACGAGGCTCGAACATTTGAAGCGCTTGCTCAAGACGCTGAAGACTATGACGCGTTACGAGCGCCGCACGTATACAAGGCGCTCTGCACATCGAGAGTGCTCGTCATCGAAAAACTGGATGGCTTGAGGCTGGACGACGTCTTATTGTCTCTATCTGACTCCGTTGGAGACGGCGATGGCCGCGCCGTGCTCCAAGGCACAGGCTTCCAGCGAAACGAACTCGCGCGTCTCCTTTGTGAGGTCTGGCTGCGACAGGCACTGCTGGGGCGGAGTTTTCCGGCCGAGCCACGTTCAGAAAACATCCTTGTTCTTCCGGGCAAACAGATCGCTTTTATCGGCGGCACATTCGGCAGGCTGCCATCGGAACCGCAAGCGAATCTTTGGGACTACCTGATTGCCGCCGCAAATGAAAACTCTGACAAAGCGTGTTCGTGTTTGCTCAAAGAGATGACGAGCGAAGAAACATCGTCTCGGGAAGATGAGCTGCGCCACAAATTCAGACAAGCCATGCCTTTTCGTGACGGCGGCTGGGACTCAGGCGGGAATAACCAAACGGTTGCTGAACTACTGTTCGTGCAGTGGAGATTCGCCCGCGAATGCGGCTACCTGCCGCTGATGCACTTGCCAGCGTTTTTCCGGGGACTGTTCAGCGTGGCCGATAGCGCTCGACGACTCGCCCCACAAGTTGATCCATTTGCGGAGGGACTGCGCGACCTGCGCCTGCTTACTGGTTTGGCCCAGTTCAGCAAGATGATGAGCCGCGGTAACTTTGCCGATCAAATGGACAAATACGCGACCACGATAGTGGACTTGCCGCAGAGTCTTGACGAGGTATTAACGTTCGCGTCTGGGGGCCGCGCGCGAGTGAAGGTACAGGCGAACGATTCAGCGAATCATCGCAGGGCAGGAAGCTCATCGACGATCGTTACAGCTCTGCTGCTGTTTCTTGCTGCAGCCGTGTTGTTGTCGCACTACCTCGGGGCAGCAATTGGTAACGGCGCGTGGATCGAGCGGATCGGCGCAATTGTTTTCGTGACAATCAGTTTGATGCTATTGCGAACGGTGACTTTCCCGCGTTGAAACATGACGAACTTCGCTCCGCTGAGGGTTGAGATGACATAGGCGCCAATTGCTTGTCGCAAAGCGACAAGACCAGATTTCAGGACCAAAGGAAAGTGGGTTATGCGTGATTTCACTAAATCAATATTCAGCTTTTCCTGGGCCACGTCGTTATTCGGCCTTCAGCAAACGCTGAATCTATTAAGGCCACAGCAAGCCGCAAAGGCTTTTGATGACGTCAGAGAAGTGACCACGGCGCAGCTTGGTGAGCTCTTGAAGCAGACTTTCAGAGCCGGCGATAAACTTCAGCGAGAGTTTGTGGATCTGACCCTGGGCTTTCTCGCCAGACAGACGTTCGATCCAAATGTTGGTTCCGATGTCGTGCATCCACCAACGGCAGTGACTCAGCCGAGCATTGGTGTGGTGGAGAGGCAATCCGCCGCCGCGGCAAGCCAGAGCACACCAGTAACACCATATGATTCGCATCCAGCATCATCTGGTTGGGGACCGATGCCCCTGTCTGGTGAAACAGGGGCCACTTCGCAAGGCCAGGCAGCGGAAACCCAATCCATTGCTGAGCCCGACATCTCTCCGGACTACCCCTTCAGGTCACACTACATCGACGTGCTCGGCTCGAGGATGCACTACCTCGATGAAGGCGCCGGCGAGACCATACTTTTGCTTCATGGCAATCCTACCTGGTCGTACTTGTGGCGCAACGTCATTCCACATCTGCGGCAGCAGGCTCGGTGCATCGCGCCGGATCTCATCGGATATGGCAGATCAGACAAACCAAACATCGAATATCGATGGTTCGATCACGTCAAATATCTCGAGGAGTTCATCGCCAAAATGGGCTTGAAGAACATCACGCTGGTGCTGCATGACCAGGGCTCCGGGCTTGGTTTCCACTATGCCATGCGCCACCAGAACAACGTGCGAGCTATAGCATTTTTTGAAGCGATCGTCAGACCGTATGCTTGGGACGAGTTTTCTACTCCGGAGTTCAGAGAGATATTCCGAAAGTTCCGGACGGGTGGGGTAGGCGGGGAAGGCTGGAAGTTGATAGTCGAACAAAATTTTTTCATTGAACAGTTGTTGCCCCAGGCAGCAGGCCGACCGCTGACAGAAAAGGAGATGAATTACTACCGAGAACCCTTCAAAGATGAACAGAGCCGCGTCCCGATCTGGCGGTTTCCTCGGGAGACTCCAATCGGAGGCGAACCCACGGACGTTTGGGCCGCTGTATCCGAATACAGCCAGAGGCTCCAGCAATCGTCGCTACCGAAACTTATGCTGTACGCCACGCCGGGGGCGCTCTTAACCAAAGAAAATGTCGACTGGTGCGAACAGAAAATAAGGAACCTCCAATCAGTCTACCTTGGTCCAGGATCGCATTTTCTGCAGGAGAGCTGTCCGCATCGCATCGGCGAAGAAGTGGCTCGCTGGTACCGCGGTCTTTCCTCAAAAGAAAATTAGTAGGGGAAGGGGCCCTTCAACGGCAAAGCCGGTTGGTGAGGTTATGCAAAACACATGATGCGAATGCTCGGCCAGATGATGAAGCTACCGATGGCAGCTTTCGTCTACGGCATGGAATTGCTAGGCAAGGTAATAGGGGAGGTTCAAAAGGCCGCTAACCAGAGCATTGACGATGCGGTGAGCGGGATTACTCGGAGTCTTGGCGACGCGCCGGACCTTAGCGGACTCACTCAAGCAACTGAGCATAACTCAGGCAGCCAGAGTGATTCGACAATTAGGACTACAGAATCTGCGAGGGATGGCACTGACCATGGTGCCGAAACACTGCATAAGGAGGAGAGAGAAATGCCTGACACTAACCTGAGCGATGAGATGCTAAAACTCGTTCGCTACAAAATCTTGTTCGTCAAGCGCGACTACGAGACTGCTTTTAGGGAGGTCGAAGAGCTGGTTCACGACGACATGACCGCCTCAGCCTATAGCGGCTGGAAGATAGCCGAGTTCATCCAGAACCTGGGAAATGCAAAAACGGAAATTCCCGAGAAATGGAAGGACTACCCATCGAAAGAATTTAGGAGAGATGGGAAGCTGATCGGATTTCCTGAGAGCGACAAGAAGTACCTGCGCGTCTACTTTGAGGTTCTGGATCGTTATGTCAGAGAAGAGTTCAAGTACGAAGAAGATCAGATAGATGTACTCAAGGAGATCCGGGACGCCATTCTTAAGGAGAACGCTCTTCTTACGGAGCACGATCACCCTGGCTCATCTGCGGCGAGTGGTAGCGCAGCTGTTGGAACCGCTGACAGCCGATTGGCCGGAGGAGGCAGAGGAACGGCTAAGTAGTTAAGCCGCGCTTCTGGAGAGTAACGCATGCTGGCCTCGTTGGCTGGCCCAGGGGAGTTGTTCGCCTGCGACGAACATAATAGCGTTTGCAATCCACAGGTGCCGTGGCCTCTGGGAACGCGAATTCAATCAGGCGGCGCTCTTTTCTCTACGGAAGTGCGCGGTTAGTCCGAGTTTGCTTACGGTTGGGCCTTAAGTGCTGAGTGGCCGACTGCTTGGTCAAAGCGAGTTATTAGTCAGTCTACCCGCGGCTTTTTGAGAAGGCTGTAAGGAGGGTTCTCAAATATGGCTAACCAATACGGTTCGAATCGATCCACCGCGCCCGGCGCGGGGGCGCCATCTCCGGCGGCATCGTCGCAGCCGAATATAAGGCCAGACGAGCTACAACGACTCGTGGACCAGGCTGCCCATTTCAGCATGTTTTCGATTCCTGAAAAGAATGGTTCCAATGCCCCAATATTCGCTGAAACCGGTGGCGACGTCGTTACTGGCATGAAAATTAGCGAGGTCCTGCATCGATTCAAGATCGAGGTGCAGCCTCCCACTTCTGAAAGACCGCTTAGAGCAAGCAAGTTTGTAGGAGAAGCTGCCGGTAGATTCACGCATCGTTGGCTGGTCATTCCGGATGACTTTGTCGCGGCGCCGGGCCAGGAGCCCCCGTCGACTGCCCTCGATCCATCTCGTTCTCAACGGTTCGTTATGATCAATAGTACTTGCAAGTTTGGCGCTGGCAAGGATGGTTTCCATGGTTTCGGCACCGGACAAACTTTTCCCGTGACGATCAACGGTCGCCCGCAACTTCATGCGGTCGCCATTGGCAATGTGATGGAAGGGTTTGGGAAATTCAAGAATCACAATGCCGGCACTTATGTCTATTGTGGCAGTCTCTCAGTGGAGCAGGGTTTCACGGGCAATATTCTGCTGCGAATCATGGATCATCAGGGCACTCTGCACACGTCGGCCAGTCTGCCTCCGCTAGAGTCGAAACCAGATCCTGAACCGGAGTTTACTTACATGGTGTTTCGTGGTGAAGCCGTCCCGGCTGATCCGGTTACGCCCAGGATAGGACCGAACGGACAACTGCAAGGCTTGAATGTGGAGCAGGGACTACGACTGCTTCATCTTGATTTCAATGCTAAGACGTATAGAGGCCTGCAAAGCTCTGACCGGGTAGGTCAAGTCATCGGAAGGATACTTGCCCAGGTCAACTTTAATCCCGCGGCTCCTGGAGGAACCGCGCTGAATCCCATTCCCTTTACAACCTTTGATGAATTCACTTTTCTCGATAGGCAGGGAAAAACGATCGGCAGTTTCACTGGTGACAGCAACGAAGGCAGAGTCTTCAACATTCTGGTCGGCGGACAAAAAGGAATTCGCTTCGGGGGCACTGGTCGCGTTCTGGGGGGAACAGGACCATTCAAGGGCATCGAAGGATTGCTTACCGACAACTCGGTTGTGGTCTTTACGCCTCATGTAAGTGCCAGCGTTTACGTGCTACGCATACATGATCCGAAGGGCACGTTTCGCGCGGCAATCAATGGGGATTGAGAAACGGAGCCGGCCAAAACAGGAACAGCGGATTGAAGTATTTGAACCTTGCCCAAACTGAGACTGGAGATAGGAGAGATTAATTATGTCGAAAGCAAACCCCATTGACGAGCTGCGCGCTCAGGTTTCCACAATGCTCGATACCTATGCGCCGGAAATACCGATATCCACTACAGTGGTCTTCAAAGTTATCAAGGCGAAAGAGGACACCTTCATAAAAAACGCCACCGCGCTTACTGAAGCGACACGGAAGTTGCCCGGCTGTAACCTCTTTGCCTACCACAAGCTCAGGACGACTGACAAGGCTTCGGAGCCGGCGGAATTCCTCATCTATGAGGACTGGGAAACCACCAAGCTGTTCCGCACCCAGTGGGACTCTGAGCACCTGAAGAGCTTCCAGTACAGCGTTGTTGATCTGATCGCTGCTCTACCCGAGTTGAAGTGGTACTACGGTTGGTCGGATGCCGCCGCTCGATAGCCGCGATCGAGCGGCGCGAAGATAGCGGCTCAAAATCGACAACGTCATGGTTGGTCTCGGATGCGGGTACGACTTTCGCAAAGGGTCTAGGACACGTGACCAGGATACGTGTTGGAAGCTGTCGCGACCCACATGCTCGCGTAATTGCTGGGTCACTTTTGATCACTCAAGAGGAGGAAGACATGGAGACAAAGAATCGACGTCGTCAACTGATCAAGGCCGGGTTTCTGCTCTTCCTGATCGGATTGCTGTTCGGCCTCATTTTCCCGCGACTGGCAAATCCGCGGATGGGTCTAAGTGCACACCTGATCGCCCTTCAGGGTGGTGTCTTCTTATCCGTCCTTGGTTTGATTTGGAGCGAGCTATATCTCTCGCCGCGGCTTGAGACGGCTACTTTCGGGTTAGCGCTCTACGGTAACTATGGGAATTTTGTTTCGAACGCGCTTTCCGCAGCTTTTGCTACGAATCGTTTGCAGCCGCTATTCGGCTCCGGACACATGGCCGCTGACTGGCAGGAAAATATCGTGAGCTTCGGCCTGATCTCAATATCAGCCGCAATCATAGCGTGCTGTGTGCTGGTGCTCTGGGGGCTGCGTAGAAGGGTGGTAGCGTGAGCCCTGGGGGCGTCGTCGGGCAGCTAGCTTTGAAAACAAGGAGCAGCTCGTCTCGACACTGGCGCGGTTTTTGTCGGCATCGGCTCCTGCGTAGAGACGACAAGAGTGTGCTGATGTAATTGTGGCGAGTCTGGAATTCAACTGGCGATCAACTACCAAGGAAATGGCGGCTTCTGTGTACAACCTTCTCACGCTCGATGCTTTCACTCCGCGATGCATGATGAAACTGAGCTTCGACGGGATGCAAACTTCCGCTGAAGCTATTCGACTGATCACTCCCTGGCGCGAGACTCGGCTGGTATGGCGGGAGTTCCAGAATAAGCTGGAAGCTTTCAGTTTGTTTGCTTTTGTAGATTCGGCCTTGCAAATTCCGCGACAAAGGGAAGTCCGTTTGCGAGACCTCGTCAAGAAGACTGACGCCCTGGAGCCATATCGCGCCCTGTGGACCACCGAGGGTCTGGGTTATTACGTGGGGATGGAATTCTGGGAGCAGGGAAAAGGGCCGCAAGATCTCCTGGCCGATCAAAGCAAAGAACTTCCTGAAAGAAGTTTGGTCGCGTTGCACACGGGAATGGGCATGGCTATCGCCAGCCGGCTCATTGAGACCGTTAGATCAGGAAGTGACGAATTCGAGATTCGCCGAGCGCTCGAGCAATTCGTGACGGCTTGTCGAGACAACTCTAAGACGGGCTACACCGGAGCCGCCTACGAATCGCTGGGATTGGTAACACGAACTCTTTACCCTCAGATGGTTATGAAATTGGACCAGCAGTTGAGGAAGCTTGATCAGGATCTGTCGGGCTACTTCTGGCACGGTGTGGGTCGCGGGATCTATTTTGCCCCGGTCAATTTCCTGCCGGACGGTAACTCGTTAGAACACGCGATGCGAATGGCTGGCGAACAGCCGCCGCACGAGTTGGGACGGCGCAACGCGCTGGCCGGTCTGGCTTGGGCGATGATGCTGGTCAACCTTCGTCACCCGGAAATTATTGAAAACTTTCTGAAGCGTCAAGGTGATCAATTAGCTGATCGCGAGGCCTTCGTCAACGGCGTGATTTCGTCCCTGATGATCTGGCGTGACTCAACCGGTGACGACACTTGCCTCAAGGCAATCCTGGACTACCAGTCTGAGTCTTCAGATAAGACTGCGGCGGAGCGATGGGAGCGAATGGTGCGTCATCCTTGCCTGGAGGCCCTGGAATATGTGTACCCCGTGCTGAAGGAGCATCAGCGCCTGGATGAAGTCTTTCAATATCGCGACCTGTCGGAGCTGACGCAATGATCGTCGCAGGAAAGCGCAGACTGGGAAGGTTCGACGGCAAGGAGACGCAACCGACCCGCAGTCCTTAACGAAGGATACAGGGTTTGAACACGGTGCGATGGGGCAATATCGAGCTTGATGAGACTACTTCTTAAGCAATTTATCGAACGACCGCTCGCGGCTTTTATCTTCGGCGTCGAGATGCTCGGCAAGGGGCTTCCAATTGGGCAAACCATCGACGGGATGATTAGCCGCATGATTCATACCTTGAGTTGTCGGCAGGAACCCATCAGCGAACGAGACGGCGACACGCTCGCAGATCAGAAACTGAAGACAGGAGGCCCCGGTTCACGTCACGTTTGAGATTGAGCCAAGTGATGAATGACCCACAAACCATCGGTACTCCGCCAGAGACGTCAAGCGCGGTCATGACGAGTGAGGATGACGCCATCTTCGAGCGCGTCAAAGGCACTCTCGCTGACGGCTTAGCGCTGAAGCGTTGGTGGGACCGGACCTATCCCCATGGCTTCGCGGAGAAGTTCAACCTCGACCGCGTGTTCAACCGCCCGGCGGATAGCTTTGGTTTCTTCGATCACGTGCAACTGGACCATGGTGTGATTCCGGTGATGGGTAATTTTCAAGATATGTTTTATGACCAACCGAGGACGCCGGTAAATCTGAACCGGGCAGCGGCCGAATGGATGCGCGGTCAGATCCGGGAATTCGTGCTGCACTATTTCATGCGAGTCAGCGCCTTCCGCCAGCCCGAAGTCTATGCCGAATCGCAACGGCCAACTGTGCCGAGCAGCCTCGAAAGACTGAGTTGGTGTACGCGACCCGAGATATTGCGCCAGGGCTTCGGTTTCAAACAGTGCTACTACAAGTTGCGCGACTCAGGTCAGGTCGGCAAGTTCTCGGCGCAGGAAGAGACTGCCATAGTTGACCTGCGCGAGATCGGACCACGGTACGAGTGGATTGTCGTCCGGGTGCGCATCTTCGATTTTAGTTTCAGATTTCAGCCGTTCGGCGCCAGCGGACCAGAGCTGTCCGTGCCCCTCACCGAAGAGAGTTATCTGGTACTGAGCCGCGACTTCATTCTCGACGAAGAGAATCCCTCGCCAGACTGTCTGGGCCGTTACGGCTTGGGCTACGCATTTATCAAAGACCCGACCCAAAGTTTGATCGGATATGGACCAGGACACTTCAGGGCAGCGATCGAGATCATCAACTTTGAAGTTTTCAAGCACGGGGATATTCGCGTCAGCATGATTTTTGTCGCCGATCGGCCGGAAAGAATTGCGAATGTTTCGGTCAATCCCATTGATTGGAGTTTCCGCCTGGCCGACCTTCTTTCGTTGGGACTGACTTCAAAGGTCCTTGCGCCAATCAGGAAGACACTCGAACAGATACCGACCGGCGTTGAGAGCGTCGATCCAGTGTATGGCTTTGTCTCATTGGTCAACGGGCTGACCGCGAACCAGGCGGCAAAGCAGTTATGCATCTCCCGCGAGCAACTGGAAAAGGACTTTCTGGCCCAGCATTTCATACAGCATTATGTGACCATAGTGGGATCACTGTTGACGTGGCGGCAGATCCCCGACTGGCTTGACAGCGCGGCTTTGCCTGAGTGGGTCGTGACGGGGAAAAGCTCATGACGCATGCTGACGGCGACAAACAAGCAGTGATTTTGTCAGGTGGCGGCGCATACGGCGCCTATGAAGTTGGTGCGCTGAAGGCGATGCTTACAGACCAGATGAAGCACGCGGGATCCGGTCGGATCGATCCGGATATTTACACCGGCACGTCTGTTGGAGCAGTCAACGCTGCGGTCATGGTCTCGCAAGCCGGGGCGGGCATTCCGGCGTTTGAGGCTGTTGAATTTTTGGAGAAGGCCTGGGTGAATTTGATCGCGGATAGTCCTCAAACCTGTGGCAATGGTGCTTTCAGGTTTCGCGGTGACCCGCTCAGATTCTTGAACCCCAAGTGTCTCTCAGACCCGGCCCAGTTTCTTACCGAACTAACTGCTGATGGTGCCTACCTCACCCAGGACTTTTTGACCAGGAGCATCAACTTCTTTGATTCTCCCGGAAGTTTGGAGACCCGCGCACTTGAGTTTGTTGACTTGAGTACGTTTGTTTCATCCGAGCCTCTCTCTCGTCTGGTGAAGCAAATCATCTCCTTAGACGCTATTCTGCGTTCAAATAAAGCTCTGAGAGTGGTGGCGGCTAATTGGCACACCGGTGAAGTCAAGATATTTGAGAATAAAGACTTCACGGATGAGCAAGGCTATCAGGCCGTTTTGGGTTCGGCTGCGATACCCGGATTCTTCCAACCACAATACATAGCCGGTGAGCCGTATGTTGATGGCGGCGTTGTAATGAATACGCCGCTCAAATGCGCCCTTCAGGCCGGCGCCACGATTCTTCATGTCATCTATCTTGATCCTGATATCGAGGCGCTTCCGCTCAAGGTGTTGCAGAACACCTACAATACTCTGGACCGGACCATTCTCATAAATAACGCTACTGTTACTAACGAAGACATTGATACCGCGGCCTGGATCAACGAGGGACTTGAAGCCATGGAACGGGCCCTCAGCGGTGAAACTCTATCCGACCAGAACATGCTCGACTTCATTCGAGTGGCGGGCCAGATCGAAAAGACCATTAAACAGAACCAGACTTATAGGAAATTGACAATTCACCGCTACCATCCGCACCACGATCTTGGCGGTGGTGGGTTGGGCATCCTCAACTTCAGCCACGACCGGACGGTGCGTCTTATCGAAGTAGGATTCAACGACACGGTTAATCATGATTGCGACGAGAGTCATTGCATCTTGCCCAAATGATTTTAGTGGGCGGATTCGCCGGAATACGTCTTTAAGCTTAGGGCGAAACGAGTATGAAGCCTTCCGATCGTTACGATGTCTTGATTATTGGGGCCGGAATCGCCGGGCTTTCGCTCGCGCGTCAACTCCTGCTCAACTCCGACAAGCGCGTTCTCTTAATTGACAGGCGAAGCGAAATTCCACCCAGGATGCAGAAGGTGGGTGAATCTTGCGTGCAACTGAGCGGCTACTATTTTTCCAAAGTACTCGATCTGGAAGAGCATCTCTTACGAGAGCACTTCATGAAATACAACCTTCGCTTTTACTGGAAGACTGATGGGCGCGAAAACCGTTCTTTTGAAGACTACAGCCAGTCATATATTCGCGCACTCTCAAACATTCCGACGTATCAACTCAATCGGAATAAGATCGAGGCAGAGTTGCTGCGTCTCAATCTCAAGAATCCGAACTTTAGTTTCTGCGCGGGCGCTAAGGATCTCAATGTCTTACTATCAGACGATGGTCCGCACGCGGCGAGGTTCAGCTTCGACGGCAATGATGTAGACGCACAGGTTGACTGGGTCGTAGATACATCGGGTCGTGGGAAGGTCTTGGCGCGCAAGATGAACCTTTGCCAACAGAATCCCATTCGACACGGCACGGCCTTTCTCTGGGTCGAAGGTCTGGTCAACTTTGAGAAACTTACTGACCTTTCGCCCCGCGACTTTCGCCTGAACAAGGATCGTTGCTCCACCGGCCACCTTCCCTTTTGGTTGGCCACGAACCATTTTTGCGGCGAGGGCTTCTGGTTCTGGGTGATTCCGCTCCAGGGAATTACCAGCCTCGGTCTGGTGTATGACAACACCTTGATCGATCGCGAAAGTATTTCCACTCCGGAGAAGTTGATCGCTTGGGTTTGCAGGGAATTTCCGCTCTTTGCTCGCGACCTGCCCTATAGAAAAATTGTCGACCACTCCGGCATCAAAGATTTCTCCTACGATTGCGCGCGAACGATCAGTCCTTCGCACTGGGCGCTTTCGGGCGAAGCCGGGCGCTTCACGGATCCGCTCTACAGCCCCGGTGGCGACCTCATCTCGCTTTATAACACGATGATTACGGACTCGATCCTAACTGAGAGCGCTGCCGAGCTCGAAGTAAAGACTCGGCTTTATGAACGATTGATGGAAGCAGTTTATGAAGCGTACGTGCCAACTTATGCGGTCAGCTACGATGCCCTCGGCGATCAGGAGGCCTTCACGCTCAAGTATACGTGGGAGCTGACGGTCTACTTCAGCTTTTACGTTTTCCCTTTCATCAACGACCTTTTCACTGACCGCCAGTTTCTTACGATCTTTTTTGAGAGATTCGCCATACTTGGACCAATCAACAGAAACCTTCAAGCTTTTATCAGCTCTTACTACTGTTGGAAACGCGATACGCAAGCACCCTTGCATACGCGCGTCCTGAATGATTTCACCGAGATCGTTCCGTTGCGAAAAGCAGAGCGAACGTTTTACCAGGTCGGTTTATCGGTTGAGGACGCGCGGCACATTCTCGATGAGCAACTTGATAATCTGAAGGAACTCGCCCGCTTCATCGTCGTGCACATCCACTCAGTCGTACTTAAGGACCAGCGGGTGCTGACGAATGGTGCCTTTGTTCAAAGCCTCAAGCTTGAGGACTTTCACTTTGACGCGCACGAAATGCGAGTAGCCTATGAAAGGTACGCGGCGGAGGCAGAGTTGTATGAGTGGTCATTTGATCCATATGTACTCGAGCGGTTCCACACAGAGCAACCTACGTCTTCGTCCTCCCCCCAGGAGTTGATGGAAGAAGTCTCCGTGGGGGCCGGGCAAGGAGGTGTCCAGTGGACGACTATGCGCCCCTGATCGAGCGCGCCTTCTCGCTTGAATCCCGCGACCAGTCGTACGGCATCGAGAACATCGAGGGCGAGATTCCCGACTATGTTCGCGGCTCCTACTACCTCAATGGCCCGGCCCATTTTTCACTAGCAGGATTTCGATATCAACACTGGCTCGATGGTGACGGGATGGTCTGCGCGTTACGTTTTGTCGGCGAGGGGGTGCATTTCACCAGCCGCTTCGTGAGAAGCGCGAAGTTGGTCGCCGAAAAAGCAGCAGGGCGTCCCCTCTTTCGCACCTTCGGCACAAGTTTCAAAAATGATCGATTGAAGCGAAAGATCGCGCTTGAGTCCCCGGTTAACGTAAGCGTTTATCCATATCAGAACTCTCTGTTGGCTTTTGGCGAGCAAGGCTTACCGTGGGAACTGGATCCGGTCACGCTCGAAACGCGAGGCGAGTACAACTTCGGCGGCTCTCTTAACGACATCAGCCCTTTCGCCGCGCATCCGAAGTTCGATCCAGTCACCGGCGAGATGTTCAACTTTGGCATAGCCTACTCTGCCGCCGAGCCACACTTAAATCTTTATCGCTTTACCGCCTCCGGGAAACTGATCTACCGAAAGCGTCTCCTGCTGCATTACGCCTGTTCGATTCACGACTTCAGCTTGAGCGAGAGTTACGTCGTTTTTTATCTCAGCCCTTATATCTTGAATATGGAATTGCTGGCGCACGATGGCCGGACTCTGATGGAGGCGCTTGCTTGGGAGCCTGAACGCGGTAGCCATCTATTGATCGTCTCGCGTGAGACCGGCGAACCAGTGGCGACAATTCCCACCGGCGATCGCTATTGCCTACATCTCATTAACTGCTTTGAAGAGGGGAACCAGCTCACGGTTGATGTCCTGGAACTCGAACGTCCGATATATGACCAGTATCAGGTAGTGCCAGACTTATTCACCGATGTCTGTGCAGGCCAGCCCGTCCGCTTCGTTATTGATGTGAATGGTCGTGCGTTGGTAACAACTGCGGCCATTGACTACGCGTCGGCGCCGGATTTCCCTTCGCTTGCGCCCGGTCAATTTACCGAGCCGTACCGAGACTTCTGGATGCTCGGCATTTCAGCGACCGGACGACGCGGGCGCAAGTTTTTCGATCAACTTGCACACGCCAACTGGACCTGTGCCAGAGCGTGCGACATCTATCAAGCGCCGCCGCTCCATTATCTCGGCGGAGAACCGATCTTCATCGGTAGTCCTAACGATCCGGAAGCCGGCGCGGTTATCTGTCAGATCTTTGACGCCGAGCGCGTGCGCAGCGCCTTCGCAATCTTTGATGCGTTCAAAGTCGGGCCTGGTCCAGTGGCGACGATCCGATTGGAAGAACCGATTCACCTTGGTTTCCACGCTTCATTCAAACCTGACAGAAAGGCTTTTGAGATAGCCGCGGACAACACTCGGGAAGATGTCGGTAGAAGTTAACAGGACTGAGTAGGTCTTCAAGAGAACTTTTTAGCGCACTGGGTTACGCGCCTTGAGGAAGGGAATTGAGCCATGCGTGACTTCATAAAAGCAACCCTCCGCTTTTCCTGGGCGATGTCTTTGTTTGGCGTCCAGCAATTGGAAAACATAGTTGAGGATTCAAGTCAACAGAACAGTAAGGCCGCGACCGCTTTCGAATCGGTCACCCAAACAACTGAAGAGCAATTGGGTGGTGTAGTCAAAAACGCTTTTAAGGCCGGAGACCAACTGCAGAGCGGAATGGTAGACAAGTTGTTCGGCGCTCTACCAATGCAATCTCCGCCTCCTACCTCTGCTCCACTCGGTACTGAGCCGGGCCAACCTGCTGCAAGTTCAGTCAGCAGAACTACGGATACCTGTCAAGTTAACAGTGGTCGGTTGAATACGACTACCTTCATCGTGCTGGGTGAGGGACTCGCGGCTGGCATGGGCGACTTCACGCTCAGCGAGGTAACGCAGCGAGACAGCTTTCCAGCGCAAATGGCACGGCAAATGTGCGCACAGTTTCAGTTGCCGCTAATTCAGGCTCCGGGAATCTGTAATCCGATCGGTTTTGCAGAACTGCCGGTAATTGTGCCGGCGCCGATACAAGCTACGGTTTTGGACCAACTGCCGCCAACGCCCGTCAATAATCTATCCGTCCCCGGTTATAAGATTTCCGACGCGCTCAACTTACGGCCGGCTCAACCGCTGATCCACCGCGACGATGCGAAGCAAACAGCAGCGAATTTGATTCTCGGCGTTATACCACTCGCGTATGGAGAAGATAAGCCGCTGCCCACCCAACTTGAATGCGCCGTGAATCGGCGCCCTACTTTCACAATTTTAGAGTTTGGATACTCTGAAGCGCTCGAAGCCGCTGTCAGGAACGATCCGGGTCAATTACCGGAGGTTAATTCCTTCTGTTCACACTGCGAGCGCGTTCTCAGGGCCTTGAAAGAGTGCGACTCAGAAATTTTGGTGCTTACCATTCCCGATCCGTTTGACACAGCATACTTCTCATCACTCAACCTCGCGGCGAAGATTTTGAAGTTAGAACCCGCCATTCTCCGGCGCGAATACAATTTCAAAGCGGATGATCTCATCACGGTCAATGGCCTAAACGAAATCGGATTTCAGCTTTTCGGCAAGCTGGTAGACACGCTGCCGGACGGTTGCCTTCTGAGCGCGGAAGTGGCCGGCGAGATTAGCCATCGCATCAATGAACTTAACGTTGCGCTTGCTTCGCTGGCCCAGCAACACGGAGCCCTCGTTTACGATCTACAAGGTTTCTTTTGGCGGCTTAAGCATGAAGGAATCGTCGTCGGTTCGAAAAGACTATCCGCCGAATATTTGGGCGGTTTCTACTCGCTCAATGGCTATTATCCGGGCGCAACCGGTCATGCCCTGATTGCCAACGAGTTGCTCCATGAACTAAATGTCGCCTACGGTTCCGATTTCCCCCAGATTAATCTTCAAGTAGTGATGCAGAACGATCCGGTTGCAGCTTACCGGCAGGCCGAAGGACCTGACTGGACGCTCAACCAAATGCCCAGGCCTCAATCTCAAGGCGCGCCGGTCGAGTCACGCGGTTTTGCGGCGACCGGCACCAGGGCTGTCGTCAGCGCATCAAGGGCACAAGCAATTACCGGATGGGAAGAACTTGGACAACCCCAAGGCATTTCTCCGGGCCGACTGCAATTGCCTCCAGGTCTGGAGCAAGTGCTTCCGTTAAGTAAGACTGCCAGCTACTTTGGCGACGGCATCGCCCCTTTGAACTGTCGCGATGCGCAAGGAGTTCAATGGGGCAGTTGCGGCAGTCTCCTCTTCGGCGGGTTGGCACTGGTTGACAGCCACTTGAGCGGCAACATACGCATCACGTTTACCCCACCGGAGAACAGTCTTACACACTTTGAGGTTTCCTTTCTCGATGGTTTTGCCGGCGACGACTCGGTGCTGGTGACACCGCAGTTTTTCAAAATGGCTTTCCAGCAGAGCCGCGTTGATGATGTGCCCGGATTGGTTTCATCGGGCACGTTGAGTCTGACGACCGGCGAGGTTTCCGACCTGAAGGTCTACGCGCGTTACAGCAGCACCGCGCTGTTTGCGCTTGTAAGTGTCAATCCCACGTTTCCACGCCAGCCGCTCAGTTTTCCCGGTCCATACGGCTCAGCCTGGGCCAAATTCGAGCAGAGACCTGACGGCCGGTTGGATTTCACTTTTTATGGCTCGACTTTTGTGCCGCTCGGCAGAGACATTCGCTGGCCGCTAAACTTTTTCAGCGCGACACAACAGTTTGCCACTGTTCCTGCCGAGGGTACGGTCATGCACCCGCACCTTCAGCTCAGTACCAAAGAACCGGAGGCTTCACTGTCGGAGACGCGCCTTGATATGCCGTTCAATGAGTTAAAGGAATTAACGCTCTTCACACACAACAGCAGCTTCGGGGATGCTTTCACGCTAAGCTCCTCTGAACTCGGAGGGCAAGCCACCGGACGCTCTCACGTGCTGGGAAGGGCAATGTTACAGTTTGGCAGTCGCTGCGGAAATTCCGTCCCGGTTGCCATCTCCCTGCTCAACGCCGGAGCTGTAATGGCTCCGATGGCTCCTTCTCCCATTACACAGGTGTTTCCCGGCCGCCTCTATCCCGGTCCGCATGGCTTCGACGAGTTTCTGAGGTTCCCTCTGCGGACCTATTCGCTCGATGACTTGGCCATTCTTGACGACCCCTTCGACATCTCTGTCGGAGCTGTTGACTTAAATACCGGAAGGTTCCTCAACGAACTACTCCATCGTGGATTCATCAATCAGGACTTAATTTTCGCGCTGCTGCGGGTCGAGCCGAGAACACCGAAAGACTCATTTTTCTTCCGCGGCCCTGCGGCCATTGAGGAAAACGCTAGCGGCCAGTTGGTGTTTCGGTTCGAAGGACAGGTCCATATTCCGTACCCTGAAGGCTTTTTGTTTCCCACGCCGAATCTTACGACTGGGATCGTGATTGGTCCAGACTCGGCGCTCGATCCCTTCCTGTGGATTCATGCGATTCAGGACAGCGACGCCCGGGAGACAACTAAACATGGAGGGGCTCGTGACGTGATCTCCTCTACCGGCGAGCGATTCTCTTACCACTACAAGATCCCGTCTGACCCGGTACGTCACAGGGCATCATTTGAGTACGAGAACCACACGCAGCAGGGTAAGTTTCGGATGCACAGCCTGGCATGGGTGGGATTCAGCAATTCGCGTGAAACGCGCCGTGGAACGAGAG
>Ga0137410_10000870_pt1 | contig 20811 bp, 18 predicted proteins | sample CZODoug1_16funga_FD_108878 | JGI IMG/M metagenome (GOLD analysis project Ga0137410, IMG submission 108878) | Vadose zone soil fungal communities from Angelo Coast Range Reserve, California, USA - CZODoug1_16fungal (Illumina Assembly) | ecosystem: Environmental > Terrestrial > Soil > Vadose zone... | reverse complement strand
TCCCCGCGCCCAGACCGAGCGTGCGGCCGTCACCGACCCGCAGGCGCGGGCGCTGCTGGGGCGACGCGTCGAGTTTCTCGACGGCAATGCGTATACTTCGCGACCGGGACCCCGCCTCGTGGATGCGGCTGAGACACTTGCCCGGTTGATACGCGATTGACGGCTCCAACGAGGGTTTTGTGATCGGGGTGCTGCTGCTGTCGATCAACGTCGCATCGTGCAACGTGCACCCGGAGCTGCGCCAGCAGCCCACCGACACGCTGCGTCTCTACGCGGTCGGGGACATCAATCTTGGTCGACGGCTCGCGAAGGAGCGGCTGATGGAGGGAGACACCCTCTATTCGTTCCTCGCGCTCCGCGATTCGCTGGCCGCGGCGGACATCACCTTCGGGAATCTCGAGAGCCCGATTGCGCCCGACCCGACGGGGGCGCCCGATTCAGGCGGCATCTTCGCCGCGCCGCCGGCCGCCGCCGCCGCGCTCGCTCGCGCCGGCTTCGACGTGGTGAGCACGGCCAACAACCATGCCTGGGACGGCGGCTCCGACGCCCTGGAGGAGACCATGCGGCAGCTCACCCGCGCCGGCGTCCGGTTCGTGGGCTCGGGATTCGGGCGGGACATGGCGGAGCAGCCCGTGATCCTCGAGCGGCGCGGGTGGCGGGTGGCGTTCTTCGCGCTCACCCGCGCCTGGAACCCGGCGCCCTATACGTTCCACAACCACGCCGGGTCGCGCTACGTCGCCTGGGGCGATACCGGCCGGATTTACCCGGCGATACGCGAGGTCAAGGCGCGGGGCCGGGCCGACCTCGTGGTGGTCAGCATGCACGGCGGCACCGAATACGTCGATACGCCGCCCAAGCACATGCAAGACCTGGAGCGCGGTGCGGTGGACGCCGGGGCGGACCTGGTCCTGGCCCACCACCCCCATGTGCTGCAGCCGGTCGTTTGGTACCGGCACAAGCCGATCGTGCAGTCGCTCGGTAACTTCGTGTTCTTGCAGGACGACCCCTGGACCCGCCTGTCGGCGATTCTCCGGGTCGTGGTGACGCCCGACCGGCGGCTGCGACTCTCCGCCATTCCGGTCCAGGTCGGCCCTCAGCCGACGCTCGCGACCGGGGCGGCCGCGGACAGCGTGCGGCGCCGGCTTCGCGTGCGTCTTTCGCCCACAACGGTTCGCAAACCATGACTCGAGACACCCTCGACTTTCTGAAGCGACTCCTCGACACACCCGGGCCGTCCGGCTTCGAGACGGCGCCGGCCCGTGTGTGGCGCGAGGAGGTGAAGGCCTTCGCCGATCAGGTGACGGCAGACGTGCACGGCAACTCGGTGGCGGCACTGAACGCCCAGGGAGCGCCGCGGCTCATGCTGGCCGGCCACATCGACGAGATCGGGCTGCAGATCACGCACGTGGACGACGAGGGCTACTTGTATTTCGCCGGCATCGGGGGGTGGGACTCCCAGGTCCTCGTGGGACAGCGCGTGCTGTTCAGCGGCTCGAAGGGTCCGGTCCGCGGCGTGATCGGGAAGCAGGCGGTGCACCTGATGAAACGCGAGGACATGGACAAGGTCTCGAAGATCACGGACCTGTGGATCGACATCGGGGCAGCGGACAAGGCCCAAGCGCTCGAGCGCGTGCGCCTGGGAGACGCAGGCGTGCTGGACGCGAGCGTCCTGGAGTTTCCGAACGCGCGGATCGTGTCGCGCAGCATCGACAACCGCATCGGCGCCTACGTGGTGGCCGAAGCGCTGCGGTTGCTCGCGCAGGACCGGCCCAAGCACGCCGGAGTGTTCGGCGTGGCGACGACACGCGAGGAGATCGCGTGGACGGGCGGCGGGGCCCGCACCAGCGCGGTGGGGCTCGAGCCGAACGTCGCGCTGGTGGTGGACGTCACGCACGCGACCGATTGGCCTGGCGCCGAAAAGAAGCGGGCGGGCGAGCACAAGCTCGGAGGCGGTCCCGTCCTGGCGCGAGGGTCGGCGGTGAGCCCGGTGGTGTTCGACCTGCTGGTAGAGTGCGCCGAGCGGGAGAAGATCCCCTTCAGCATCCAGGCGGCGCCGCACGATACGGGCACCGACGCCGACGCCATCTATAACGCGTTGCGGGGCATCCCGACGGGGCTGGTCAGCGTGCCCAACCGCTACATGCACAGCCCGAACGAGATGGTGGCGCGGGACGATCTGGAGCGCGCGGCGCGGCTCCTGGCGGCATTCGCCCGGCGGCTCGACCCGAAGGTCAGCTTCATCCCCACCTGACCAGCTAGCGGCCCTTCTTCCGCTTCAGCTCGGTTACGGCCCGGGTGGCCGCGTCGCGGACGGCGCGGTCGCCGTCGTCCGACAGGCCTTCCAGCGTGCCCAGGGCCGCCGGAGTAGCCGCGAGCCGCAACGCCTCGACGGCGGCCACGCGCACCTCGCTCGGTTTCCGCCCGAAAAAGCGACCGGTCGGCTGCGCCCACTTGATGAGCGCCTGCACCGCGTCGGGGCTCCCGATCCGGCCCAGCGCGAGGATCAGCTCCCGCACCACCGCCTCATCCTTCTCCTCTTCCATCGCGACCACCAGCGGCATCGCGAGCGCGCTCGACTTGCGACCGCCGATGCCTACCGCCACCTGCATCCGCACCTCCTGCGAGCGATCGCGCAGCGCCCGGCGCAGCGGCTCGGCCGCGCCCCGCGTGCCGATCTTGGCGAGCGCCAGCCCGACGGCCTTTCGCACACGCTCGTCTGCATGGTCGAGGCGTTTCCCCAGCGCCGGGACCGCATCCTCCATCCCCAGTTCTCCGATGAGCTCCGCCACGTTGCGCACTACGAACCACTCCGAATGGTCCAGCATGTGGACGAGCTGGTCCGTCCCCTCCGTCATGTGCTTCAACGCATCGAACACGGCGCGCCGCTCGCCCACCGTCGGCGCTGCCGCTAGTACATCCATCAGGACCTCCACCCCGGCAGCTCCACCACGCTGCAGTGCCGCCACCGCGGTGGACCGGTGCTTCGGCGCCGCGAGCAAGCGGGAGAGCCCCTCGAGAACCGACTTGGTGTAGAAGCGCCGCAGCGCAATGCCATACTGCCGCCGCACCCCGCTCGACTCCGGAACTTTCTCCTCCACCCGTATGACACCGGCGATCACACCGAGCACCTGCTCGAAGCGGCCCAGCTTGGCCGCCGCCGCTGCGTGGTCAATCAGCGCCGCCAGCAGGTCGCCTACGTTCGGTGCGGTGTTATTGCGCTCGAGGTCGGCGAGTACGTCAGCGGCACCGGGCGGCAGCGCCACGGGGGCGGTGAGAGTCGCCCGCGCGGCGGGCGTGCGAGCGGCCTTGCGCTCGGCGGACGGGGGAGGGCCGTCGGCTAGAGGCGGAGTCGCCGGAGGAGAGGCAGGGCGAGCAGGAGCGGCAGGTGGAGCCTCCGGCGCGAGGTGACGCTCGCTCGAAAGCGACAAGAGCTCGTCGGCACCGCTCTTTCTGCGCTGCGGAGCCCGATCCACCACGCCCGGCAGGGCGTCCGCCGCCTTGGGCGGCGGCGGGTCGTGCGTGACCAGTGGAACCCCCTCGAGCGGGACGGACTTGATGTCCCGCATCGACTCGCCGCGCAGGATACCCGCCGTGCCGAGCGCACCGGACTTCCGGTCGACCGGCGTGTCCGGGTTGGGGACGACGGGCTCGCGTCCACCAAAGTCCTCGGGGGAGTCCACCGGCCCGGGCGCGGCTGCCGCAGCAGGTGAGGGCGGACCCCCAGGCGCGACGCGGATACGGTCGGCGCCCGCGCCGGCGAGCCGGCTCGCGACGTCGTGCGCGCCGGGCTGGTCGGCCAGCGCCTGAAGCAGCTCGAACAACTGGGCGGGAGGCGGGTTTGCGGGTATGGCGATCTCGCCGATGCCATGCAGGTCGAGGCGCTCCACAAGCACCGCCAAACCCGCTGCCTCGCACGGCACGCCGTTCAACTCGATACCGCTCCCTCCAGAGGCGAGCCGCAGGGTGACGGCCGTCTCCTGGAGCAGGCCAAGCAGGCCGCGGAACTCCTTCTTTTGCTCGGTCTTAGCGCTCGGATCGCGGAACAGGCTCACACAGTGTGCGAACCGCGCGGCCAGGTTATCAAGGGTCGGCATGGGGGCCGGTCAATCTAGGGGGCCAGCCTACCCCGGGCAACGCGCGCCAGCTCTCGAGCCACCTCTTCCCCACGCACAGGCCGGCCCGGGAGGTCGAGGGCCGCCGAGAGTGCCGCCACCGCGGGCGGCACGAGTCCCAGGGGCTCGAGTCGCGTTGCATCGCCCAGCAGACTGGGGAGCCGCTCGTCGCATGCCAGGGTGCCACGATCGAGCACCAGCCCGCGGTCGAGTGTCTCGGCGGCGAACGTCAAGTCATGCGTGATCACGAGCAGCGCCACGCTCGCAGCGGATCGCTCGAGCAGGGCGCGCGTAACCCGTGCGCGTAGCGCCCGATCGAGACCGATGGTCGGCTCGTCGAGCACGAGCAACGCGGGCTCGAGCGCCAGCGCGCCCGCGAGCGCCGCGAGCTTTCGCAAGCCGGGAGGAAGGTCGTAGGGGTGCTGGTCGGCGTGCGCCGTCAGGTCTACGTCCTCCAGCGCACTCTCGGTCCGTCGCTGCACTTCTCGCTCCCCTACGCCGAGCGCGCGCGGTCCAAAGCTCACGTCGTCGCGGACGCTGGTGGCGAAGAGCTGCTGGTCCGCGTGCTGGAACACGGTCGCGACCCGCCACGCCAGCTGCTCCGGGACACAGTCGCGGGTGTCCCAGTCGCCCACCCACACGGTTCCCTGATCCGGCCACTGGAGGCCGGCGATCAGGCGGACCAGGGTGGACTTGCCGGCGCCGTTCCGGCCCAAGAGCGCGACGCGCTCGCCCGAGGCAATGGAGAACGAAACGTTCGCGAGCACCGGCACCATGCCGTAGGAAAAGCTCACGCCCTCGAGGCGGAGGGCCGGAATCACCGCCACCGCCTCACAGCGTCGATAATGGTCAGGGGAGCAGGCTCGGGCAGTTCGCTATCCCGCCACACGGTGGCCACGCTCGTGCCGAGCCCCGCGTCGCATGCGGCCGCCTCGGCGAGGAGGTCCGGTGTCCCGACGGCGCGCACCGCCCCCTGCTCGAGCCACACAACCCGGTCGGCCACCTCTGGTAGCGCGTCGAGCGCGCTTGTGGCGAGCAGGATCCCCTTCCCTTCCTTCGCGAGCACGCGGATGAGCCGCCACAGTGTGCGGGCGCCCTCGGCATCGAGCTCGGCGGCCGGCTCGTCGAACAACACGAGCCCCGGGTCCATGGCGAGGATGGCGGCGATGATCACCCGCTGCAACTCGCCGCCGGACAGGGTGGCGGGGTCGCGCGACGCGAGTGGAACCAGCTCCAGCCGCTCGAGGGCACGATCCACCTGCCGCGAGATTTCGTGAGCCGGCCACCCCAGATTCGCAGGACCGAAGGCCACTTCGTCCCACACGGTGAAGGCCATACCGGAGACCTGCGTCCAAGGTGTCGGAAGCACGATGCCGCTCCGGTCGCGGCGAGCCACGGCGCCCTCGAGCCGTCCTCCGGTCACCCGTGGCGCGAGATCCCCCGCAACGAGCAACAGGGTCGACGCTCCGGCCCCGAGGGCCCCGACGAGCGCCACGACTTCCCCTGGCGCCACTTCCAGCGACACGTCGCGCAACGCGGGCGACGCGGTGGCCGGATACCAAAAGCTCGCGTGGTCGAGCGTCAAAGACTTCATGTGGGGCTGGGAACGATGAGCCGCCGGACCAGCGCGGCGAGACACGCCAGGAGCAGCGCCCAGCGGGCGGCCCGCTCCAGCACGGGATCGGGCGGCGGGGCGAGCGGCGTGCGACGGATCCCGGGCACCAGCCCGCGGGTCTCGAGCGCGAGCGCGCGCTCGTCCACCTCGTGCAGCGCCGACAGAATGAGCGGCAGCGCGAGGGCGCGGAGCGCCCGCAGCCGGGCCGCGATTCCGCCCCGCGGTGAGAGGCCCCGACAGCGCTGCGCTTCCACGATGCGCTGGGCACGGGTCTTGAGTACGGGCACGGCCGAGAGCGTGGCCGCGAGGAGATAGGCGACGCTCGCACTCCAGCCGGCCGCGACCATCGCTTCCACCAGCCGCGCGGGCTCGAGCGCCGCCACCAGCCACACGAAGCTCGCGACCATCGTGGTGATTCGCAGGCCGATCGCGATGGTCGTGGGCACGTCGTGGAGCAACAGGAGAAAGAGCCAGAACGGCGCGGCGGTGAGCAGGGCGGGCCATAGCCCGGGGCGTAAGCCCCGGGACGCCGCGAGCGCCAGCGCGATAGCCGCCGTCCATGCCCCCCCAACCGGTGGCGGCAGGATCCAGGCGAGCGCCGGGAGGGTGCCCGCGATCGCGAGAAGGGTGAAAGGATGCAGCCGCGGTCCGGTCACGCCGCGCCGATGGCGCGGAGCGCCCACGGGAAGCGCGCGGCGGTGCGGCGCGGCAACCCGTGCAGCACCGAAGTCACGAGCGCGAAGGTCACGGCCTTGTCGCCGAAATCCGACACGAAGCTCCCGAAGAAGCACGCCCCCAGCGGCGGCAGGCCGAGTGCCTTGCCGAGCGCCGTCGTCAGCGCGATGCCGCCGGTGGTCGTGCACCCGAAGACGAGGTAGGAGATGGGCGTCGACGTCACCGACGCGATCACGCCGAGCCCCAGGCCCGCGGGCACCGCAGTGCGGAAGCTCCGGAACAGTCCGGCGCGCGCCGCAACCCAGGCGTACAGCGCCACGACGATTTGCACCACGACGAACGGCCAGAAGGTCGGGTTGCGGAGCGTGTTCACCGCGGACGTTACGACGCCGGTCGCGATCCCCACACCGGGGCCGGCGAGTGCGGTGGCGAGGATGGTTCCGGTCGTGTCGAGGAAGAGCGGCAGCGCTACCGCATCGACCGCGGCCGAGAGGGCGAGGCTGATCGCCGCGGCGACGGGGATGAGGGCGAGGAGACGGATGGACACGGGCGAAGCTTTCGCGAGGGTCGCGTAAGTTAGATATTGGAGCGACATGACGGCCACCCTGGAACCGACGAACATCGTCCGCGCGCTGCGCGCCACGCACGTGCGCGACGGGTCGCGGCAGGAGCTGCTGCAGCTCGCCTGTGAGCGCCTGCGGGGGCTGGGAGCGCCTTTCACGTCCGTCTACGCCTACATGTTGACCGGCAAGGAGCTCGTGCTCGAGGCATTCGCGGGGCGTGAGACCGAGCATACCCGGATCCCCGTTGGGCAGGGGGTATGCGGCACGGCCGTGGCTGCGGGGGAAGACCAGAACGTGCCCGACGTGCGGGCGGTGGGCAACTATCTCGCCTGTAATCTGGAGACCCGGTCGGAGCTGGTCGTGCTGATTCGACGCGGGCCGACCATCCTCGGCCAGATCGACGTCGATTCCGACGTTCCGGCGGGCTTCACTGAGGAGCACCACCGGACGGTCAAGGCGGTCGCGGACGCGCTCGCGGTGCTCCTCTAGGCAGCCGCCGCGCGGCGCACCGCGAGCGCCGCGCACCGCCCACCGAAGCTCTCCGACAGGAACAGCGCCTCGCGGGCGTTCGACGGCTCGGCGCTGAGCGCGATGCGGCACGGCGGCAGCTCCGGATCGACGCACTCGGTGCCGAGGGTCGGCGGCACGAACCCGTTTTCCAGCGCGAGCAGGCCGGCCACCGCTTCCACCGCGCCGCTCGCCCCCAGCGAGTGTCCGAGCGCCGGCTTCAGCGACGTGAGCGGCACGTTGCTCAGCCCCATCCCGAACACGCTGGCGATGCCCCGTACCTCGGCGGCGTCGTTGAGCTTGGTACCGGTGCCGTGCGTCTTGATCCAACCGATCGAGTCCGGCGAGCGCGCCCCGAGCGCGGCGCGCACCGACTCCGCCACCCCCGCGCCGCCCGGCTCCGGGCTGACCATCGAGAAGGCTTCGCACGTGAGCCCGAAGCCCGTTAGCACGGCATGCGGCCGTGCCCCGCGTCGCGCCGCGTGCTTCGCGTCCTCGAGCACCAGCGCTCCCGCACCCTCGCCCAGCACGGTGCCCCCCCGGCGCGGATCGAACGGTAGGCACGCCGCCTCTCCGTGGCTCGGCGTCGCGAGGATCCCAACCAGTCGGAAGTGCTCGATCACGTCGCGCTGCAGCGGACACTCGGCGCCGCCCGCCACCACCAAGTCCGCGAGGCCGGCGGCGATCTTCTGGAACGCCTCGCCGATGGCGCACGCCGCCGACACGCTCCCAGCTGAGACGTGCAGGACCGGCCCTCGCAGGCGATGACAGTGCGCCAGGGCGGCGCCCCCCGCCCCGGTCATGAAGCGCAGCAGCCCCGACGGGCGAAGTGCCTCGTCTCCCGTAGCCAAACGGGCGCGCAGCGTCTCCAGCGCGTCCGCCAGCGGCCCGAGCGACGAACCCTCGATCACGCCGCAGCGCGCGGCGTCCGCGACCGCCGCTCCGTCGTCCCCCAAACCCGCGTCGCGCCACGCCTCCTGGGCCGCGGCCAGGAATAACGTGGCACTGCGCTCCAGATGGCGGGCCCGTCGGTCGCGCGGCGGGTCGGGCGCCGCGGCGGCGGGCCACCCGTTCAGCTCCGGCAGCGGGCGCACGCACGAGCGCCCGGCCTGGAGGGCGTCGAGCAACGGCGCCGCCCCTACACCCGCCCCCGTGACGGCGCCGAGCCCCGTCACCCAGACGACGCGGCCGCTCATCGGCCCGCGACCTCCAACGCGCCGAGCGCCGCGTTCATCCGGGCCACGGCGGCCTTGGAGATCCCCAGCGGATCGCTCTGCAACGCACTGAGGAGCGCCACTTCCGGCTCTCCCACTTCCGGCGCGTGGATTCGGTACCACCCGTGTGTGCGCAACAGATAGGTCCGCGCCTTACCAGGCGGCGCGTCCGGAACGACGAACGACAGCTGCGCCGAATCACCCGGCTCGAGTTTCAACGCCCGGTCGTCTGCCGTGCCGAGCAGCCCACGTACATCGTTCCCTTCCATCCCAACGGCGCTCGCAGCGTTGATCTCGGTGATCTCGATCGCCCGTTCCGCAGCGTAGTCCAATGCGACGCGGTCAATGAGCCAGAACGACGGCACGGATTCTAGGCGAACCCGCACGGTATCTCCCACGACACCTCGCAGGTCGAGCAGGGCCACCTGCCGCTTCGCGATCTCGGGGCCCGCGTCCCAGAACAGGCCCTGCGGCCGCCAGCGCCCGTCCACCAGGACGGCGGCGCTCAAGAACGCCTGCCGAGCCAGCGCCTCGCCCAGTCTCCTGGCTCCCTGCGGGTCGCGGTCGAGCGAGTCGTACCACGCCTGGGTGGCGCGGCCGTGCGCGGCGACGAACCGCTCCATCATCAAGGCCGCCCATGCCGTCACGTTCCCGTCCACCACCAGCCGCGCGGTGCCAGCACCGCCCGGGCGGGGGAACGCCAGCTCGAGACCGTCGCGCAAGTCGGCAACGGTCATGGCGGCGCGCCCACCGGGACTCGACTCCCAATTCCAGCCATCCGCGGCACGCACCTGTGCCAGCGCGTCCCGGCCGCGGAAATCGCGCGCCGCGGCAGGCGGCGTGAGCGCGCCGATCGTGTGCAACCGGCCGGCCGCATCTGGCGCGACCGTGAGCCCGGAGTCGTGGTCCACCGCCAGCACGCTGAGGGCGTCCACGTAGTGGGTCTCACGCTGCTCGTTCGCCAGCTTGAGTCGCATCACGCCGTGCTCCGGTCGCGCGAAGTCGAGATTGTCGACATCGGTCCGCGCGAGCGCGTGCATGATAGCTCCGCCAAACGTGCCGGAATCGAGCCTCCACTCATGCCCGTCCCAACTGTATACGAGGGGGCAAGAATAGCAGTAGTCGCACGAGCCGCCGCCCCCAGTACTGCCGCCTCCACCACTCGAACCCCAGTCGTTGGCCGAATTCACCGCAGCCACGATCAGTGCGGCGAGGCCCACCGTCGCGACGACGGCCACGGCCGTTCTCGCCCCATCAACCTCCCGAACCTCGACCTGCTTGATCCGCGCGAGCGGGATGCCCTGACGCTGCTCGCGCGGCGGAGCATCGCCGGCCGCAGGCTCGTCGACGACCGGGCGCAGCCACACGAGGCTGTCGCCGCTGAGGAAGGGATTTCTCACGACCAGGATTCCGCCGTCCGCCAGGGTCACGCGGACCTGGCGACCGGGGGTCGTGCCGTCGAACCGCGCGGGCTCGAGCGGCTTGGTGCCCCAGCGCATACACGCTTGCAGGAAGGCGCCGAGTGTCAGGATTGCAATGAAGCGCTTCATGGCTCGCCCCGGTTGCTGGACCGGGGGAAGCCTAGGAGGGAGCAGTCAAGCAGCGCGCAAGCGGTTACTCGACCCGCGCTTCGGCGGCGCCTGCCGGCTCCCACCCCAGCAGCATGAGCCGGCCCGCGTCGGCGTCGTGGTCCAGGAGCTCCGCGTAGCGCCCCCACTCCACCAGGGTGGCGAACAGCGACTGCGCGGGGATGAACGGGAAATAGATCGTCAGGTCGGCGAGCACCTCTTCATCCTCCACGGCCCCGTCGCTCTCTTTCAGCATGGCCACGAGGCGCGCGAACAGCGGCTGCTTGGCGAGCCGCGCCCGGGTGATGTCCTTGCGCGCCGCGTCGTCCATGGCCATGACCTCACGCCCCGCCGCCGTGAGCTGTACGATCTCGCCCGGCGTGGTCACCCAACCGAGCTGCTCGGCCGCCCGCACCACCGCCGACATGCGGTCGTAGTCGACTCCGAGATCCTCCGCCAGCTCGAACACCGGTCCCTTGCCGTCGGGCCGCGTGAGCAGGTGGTCGAGGAGGCCGGTGGCCTCGGAGACGTGCACCCGAGGGAACGGCACGAGTCGCTGGGGTGTGGCCGGCGCGGGCTCGGGCAAGAGGGTCGCGGTGAGAATCGCGTGCAGCCGGTCCACCATCTCCTCGAACTCGGGGCTCCGCTCCTGCCGGGGATAGGGGAGCGGATTGGCCATCTCCTCGCGCACGTGTCCCGGGTTCGATCCGAAGACGACGATCCGGCCCGCCAGGAACACGGCTTCCTCGACACTGTGCGTCACAATGACCAACGTGTTCACGCCGGTCGCGGGATCGCGCCAGAGGTCCACGACCTGGCTGCGCAGGTTCTCCGCGGTGAGGGGATCGAGCGCGCCGAACGGCTCGTCCATGAGCAGGATCTCGGGTGCCACGGCGAGGGCGCGCGCGAAGCCCACCCGCTGCTTCATGCCGCCGGACAGCTCCTTCGGGTAGGCCTGCTCGAACCCGTCGAGCCCCACGAGGTTGACGGCCCGGGCCACCGCGTCACGCCGCGCCGCTCCGTCCACGCCCCGCGATTCGAGACCCATCGCCACATTCTCCGCCACCGTGAGCCAGGGGAGGAGCGCGAACGATTGGAACACCATCGCCGCGGCGCCCAAGACACCGTCCAGCGCGTGGCCGCGGTACAACACCTTCCCGTCCACCGGGCGGTCCAACCCCGCGAGCAGGCGGAGCAGCGTGCTCTTGCCGCATCCGGAGGGCCCCACCAGCGCCACCACTTCCTGTTCGCGCACCGCGAGCGACACGTCTCGCAGCGCTTCGAGGTTCTGGCCGTTGGGGAGCCGGAAGCGCTGCGTCACGTGCTGCGCCTCGAGCAATACGGGACCCGGCGTCACTGCGCGTACCCGAAGCGCGTCCGGGCCCACTCCATCAGCGAGCGCCAGACGAGGCGGTTCCAACCCACGACGAGGAGACTCATGAGGGCGATCCCCCCCGCCAGCAGAGGGAAGTTGGCGTGCGCGGTGGCATCGCTGATCAGGCTGCCGAGTCCTTTGGTGATGCGCAACCCGCCTCCGGCCTGGATGTACTCCGCCACGATCGAGCCATTCCACGCGCCACCCGCAGCCGTGACCCATCCCATGACGAGCGCGGGCGCCGCGGCCGGCAGGTACAACAGCCGCCAGCGCGCCAACCGCGGCAGCCGGAACGCCGCGGCGGCGTCCTTGAGCTGGGCCGGAATCGCGGCCACGGCGGAAATCACGTTGAACAGGATATACCATTGGCCCGCGAGCACCATCAACGCGACGGCGCCGATCCCCAGCCCGATGCCGATCCGTTCGAACAAGAGAATCACGAGCGGGAAGAGCATGGGCGCGGGGAACGAGGCCACCACCTGGATCACGGGCTGCAGGGCGCGCGCGATGCGCGGCGAGCGGCCGATCCATACGCCCGCGGGCAGGGTCCACGCGGTCGCCACGATCACGGACCCCATGACGCGGACAAACGTGAGCGCGGCGGAAGAGAGCAGCTCGCCCCACTCCCTCCACCCTAGCTGCGCGAGCAACAGCCACAGGCGCCATATGCCAAGCGCCGCGGCGGCCGCGAACGCCGCGATCGCGAGCACAGCACCGATCTTTCGCGCCACCGGGTGCTCGAGCGCAAGCCGTGGGCCCCGCAGAATGACGGGACCGACGCCGCGGAACGGCCGCTCGAGCGGGCGCGCGGCCCGGCGGGCCCGGCGGTAGGCGCGCAGCTGCAAGACGGCGGCGCGGCGCGGCAGCCGCGCCCGACGCAGGAAGTCGAGCACCCACGACGACGGCTCCGCCTCCCCGGCGCTGCTTTCGTCCAGACGGAACTTCTCGACCCACACCACCAGCGGCCGCCACAAGAGCTGGTCCACGCACACGATCATGATGACCATGGCGGCGATCGCAAGCGCCATCGCCTGCACGTTGCCCCGGTCGAGGGCGACGCTCATGAACGATCCGATGCCCGGAAGACGGTAGTCGTGATCGCCGAGCCGGAACGCCTCGTTGACCATGAGGAAGAACCAGCCCCCCGCCATGGACAGCATCCCGTTCCACACGAGACCCTGCGCCGCGGCGGGCACCTCGAGCTCCCGGAAGGTCCGTCCGGGGGGCCATCCCGCCACCTTGCACGCGTCGCGCAGCGGCGGCGGCAGCGCCTTGAGCGAGTTGTAGAACGAGAGCGCCAGGTTCCACGCCTGGGCGGTGAAGATCATCAGGATGGCGGCGAGCTCGAGCCCCACGTTGCGGGTGGGGAATAGCGACATCAGGCCGAGCACGAGGCCGGGGAGGAAGCCCAGCACCGGGATGCTCTGAAGGATGTCGAGCAGCGGCAGGAGCAGCCGCTCGGCGGCGCGCGACTTCGCCGCCGTCCAGCCGAACGCCAGCGCGAAGAGGTACGAGATCACGAGCGCCGTGACGCCGCGCGACAGCGAGTACAGCGTGTAGCGCGGCAGCGCCGCGGGGCGCAGGTCGATCTGCACCGCCTGCGCGAAGGGCGCCTGGAATTCGCGCGCGAACGCGACCACGGTGGCGATGACCCCGCCCAGGAGGCAGAGAATCGCGATATCGGCGAGCCCGGGTTGGGCGGCTGGCAGGCGAAGCGGCTTCATCCTCGCGAACGGTTAAGTTGAGACGCGATGGCAGAAGCGACCACGGAAACGACCGTCGAGCTGAACGGCGTCCGCCTCTACACGAGGCGTGTGGGTCGTGGCCCGCCCGTGGTCGTCCTGCACGGCGGTCCCGGCGCCCACCACGACTACCTGCTCCCACAGTACGACCACCTCGCGGAGGGGGGACGCGCCCTCCTCTACTACGACCAGCGCGGCGGCGGTCGGTCACCGGTGCCGCGCGATGTGCCGGTGGGCTGGCGCGAGCACGTGGCCGACCTCGAGGCGCTGCGCGGCTACTGGGAGCTCGATCGCCTCACCATCGTCGGCTATTCCTGGGGGGGCCTGCTCGCCCTGCTCTATGCCCTCGAGCATCCCGACCGGATCGCCCGGCTGGCGCTGGTCTCGGCGGCGCCGGTAACGGCTGCGTGGCGCGACGAATTCGAGCGGCGCTTTTCCGCCCGCATGGCCGAGCCGTGGATCGCACGCAGCCGCGCCGAGCTCGCGGCATCCGGCCTGGCGCGGACCGATCCCGAAAAGTACCGCCGCATCGCGTTCGCGCTATCCGTCGCCGGCTACTTTCGCGACCCGAGCCACGCGCGTGAGATGACCCCGTTTCGCGTCACTGAGCGCACCCGCAAGGCGGTATGGGAGAGTCTGGGGAGCTACGACCTGCGCCAGCGGATCCGGCAGACCTTCCCGAACGGCACCGCTCCCCGCTCGCTGCTGCTACACGGCGTGTACGACCCCATGCCCCTCGAGGCCGCGCGCGAGACCGCGGCGCTGCTCTCCACGGGGGTGATCGAGCTGGCCACGGGGCATGCACCACACGTCGAGGCAACGGAGCAGTTCGAGCGGGCGCTGGACGGGTTCCTGCCTCACGATTGAGCCGTTAGGTTGATCGGAGACGCATGGATAAGCACGCCGTCCGCCAGACCCTCGACCAGCTCGCCGCGTTCCTCGTGGTAAAAGGGGAGAACGCCGCTCGCGTCCGTGCCATGCAGCACGCCGCCCGGTCCGAGCTCCTGGCTACGGGCCGCTCGAGCGCGCTCGACGAGCTGCGCGAGCAGGTGCCGCCCGGCCTGGCAGAGATGCTCCGCATCCCCGGCCTCGGGGCCGCCAAGGTGCGCCAGATCCACGAGTCACTCGCGATCGAGTCTTTGGCCGAGCTGGAGGCGGCCGCGGGCGACGGCCGCCTGGCGGGGCTGCCGCGTTTCGGCGCCAAGACCGCGGAGAACGTGCGCCGCGGCATCGCGCACCTGCGCCAGGCAAGCACCCTGCGACTGTTCCACCACGCGCAGGACGAGCTGGACGCCGTGCGGCGCGCGCTCGCGGGCCTAGCGGGAGCCGGCGTGCTGCGGGTCGAGAGCGCCGGGGCGGTGCGGCGCCGCTGCGAGGTGATCGGGGCCCTGGATCTCGTCGCGGTGCACGAGGGGCAGGCCGCGCGCCAGGCCCTGGTCCGCCGGCTGGGCGAGGCACCCGGTGTCACCGAAATGGTGGGGCGCGAGGGCAGTGTGACGCTGCGGTTCGCCTCCGGAACCGTCGTGGAAGTGCTCCTCACCACGCCAGAGCGATTCGGCCTCGACTGGATCCGGGCCACTGGCTCCGCCGCCCATGTGGCGGCGCTCGAGACCCGGGCCCGCCACGCGGGCGTCTCACTCTCCGGGGCGTTTCCCGACGAGCCGAGCGTGTACCGCGCCCTCGGCCTCGCGTGGGTGCCGCCCGAGCTGCGCGAGGGGACCGGCGAGCTGGAAGCGGCCGCCGGCGACCGGCTGCCACACCTGGTCGAGCAGGGCGAGCTGCGCGGCTTCCTGCATTGCCACTCGAACTACTCGGACGGCACGGTCACGATCGCCGACTGGGCGGCGGCGTGCCGCACCGCGGGTTACGAGTGGGTGGGCATCACCGATCACTCGAAGTCGGCCGCGTACTCGGGCGGGCTCGGCAGCGAGGACGTGGCCCAGCAGCACGACGAAATCGACCGGGTGAATGCCCGGGTCTCCGGCATCCGCGTGCTCAAAGGCGTCGAGGCCGACATCCTGGCGGACGGCTCGCTCGACTACGGACCAGACGTGCTCGACCGGTTCGACTTCGTGATCGGATCGATCCACACGCGCTTCGGCATGTCTGAACGCGAAATGACGCGGCGCGTGCTCGCCGCCATGGACGACCCTCATCTCGCGATCCTCGGTCACCCCACGGGTCGGATGCTGCTGCAGCGCGAGCCGTACGCGATCGATCTCGATCAGGTGCTCGCCAAGGCCGCCGCCCGGGGCATCGCCGTCGAGGTGAACGCGGATCCCCATCGCCTCGACCTCGACTGGCGCATGGTGCGGCGGGCGCGCGAACTGGGCGTCACTTTCTCGATCGGCGCGGACGCCCACTCGACGAGCGGCATGACCAACGTCGCGGTGGGCGTGGGGATCGCCCGCAAGGGCTGGCTCGAGCCCGACCAGGTCCTGAACACGCGCGACGTCGGTGCGTTTCTCGCGTTCGCGCGGGCGCGGCTGGTCGCGGCGGGGTGATGCCCACGAAGACGAGCGCCCCACCGAGAAGGCGCTCGGCCCGTGAGACCGAGGCCGAGCGGCGGGCGCGGGTCCGCAGGATCAGCGCGCGCCTCGAGAAGGCCTATCCCGACGCCTCCTGCGCGCTGCACCACAAGAGCGCGCTCGAGCTGCTCGTCGCCACGATTCTCTCCGCCCAATCGACCGATGCACGCGTCAACATGGTCACACCCGCCTTGTTCGCGAAATACAGGACGGCGGAGGACTTCGCGCGCGCCGACCCGCGCGTGCTCGAGCAGGAAATCCACAGCACCGGATTCTTCCGCAGCAAGACCCGGTCGATCACCCGGATGGCGCAGGCCCTGCTGGAGCGACACGGCGGGCAGGTGCCCGACACGATGGACGAGCTGGTGCAGCTGCCCGGTGTGGGGCGCAAGACCGCGAACGTCGTGCTGGGGTGCTGGTTCAAGAAGAACGAAGGGGTCGTGGTCGACACCCACGTGCAGCGAATCGCGACTCTGCTCGGCCTGACGACGGAAAGAGATCCGGTGAAGATCGAGCGGGACCTGATGGCGCTGGTGCCGCGCGAAAAGTGGACGTGGTTCTCGAACGCCCTGATTCAACACGGGCGGCGCGTGTGCATCGCCCGGCGGCCGAAGTGCGAGATCTGTGTTATTCACCGGTACTGTCCGAGCTCGCGGGTATGAACGCGCTTCCCGTCATCCCCGGGCCGGCGCCCGGGGTGAACGGAAGGAGAGCATGACCACCCTCCCCCCTATCGACCGCGCCCAGCTCGTCGCCACGCGGCGCGACCTGCACCAGCACCCCGAGCTGGGGTTCGAGGAGCGGCGCACGAGCGGGCTCGTGGCGGACCGGCTGCAACGGCTCGGCTATACCGTGCGGACCGGCGTCGGTAAGACGGGAGTGGTCGGCCTGCGGGACGGCGCTTCAGACGGCTCGGCCCGCTGCGTGCTGATCCGCGCCGACATGGACGCGCTGCCGATCGAGGAAGCGAACGACGTCTCGTACCGCTCGCAGGCCGCGGGGAAGATGCACGCCTGCGGGCATGACGGGCACGTAGCGATCGGGCTCGAGGTGGCGCGCCGGCTGCACGCCGCATTTCTCCCGGGCAGCGTGAAGCTCGCGTTCCAGCCCGCCGAGGAGACCTCGTATGGCGCGGAGGCGATGATTCGCGACGGCGTGCTCGACGCGCCCAAAGTGGACGCCGCGTTCGGCATCCATTTGTGGAACGACATCCCGGTGGGGAGCATCGCGTTGATGCCCGGCCCCGTCATGGCCTCCGTAGACGAGTTCGACATCGCCATCCTGGGGCGCGGCGGTCACGCGGCGGCGCCGCATCAGGCGATCGACCCCGTGCTGATCGCGGCGCACGTCGTGACCGGGCTCCAGAGCCTCGTGTCCCGCCGCCGCAATCCGTTCGAGGAGGGAGTCGTCTCCGTCACCCAGATGCACGCGGGCCACGCCTTCAACGTCATCCCCGGCCGCGCCGATCTGCGGGGGACCGTGCGGACCTTCGGCGGAAAATTCTTCGACGAAGCACCGCAGCTCATCGAGGAAACCGCGCGCGGCATCGCCCGGGCGTTCGGGGCGGACGCCGAGGTGCGGTATCGGCGGCTGTCGAAACCTCTGGTGAACGACGAGAAAATGACTTCGCTCATGAGAGGCATAGCCCAGGACATCGTCGGGCAAGACCGCGTCATTAGCGGCGTCCGCACCATGGGTGGCGAGGACATGTCATATTTCCTCGCGAAGGTCCCGGGCGCGTTCGCCTTCGTGGGCTCCGCACCGCCCGACAAGAAAGGCTCGCCGCACCATAGCCCGACGTTCGACATCGACGAGGAAAGCCTCGTGATCGGGACGGACCTGGTGACCAGGACGGTGGTGCGGTACTTGGAGCAGACTAGCTGACCCTGGACGCATGCCGAACCTCCTCGCCTCCGAACCCTCCGCCTATCTGAAATCCGCCGCCCACCAGCCGGTGCAGTGGCACCCGTGGGGCGATCCGGCGTTCGCGCGGGCGCGCGCCGAGGACAAGCCCATCCTCCTGGACATCGGCGCCGTGTGGTGCCACTGGTGCCACGTCATGGACGGCGAGTCTTACGAGGACGCAGCCGTCGCCGAGACCCTCAATCGCGACTTCGTGTGCATCAAGGTGGACCGCGACGAGCGGCCCGACGTGGATGCGCGCTACCAGCGCGCCGTGCAGGCGCTCACCGGTCAGGGAGGTTGGCCCCTCACGGCGTTTCTCACGCCCGAGGGCGAAGTCTTCTTCGGCGGCACGTACTTCCCGCCGGAGGACAATCACTACGGCCGGCCGGGCTTCCTCTCGGTCCTCAGGCAGGTGGCCGGCCTCTACCGCCAGCAGCGGGAAAAGGTGGCGGAGAACGCGACGGCGATCCGCCGTCACGTGGCTGAGTCGCTCGACGAAGCGAAGCTCGGCGAGATCACCCCGGCGACCCTGGAGCGGGCCGCGAGCGAGATGGCCCGCCTGTTCGACATTCGCTACGGCGGTTTCGGCACGGCGCCCAAGTTCCCGCACCCGGCGGCCGTGCAATTTCTGCTCGCCCGCTGGCACGACACGCGCGAGGACTGGATGCGCGAGGTGGTGGAGAAGACGCTGGCTGGGATGGCGAAAGGCGGAATCCGCGACCACGTGGGCGGTGGATTCCATCGTTATGCCGTAGACGAGCGCTGGATCGTGCCGCACTTCGAGAAGATGGCCTACGACAACTCGGAGCTGCTGCGCGCGTATCTGGACGGTTATGCGGCACTCGGACACCCGCTGTTCAAGGAAGTGGCCCAGGGCATTGTGAGCTGGGTGCTGGAAGTGTTGTCAGACCAGGGCAAGGGCGCCTTCTACACGTCGCAGGACGCGGACGTGCAGTACGGCGACGATGGCGACTACTGGACGTGGACACTGGAAGAACTGCGTGAGGCACTGCCCGATAAGTCGTTCCCCGTTGCACGTCGCACGTTTGACGTGGAGGAAGCCGGGGAAATGCACCACAACCCGCGCAAGAACGTGCTCTGGCGGAAGGCCGATCCAGGGGAAAGCGAGTGGCCGGTCCTCAAGGACGCGCTCGCGAAACTCAAGGCGGCCCGCGACAAGCGCAAAGCCCCCTACGTCGACACCACACCGTACGTGAACTGGAACGCCATGATGGCATCGGCGTTCCTGCACGCCGGTGCAGTGCTCGATCAGCCGGAATGCAACACGCTCGCGCTCAAGGTCCTCCATCGGATCTGGGTGGAAGCGTGGGATGAGCAACAGGGGATGAGCCACGTGATCGGGCGGGCCGAGCCACGCGGGCTGCTGGAGGACAACGTCCACGCGGCGGCGGCGTTCCTCGACGCTTACGAGGCCACGGGTGAAGACCTCTGGCTCACCGGCGCGATCTCCGTGATGCAGTACTGCGGCCGGGCCCACTGGGACGACGCGCAGGGCGGTTTCTTCGACGTGGCGCGCGACCGCACCGGCGCGGCCTACCTCGCGACGCCCGCCAAGCCGGTGCAGGACGCGCCGACGCCCTCGGCGAACGGAGTCGCCGCGCTCGTCCTGGCCCGGCTCTGGGCGGTCACTGACGACAGAGAATGGCGCCGCCTGCTCGATCGTCAGCTCGCGACGTTCGGCGGTGCCGCATCTCAGCTCTCGCTGTACGGCGCGACGCTGGTGCGCGCCGTTGATTGGGCGCTCAACCCCGTCACGCGGGTCGAGGTGCTGGGGCCTAGGGGTGAGGGAGCGGCCTGTGACATGCATCTCCTTGCCCTTCAGACCTACCGCCCTCGCAAGCTCGTGGTTCGCAAGACCGCCGAGCGACCGAGTGCTACCGTGTGCGTCGGCACGTCATGCTCGCTCCCCGTGACCACACGTGAGGCGCTCGGGGACCTGTTGCGGTGAGACGTCGGGTGTTAGGCCGCACCGGCCTCGCGGTCAGCCCCATCGGCTTCGGCGGTTGGGGCATCGGCGGCAACCGGTTCGCCAACTCGTACGGTCCCACCGACGACGCCGAGTCGCTGCGCGCCGTCCAGCGCGCCTACGAGCTGGGTTGCAACTTCTTCGATACGGCGGACGTGTATGGGCACGGTCACTCGGAGGAGCTCCTGGGCCGGGCGCTCGCGGGAATCCGCCAACAGGTGCTCGTCGCAACCAAGGTCGGCGGCAATTTCTACAACCGGGCCGTGAACCCGCTGCTGTTGGGCCGGATCGCCGAGGCGGCCGGCCGGCCGGTCGCCGAGCTCGCACCCGATATTCCGCTGCCCGTGACCCACGACGCCAATTTCTCGCCCGACTATATCCGGTTCGCGGTCGAGCAGTCGCTGCGGCGCCTCTCCACCGACTACATCGACCTGCTGCAGCTCCACAATCCCGCCCTCGGCCTGATCGCCGACCCCGACACCTACCTCGTGCTCGAGGACTTGAAGCGAGGCGGGAAGATCCGGTTCTACGGCGTCTCCGTACACCCGCCCCAAGAGGGGCTTGCGGCCGTCGAGGTGACGCGACCCGACACGGTCCAAATCGTGTACAACATCGTGCGGCGCGAGGCCGAAGACCGCTTCTTTGCCGTCGCCCACGCCGCCAACATCGGTGTGATCGCGCGCGAGCCGCTCGCCAACGGCCTGCTCGCCGGGACGTATGGGCGGGACAGCACGTGGGAAACAGGTGACATCCGCGCCCGCATGCCGCGCCCCTACGTGGCGCAGCTCACGGCGGTGGCGGAGCGCGTCAAGGACCTGGCCGGGCAGGCGGGCGTGACGCCGGCGCAGCTGGCGCTCCGCTTCGTGCTGGACAACGACGCGGTATCGGTCGTGATTGTGGGCATGAAGACCGTGGCACAAGTGGAAGACAATCTCTCGCTGGAGTAATGATGCCGAACAAACAGGCCGTTTTCGAGACCACGAAAGGCACGATCAACGTGGAGCTGTTCGCCGATGAGGT
>Ga0137410_10000869_pt1 | contig 20857 bp, 24 predicted proteins | sample CZODoug1_16funga_FD_108878 | JGI IMG/M metagenome (GOLD analysis project Ga0137410, IMG submission 108878) | Vadose zone soil fungal communities from Angelo Coast Range Reserve, California, USA - CZODoug1_16fungal (Illumina Assembly) | ecosystem: Environmental > Terrestrial > Soil > Vadose zone... | reverse complement strand
GCTGGCGCTGCGCGGCAAGGACGGCGCACTGCTCGTCGACGGCGGCCCGAAGGCGAGCGCGGACGCACTGCTAAAAGCGGCCTACGCCGCCACCGGCAACGACAAGATCAGCACGCTGATCCTCACGCACGGCCACCCCGACCAGACCGGCGCGAACGAGCTCGTGGGGCGCGCCGGCGGCACGATCCTCGCGCACGAGAAGACCAAGATCTTCCTGAGCCACCCGGTGCGCTCGGCGCTGTTCGAGGACACGCTCGCGCCGTTGCCCGCGATCGCGCGGCCGAACAAGACGGTGCGCGGCGACGGCACGCTCGACTTCTCCGGCCGCAAGGTCGACTACGGCTGGCTGCCCGCGGCGCATACCGACGGCGACCTGTTCGTGTACTTCCGCGACCTGAACGTGCTCGCCGCCGGCGGCGTGGTGTCGGCCGAGCGCTGGCCGCTGCTCGACTGGCGCAACGGCGCGTGGTTCGGTGGGCGCGTGCGCGCGCTCGAGCGGCTCGCGAGCCTAGTGAAGCCCGACACGCGCGTCGTGCCCGCGGAGGGCCGTCTGATTACCGGCCGCGACATCGTCCGGTTGCGCGACATCTACGACGAGCTGTTCCGGACGATGGTCGATTACATGAACATGGGTCTCGGCGCGGAGGACGTGGTCGTGCGCAACCCGCTCGCGAAGTACCAGTCCGAGCTCGGCGACCCGAGCGCATTCCTCGACGGCGCCTACCGCAGCATGCAGATCGCGTACGTGCCCGACTGAAGCGCTCCAGCCATTGGGGGCCATTGGACCAAAAGTCGACGCCGCGGATTTGCGGCGCACCTTACGGTGAGGTCGACGCCGCCGATCGGCGAGTCGAGGAGCACCTATGGTTCGCGCGCTCGCGAGCATGCTTGTTTTGCTGGCCGCGTCAGCGTCGGCGCAGCAGCCGCAGTTCTTCTACTGCGCCGGGGGTCTCGATCCGCAGCGGAACCTGTACCTGAGCGAGCTGTTCGTGGCGGACCACCTCGAGGCGACCGCGATCGGCGCCGCGTTTCGCGAGTTCGTCGAGGCGCACTACGGCTACACGATCCCGTTTCCCTCGCGTAGTCCGTGCAAGGAGTTTCGCGTGGTGGAGGAGGCGGGCGAGGCGAGGCAGAAGGAAATCGACGACTCGCGCAGGCTCGGTTCGAGGATCGTGGCCACGAACTGGATCTACCACACCCCGTCGCCGCTCGACTAAGTATCGGTTCCGACTGGCGCCCGCGCCTGGAACGACTAGCATAGGGTCGATCCGATCGCTTACTCGAGGTACTGCGATGCGCGCGTACTGCACGCGACTCTCCGTTGCACTCGTCTCCTCGATCCTAGCGTTGGCGCCGAACATCGGCGCGGCGCAGAGTGTCGCGGCGAGCTCGCCGAGCCACGTCGTCGGCTTCGCCGCCGACATCGACGCCTTCCTCGACCGCGACAAGACGGCGCCGCCGCCGAAGCACGCGATTCTCTTCGTCGGCAGCAGCATCTTCCGCCGCTGGACCACGCTCACGGAGCAGATGGCTCCGCTCCCCGTCTTCAATCGCGCGTTCGGCGGGTCGAGAACCTGGGAGGTTCTCGCGTACATGGACAAGATCGTTTTGCCCTACGAACCGGACATCATCGTCTACTACTGCGGCAGCAACGACGTCAACGCGGCCGAGCCTGCCGACGCGATCGTGACGCGGTTCGAGCAATTCGTGACGCGCGTGGCCGAGCGCTTGCCCGACACGCGCGTGTTCTTCGTCTCGATCAACCGTTCGCCGGACAAGCGCGCGCGTTGGAACGTTGTGGACGACGCCAACGCGCAGATCAAAGCCTTCGCGTACGCCACGCCGAACCTCGACTACATCGAGGTGAACCCGGTGCTATTCGACGCGCGCGACGAGCCGCTCACCGACCTCTATCTCGAGGACGGTTTGCACTTCAAGCCGCCGGCGTACGAAGAGCTCACCAAGATCATCGAGCCGGTCGTCGCGCGGGCCTGGTCCGAGAGGCACTAACGCTCGGAGCTCGTTGCGCTTGCCGATTCGACGGGCGTGTCGTAGATTCTCCTACTAGTGTAGGAGGACGAGCGGGAATGCTTCGGCGAGCCGTCTGGGTGGCGATAATCCTGCCGGCCGCGCTTCACGGCGCGTGCTCCGCGACCCCGAAGCTGCCTGCGGACGATCCGTATGCGCGCTGCGTAGACCTGGGAGAGATCTCGCTGCTGTCCGACAGCAGCTCGGACGCCCAGCAGCGCATGCGGGTGCGCGTTCGCGAGCTCGGCGGCGACACTCTGCTGTTCGGTGTACGAGGCCGCTCGAGGCGCCTCGCCGACGCTCCGGAGGAGATCGTTCAGCGCCGCAGCGAGTTACTCGCGCCGGCTGAGACTGCGGCCGAGGAGGTCCGGGCGGCCGCAGCGCCGCCGGACCGGATCGAGGACGCCGAAGAACCCGCGCTCACCGAGGCAACGGGCGATCGGCGAAGCACTTCCAGGATATCGGTCACGCAAGCCCAGGAGCTGCCGGGCGAGCTCTGGTACTACGGCGCCGCCTTGCGTTGCAACGCGAGCGAGTGATGCGCTCAGGGCAGAACGGTCGCGCGCGGGTCGGCCCGCCCGCGAGCGCGAACAAGATTGCGGTGCCGACCGATTCGACGGCAAGGCTCAATGGAGGCGGGCGCGTGCCGCAGGCATGATGCTCGGCTACGTGCCGGACCGATGCCGGCGAACCGCAGGGGAACCACCGCATGACCGACGACCGCCGTCAGAAGACGCCATCCGACCAACGCCCGCCCGCGGATCGCGGCACGGCCGGACACATCGACCGCCGCAGCTTGTTGCGCGGCGCCGCCGCGCTCACCGTCGGCGGACTAACCGCCACGACGACGCTCTCGCAAACCGCCGCTCCGCGCGGCGAGCCGGCCGTGGCGCCGCAGAGTGCGGACGCCAACCGCGAGCTCGCCGCGCAGACGGGCCGCACGCTACGCTGGGCCGGCCGCGACGCGGCCGACTGGGTGAAGCCGCGGTCCGGCGTCGACCACAACGTCGTCATCGTCGGCGGAGGTCAGAGCGGCGTCGCGATCGCGTACGGCCTGAAGCGCAAGGGCGTGGGCAAGGTCGACGTCATCGACCAATCGGAGCCGGGGCAGGCCGGCATCTGGCGCAACATCGCGCGCATGCACCAGCTGCGCACGCCGAAAACCCTGCTGCCGGGGCCGGAGGCGGGCAACGTCGCGCTGAGCTTCCGCGCGTGGTACGAGACCTTGAACACGCCGCAAGCGTTCGACGCGCTGGACCGCATTCCGCGCCTCGCCTGGGCCGACTACCTGGCGTGGTTCCAGCAAACCACCGACACGAAGGTTCGCTACCGCACGCGGCTCGTCGAGATCGAGCCGCAGGGCGACGTGCTGCGCCTGCATCTCGACGTCGAGGGCACGCCGCGCGTCGAGACCACGCGCAAGCTCGTGCTCGCGAACGGCTACGCCGGCGCCGGCGGCCCCAGCATCCCGGACTTCATGCGCTCGCTGCCGCCCGCGGTGTGGGCACATTCGACCGGCCAGATTCCGGTCGAGAAGCTCGCCGGCAAAGTCGTCGGCGTGGTCGGCGCGGGCTCCAACGCGTTCGACGCCGCGGGCGTCGCGCTCGAGGCCGGCGCCGCCGAGGTACACATGTTCAACCGGCGGTCGTACGTCGACTATCAAGCGCCGGCCGCAACGGCGCCGCCGCCGGCGACGGCCGCGTCGCCCCCGACGCCGCCGGTCGATCGCGGCTATTCGAACGTGCTCGAGCTCACCTACGAGCTGCCGGACGTGGTGCGCTGGCGAAATTTCCTGCTCACCGAGCGACGCGTGGCGTCGGTGCCGCTCGACTCGCTTCAACGCGCGGTGGCGTTCAAGGGCTTCCACATCCATCAGAGCACGTCGCTCGCCAACGTCGCAGCGGCGGGCAACGGCAAGGTCACGGCGAAGGCCGGCCGCAAGACGATGCGGTTCGACTACCTGATCGCGGGCACGGGCTATCGGGTCGATCTCGCGGCGCAGCCCGAGCTCGCGCGAATTCACGACCAGATCGCGCTGTGGCGCGACCGCTTCAAGCCCGCGCAAGGCGACGAGAACGCGGCCGGCGCTCTGCACCCGTATCTCGGCGCCGGCTTCGAGCTCCTGCCGCGCGGCGACACGGCCGCGGAGTTCCTGCGCAACGTCCACTGCTTCAATCTCGCCGCGGCGTTGAGCTTCGGCATCCCCGTGGGCGACGTGCCGAGCATGGTCGACCACCCGCGGCTCGTGACGGCGATCGCGCGCGACCTCTATCGCGAGGGCGTCGACGTCGCGGCGAACGAGCGGTTCATCAACACGCCGCAGGTGGCGCCGGACCCGGCCCCGTATCAGCGAGCCGTCGTGGCGGACGCGCGGGAGAGCGTGCGGAAAGAGGTCGCCTAGCCCGCGGCCGTCGGAAGAACAATAACCTTGCCGCGCACGTGCCCGGTCTCGAGATAGCGAAACGCTTCCGCGGCTTCCGCGAGCGGATACGTGCGATCGATCGCCGGCGTGAGCTTGCCGGCCGCGGCGAGCTCCGCGAGAAAGGTGAGGTCGCTCTTGCGCACCGTTCCCAAGAGGATCAGAACGCGTTGCCGCGTGAACCGTGACAGCACGGCGCTCCTGAATATGAGCCGCAGCATCCCGAGCACACTGGGCGCATTCTCGCGGCCGGTGCCGCTGCCGACGAACACCAGGGTCCCGTCCGGCGTGAGCGCGCGCCGAAGGTCCGGCAGCGAGCGGTTACCCGCGACGTGGAGTATCAGGTCGTACGGCCGGTCGGTGCGCGTGCAGTCCTCCGCGGTGTAGTCGACGGCGTGGTCCGCGCCGAGCGAGCGGACTAGGCCCAAGTTGCTCGTGCTGCAGACCCCCGTCACGTGCGCGCCGAGCGCCTTCGCGATCTGCACGGCGAGCGTGCCGACGCCGCCCGCGGCGCCGATGATGAGCACGCGCTCACCCGCGCGCAGCCGGCCGCGGTCGCGGAGCGCTCCCAGCGCAGTGACGCCCGCGACCGGAAGCGCCGCGGCCTGCTCGAAGGTTACGCCCGCGGGTTTGCGCGCGACCACGCTCTCGGGCACGCACACGTACTCCGCAAGCGCGCCGCGCTTGCCCGCGCCGAACACCTCGTCGCCGGCGCGCACCTCCGCCACGCTCGCACCCACCTGCTCGACCTCGCCCGCGAAGTCGAGGCCCGGAATGCGTCCGTTCGGCTTGCCGAAGAGCCGCATCACGCGCGGCTCGCCGCGCAGGATGTGCCAGTCGGCCGCATTCAACGACGCCGCGCGAACCCTCACGAGGATCTCGCCCGCGGCGGGGGTCGGCTTCGCGACATCGGTGAGCCGCAGGATGTCCGGCGGGCCGAACTCGGAATGCATCATCGCCTTCATCGGGTGGCCTCGCGTCAAGATGTTTGAGCGTCGCCGTCTGCGCCGCGGGCGCGCCCGCGCATGCGCTCGCGGAATCGCTCGCGCTGCTCCGGCGTCATCCTTCCGTGGCGCGCGCCGCCGCTGCCCCCGCCGAACCCGCCGAACAGCAGCCGGCCGAGGGCGAATAGACCGAAGCCCTGCAAGAACGTGACCTCCGGCAAGCCGAACAGCGGCGGCAGCAGCCAGTTCCAGAGCAGCATCACGGCCCCGCCGCAGACGAAGACGAACAGCGCGATGGCGGCGGGAGCCAGCACGATAGCCGCCGGAATGATGTAACGCCATTTCCAAAACCGTTTGAAGCTCATGTCGGGTCCCTCACTTGGTCATCTCTTCGTAAATGCCGGTCAACCGCTCCCGCAGCCGCAGCACCGCATAACGTTTGCGCGCGAGCAGCGTGTTCATCGTCACGCCGGTGGCCGCGGCCATCTCCTTGAAGCTGCGTCCCTCGAGCTCGTGCGCGACGAACACGTCGCGCTGCTCCTTCGGCAGCTCGGCGATCGCCTGCTCGAGCGCCTCGAGCAGCACCGCGTGCGCGTACTCCTCTTCCGGCCCGGCATCGGGCGACGGCAGCAGATCGTCGAGCTCGAGCATCTCGGGCGCGCGGGCGCGAAACAGATCGGCGATCCGGTTGCGCGCGACGCGAAACAGCCAGCCCGTGACGTGCTCGATCGGCGTGAGCAGCCGATTCGCCCGCACGAGCGCGAAAAGCACGTCCTCGAGGACCTCCTCCGCGTCGCTGACGTTCCGGACCTGGCGGCGAATGAAGCTGCGCAGCCGCGGCCGCTCACGCTCCACTACCGCCGCGAGAGGCTCGTCGACTCCGTCCGCATCCGCTCCAGGCGATCCGCTCATTCCAAGGGTGTAGACGGGGGAAGGGGGCGAATATTGTAGGGGGGCCGGCTGGGCGCAGCCGGCCTCTGCTATAGAATCTGTCCCCTAAAACCGCGCTTCGGCCGGAAAACCAAAAGGGGAGTCATTCATGAGCAAGATTTCGAATCTGGTCTTGAGTGCGGCGGCCGGTGCGGCCGTCGTCGTGGCGCTACCGGCTCTCGCCGGCGGCGAGGCCGGGCGCCTTGCGCTGCGAGACCTGGGCGAGAAGTACGTGGGCTACACCACCGAGCCCGGCGACAACGGCTCGGTCAACGTGAGCAACGCGATGTTCGTGCAGTACATGCTGCCGGCAACTCGCAAGCATAAGTATCCGATCGTGATGATCCACGGCGGCGGCGGCCAGGGCACCGACTGGATGCAAACGCCCGACGGGCGCGACGGCTGGGCCGACTACTTCGTCGCCGACGGCTGGGACGTGTACGTCGTCGACCGACCGGGGCACGGCCGCTCGCAGAGCAACCCGGCCTGCGGCACGGGCAAGGTCGGCACCGCCAACAGCACGATCATCTCTCGGCTCTCGACGTCGGATCCCACGGTTTGGGCGGGCGGCGAGCCCACACCCACCAACAAGGCCGTGATCGGCTGGACCGCGAGCTCGACCACCGCGCCATACTGCGGCGACGCGGTCGCGGCCAAAACCATCTCGGCGCTGCTCGACGAGATCGGCCCGGCCGTGCTGCTCGCGCACTCGGCGGGCGGCGGCAGCACGTTCCGCGTGCCCGATTTGAACGCCAAGAACGTCGTCGGCATCGTCGCATTCGAGGCCGCAGGCGCCAATCCGGTTGCGCCGGGCTTCAACAACTCGCCGGGGCTGATCGCGAGCTTGAAGACCGAGCCGGCGCTGCCGCAGGGCTTCGCGCCCGTCGACCACGGCGGCTGTCCGATGCAGGGAGACAAGCCGAGCAAGCTCGTGAGCTTCGCGAAGATTCCGGTCATTCACGTCGGCTCGGAGAAGGGGCTCGCGAACGAGGCCGCGCTCAAGTGCCAAACGTCGGTGTGGCAGCAGGCGGGCGTCGACGCGAGCTACGTGTATCTGCCCGACCGCGGCTTGAAGGGCGGCGGCCACTTCGCGATGGCGCAGCTCGACACAGCCAAGTACGCGAAGGTGTTCATCGAGCTCGCGACCCAGGTCGAGAAGAAGGCGAAGTAAGCCGAGAATAGGGACAGGTTACTTTTTCGCCGAAAGAAGATAGTGGGACACGTTGCCTCTTCCCCGGCAGTCGATTGCCGACGCGGCAAACAACCCTCTTGCGAAAAAGCGGCATGTCCCCATTTTTTCACGCCCCTACCGGGAAAAAGTAACCCGTCCCTATTTTTACGATGAGAATCGACTTCGTATCGGATGTGGCCTGCCCGTGGTGCGCGATCGGCTTCAGCGCGCTCGAACGCGCGCTGGAGCGAATCGGCGGCGACGTGCGCGAAGTCGAGCTCCATGTGCAGCCGTTCGAGCTCAACCCTACGATGGAACCGGACGGCGAGGACGCGACCGAGTACCTCACGTCCAAGTACGGCATGAGCCGCGAGCAATTCGCGGCGAACCGCGCGCGCATCGTCGAGCGCGGCGCGGCCGAGGGCTTCGAGTTCGGGCCGCGCACGCACATCTGGAACACGTTCGACGCGCACCGGTTGCTGTTCTTCGCGGGCGCCGAAGGAGCTCCCGGTAGTCAGCGCGCGCTCAAGCACGCGCTGCTCAAGGCCTATCACGGCCAAGGCCGCAACCCCGGAGCGCGCGACGTGCTGCTCGAGCTCGCCGGCCGCGTGGGCCTCCCGGTGGATCGCGCGCGTGACGTGCTCGAGCGCGGCGAGTACGCGGACAACGTGCGCGAGGCGGAGCGGTTCTGGCAAGAGATAGGCATCCACTCGGTGCCGGCCGTGATCGTCAACCGCAAGCACCTGATCTCCGGCGGTCAGCCGAACGCCGTGTTCGAGCAGGCGTTGCGGCAGATCGCGGCCGAACCGGACGGCGCTGCCACGCAGCGCGGCTAGGGCGTCGCGTACAGCGTGAGCAAGAACAGCGATCCTCGAGATCGGCCGGACGGCCCAGGCCGGGCGCGGGCGCGGGCGCGGGGCATCGTACCACCGGGCGATTGCTCCGGCCGTCGAGTAAAATCGCTTTCATGGCCACCGGTTGGGCGCGCGAAGGCGCGGTACAAGAACAGATCGACGACACCGTCAAAGACGGCGTGCTCCGCGCCAAGAGCCGGCTGCCGCAAGGTCCGAGCGCCACCTATTGCCAAGAATGCGCCACGCCGATTCCGGAAGCGCGCCGCGAGGCGCTACCCGGGGTACAGCTGTGCATCGCCTGCCAGGAGAAGGCCGACCAAGAGGCCAAGCACTTCAGCGGCTACAACCGGCGCGGCAGCAAGGACAGTCAGCTGCGCTGACGGTCGTTGAACTCGCCCCGGGGCGTCGTCATATCGAACGCGCTACATTGATTCCCTCGATTGCCTCCAAGAAGGAGTTTCACCAATGGCACATACGACGGAAACGGCGATTCTCGCGGGCGGTTGCTTCTGGGGCATGCAGGACCTGATCCGCAAGCTGCCGGGCGTCACGCGCACCCGCGTGGGCTACAGCGGCGGCGACGTGCCCCACGCCACCTACCGCAACCACGGCACGCACGCCGAGGCGATCGAGGTGGTCTTCGACCCGGCCAAGCTCTCGTACCGCGAGCTGCTCGAGCTCTTCTTCCAGATCCACGATCCGACGACCAAGAACGCCCAAGGCAACGACGTGGGTATGTCGTACCGCTCCGGCGTCTATTACCTCTCTGACGAGCAGCGGCGCACGGCCGAGGACACGATCGCCGACGTCGACGCCTCGGGGCTCTGGCCCGGTCGCGTCGTGACGGAAGTGAAGGCTGCCGGTCCGTTCTGGGAGGCCGAGCCCGAGCACCAGGACTACTTGCTGCGCTACCCCGGCGGGTACACGTGCCATTTCGCCCGGCCGGGCTGGAAGCTGCCGCGGCGTGCCACTGCGCGGACGGCGTGACCGCGATGAGCACACCGAAGATCGATTCGCCGAGCGTTCTGCGTTGGGGCCAAGTGGTCGAGCTCGCAAAGCGCGGCAACGTGCCGCCGCCGCGCCGCGTCGAGAAGAGCGACGCGGAGTGGCGCTCGACGCTCACGGATGAGCAGTACCACGTCGCGCGGCACAAGGGCACCGAGCGGCCGTTCAGCTCGGAGCTCTGCTCGCTGTTCGAGCCGGGCCGTTACAACTGCATCTGCTGCGACACGCCGCTGTTCGACTCGACGAACAAGTTCGACAGCGGCACCGGCTGGCCGAGCTTCAGCGCGCCGCTTACACCCGACGTCGTAGCCTACGAGCTCGACACCAGCTACGGCCAGCAGCGAGTCGAAACCACGTGCAACGTGTGCGACGCCCACCTGGGGCACGTGTTCCCCGACGGCCCGCAGCCGAGCGGCCTGCGCTTTTGCATCAACGCCGTCTCGCTGCGCAAAGCCGAAAAATAGGGACGGGTCTTTGCGCGACTACCACCCGAGCCCGAGCTTCGCCGCGAGCATCACCGCGGTGCCGATCACGATTGTCCCGAGAATGCCGCGCTGCCACCAGAAGTAGGCCGTGCCGGCAGCCACCGCGAGCAGCCGCGGGTCGAGCCAACTGTCGACGAGCGCGCCGTCCGTGAGCAGCACCTCGGGCGCGATGATCGCGGCGAGCGCCGCCAGCGGCGCGTAGCGCAGACCGCGCGTAAGCCATGCCGGCAGCGGCCACTCGCGCTCCGACAATAGAAAGAAGCCGCGCGTGATTACCGTAATCACCGCCATGCCGAGGATGCAGACGAGCGCTTGCGTCGACGACATCAGCGCCGCGCCTCCGCGTTGTCGGGCCAGTGCCGGTCGAGCACCATGCCGACGGTAACGCCCACTGCGATCGCGACGACGACGTTGAGCTTGAGCGGCAGGTGAAACGCCGCGACGGCCGCCGCGGCGGCCACGCCCGACGCAATCCAGCTGTTGCGCCCCACGAGCGCCGAGTAGGCGAGGCCGAGCAGCGCGAGCACGCCCGCGAAGCCCAATCCCCAGTCGGTGGGGACGCGATCCGCGAGCGCGATGCCGAGCAACGACGGAATCTCCCAGCTCAACCAGCTCCACGCGACGCTGCCCAGGAAGTACGGGATCTGGCCGGGTGCGGGCGTCGGCTCCGGATAGCGCTTCAGGAACAGCACGTAGTTGAGATCGGCCGCGAAGAAAGTGAGGGCGAGCCGCTGCGCGCGAGGCAGATGGCCGAAGTACTTGCGCCAATGCGCGCTGAAGATCACGAAGCGCAGGTTCATGCAGAACGCCGTCGCCCAGATCACCCACAGCGGCGCGCCCGCGGCGATCAGCGGCAGCGCCGCGAGCTGCGCGCTGCCGGCGTAGACGATGAGGCTCATGAGCACGGCGAGCGGCACGCTCAAGCCGCTCTTGATCATGGCGACGCCGGTGACGAGCGCCCACGCGGAGATGCCGAAGGACGGACCGACGATCTCTTTGAGGCCCTGCCGGAATTCTTCGCGTGTGTCCAAAACGGTTCGATCTCCGCTGCTGGCGTGTTCGCCGGCGCGCTGCGGCACGAGCGCGGTTCGCTAGCGGGCTAGGCCCGCGTTCTCGGAGAGACGGTCCAAGAGTCGCGCCAAGCCCGCGACCTCGGCGTCCGTCAAGCCGGTCCGTAGGCGCTTGTCGAAGGCAGCGGCGGCGCCCCGCAGCTTCTGGAACAGTGCTTCACCGCTCGAGGTGAGCTCGACGACGTGAACGCGGCGGTTGTCCGGGTCGCGGCGACGCGTTACGAGCCCAGCCTTCTCGAGCGCGTTGAGGTGGTGCGTCAACGTCGCGCCCTTGATCCCGGCGGCGTCAGCGAGCTCGCGCTGATTGCCCGCGGCGGCCCCCTTGACCGACACCAGCACCAGCCACGTCGGCAGCGAGCCGCCGGCCTCGACCAGCGCCTCGTCGAACGCGCGCCTGACGGCCTTGGCGGTGACGGCCACGCGCAAACCAATGGGGCGACCCGGAAGTGTGGGCACGCGCGGCAGCATAGAGGAACATCGCGTCGATCTCAAACGATTTGACATCGAATGATTCGATATCTATCGTTAGCGCAACGGCTCGAAGGAGCTCTTGGATTGGCCGGATACGGAAGGATTGCCATGAACACGATCTATTTCGTCTTGAAGTTCTTGCACGTGGTGGCCGCCAGCATCTGGATCGGAGGCCTCATTGCCACGAGCGCACTCGACATGCGTCTGGCGCGCGCGATCGATCCGAGAATCCTGGCCGTGACCACTCGCCAGAGCGGCCGCGTCGGAATGATGCTGCTCCTTCCGGCCGCCGTGACCACGCTCTTGGCGGGCGCCGGTTCGATGGCGATATCGGGCATCGGCTTCGCGGCGTGGATCGTTTGGGGACTGGTCGCGATCGTGCTGTCGGTTGCGCTCGGCGCGAGCGTCGTGCGCCGCTCGGTCGCGGCGCTCATCGAGCGCCTCGAGACGGCGCCCGCGCGGGACGCCGGAGTTGCCTCGCTGCAGCGGCGCGTCGCGATTCTCAACGCCGCTCTTGTCGCGATCCTTCTGTCGGCCGTCTGGGCAATGGTGTTCAAGCCGACGCTCTGAGTCGGCGGCGTTCGCGCTCGGTGTTTTGGAGAGCGGCGAACCTTCCGCTCGGCGCACCGTTATGCTCAGATGCCCGCATCGAAAAACAGCGGCGGGGTACCTTCATGCGCGCGACGATCCTGCTTTCCCTTGTTGGCGGTTTCTCGCTCGCCGGTGCGGCATCGGCTCAGCAGGGCAGCGCGGCTCTGCCGCCCGACGTCCATCCGGTGTCGCTGACCCGCTTGCCGCCGCTCACCCGCGCGGACTTGAACGACGAGGGCAAAGCCGTCTACGACAAGATCGTGGGGACCGGGCCGGCGCCCACGACCGGGCCGGTGGCGTTGTCGCTGTACAGCCCGAAGATCGCGCAGGTGTTCACCGACTTGAACGGCTTCCTCCGCTACAACGGCTCGCTGAGCCCCCGCCACACGGAAGTCGCCATCCTCGTCGCGACCTGGGAAATCCAGCAGCAGTACGAGTACTCCGCGCACGAGCCCGCGGCGCTGCGTTTCGGCGCGCCGCAAGCCGTGATCGACACGATCAAGTACAACCGCGAGCCCGCGGGCTTGAGCGCCGAGGAGACGCTGATCATCAAGCTCGGCCGCGCGATCATGCGCGATCACAAAGTCGAGTCGGCGCTCTACGCCGAGGCCGAGAAGGTGTTCGGCCGCACGGGCATCGTGGAGATGGTCACCGCGATGGGCGACTACGTGATGGTCGGCATGGTGATGACGGCGATCGACCAGCATCTGCCGCCGGATCGGCCGGCGCTGTTGCCGCCACGCTAGGGAACGAGGAGTCAGCTCGATGAAACGCTATAGCTACCCCTGGATCGTGCTCTCGGCCGTGTTGCTCGCACCCCTGGCCGGCGCGGCGGAAGTCTCCTGCGCGCGCGGCGGCCTGCAACGCGCCGCCGACCTCTACATCGACGCGCAGACCAAAGGCGATCCTTCCGTTCTGCCGCTCGCGACGGGCTTGGGCTACTACGAGAACGCGGCGCGCACCGACATCGAGATGGGCCTCATCAAGACGCCGCTGAAGATCGCCCATCACCGCAGCCTGCTCGACGAGTCCACGTGCCAAACGTTCACCGAAGTGATCGTCACGGACGCGGAGAAGCCGTACGTCCTCGGCACGCGCCTGCGCGTCAACCACGACAAGATCGCCGAGATCGAGATCCTCTGGACCACGACGGGTTACTGGCTCTTCAACGCCGACGCGTATCTCAAGTACTCGTCCGCGGAAAACTGGGGCCCCATCCCGGCCGCGAAGCGCGACAGCCGCGACACGCTGGTTGCGGCCGCCAACGCCTATCTCGACGCGTTTCTCGAAGGCAAGATCGACCGGGTGCCGTGGGGCTTCCCGTGCGTCCGCATCGAAGGCGGCGCGTACACCGGCAAGGGGTCGCCCTCCGACAGCTGCGAGGTCGGCGTGCCGAGCGGCGTGAACATCGCAAACCGCCGCTTCGTCGTCGACGAGGTGACGGGCTCGGTGGTCGCGTATTGCACGTTCGGCGCCGGCGGACCGAACGGCGGCAGCGGCTCGCCCGACACGCATCTCTTCCGCGTCGAGGACGGCAAGCTGCGCTACGTGCATACGCTCACGCATCTGCTGCAGTCGGCCTTCCGGGGCGGTGGTGGCGGTGGCGGCAACAGCGGCAATAGCGGCAGTAGTGGGAACGGCGGCGGCGCGGCCGCTGGCGCCGATGGACAGAATCCCCGGCGCTAGCCTCGGCTAGCGCCGATGAGCGCTGCTGCTCGTCCCGTCGCGGAAAGCGAGCGACTCGCCCGAGCCGAGCCGCTACGCGCGGCCCGGGTTACAGCGAGCTCCTAGGGTCGCGCGCGGCTCGCGCGTTACTGAGTCGCAACCGGTTCGTCGACCTTATGGATTGAGCTGGTAGCGAATGATGGTCTGCACGCCCCGCCGCGCGACCGGCATTGGGCTGTACAGCCATCTTTGCAACGCGGCGACCGACGACTCGTTGAACTCCGGCGACGAGGAGTCGACGACCACGATGTCCTGCGTGGCGCCCTGCGGCGTGATCGTGAACTCGAGCTTGACCCACCCCTCGAGACGCTGCGCAAGCGCCGCGGCCGGGTAGTCCGGCGCAAGTCGGACCAGCGGGACGAGGCCGCGGTCCGTTTGCGCGACGGCTTGGCCGCTCACGGCGCCGAAGATGATCGGCACGATCAGCGTCGAGAGCGCAAAAGCTCCCAACAGGATCTTCTTTCGAACGGTCACTGCGCTCATGGTTCGACCCCTCCCGATTTCGACGACGCGCCGTTTCAGATCGGCGCCGCTGACGCCGGCCGAGCACTTGAGCGACGAGGCCACGTAGTGCTCGCAGACGTTGAGTATTCCCTCGGCGTAGGTGCGGCCGTCGTGGCCGGCGCCGACCACGGCCTCGTCGCAGGCCCGCTCGCGCTCCTCCACGAGCCGCGCGCCCACCCACCAGACGAGCGGGTGGAACCAGAACACGGCCTCGACGAACATGTGCACGGCCGCCGTGAGGTTGTCGCGGCGCTCGAAGTGGCAGAGCTCGTGGGCGAGCACGGCGTCGAGCTGCGCTCTGGTGAGGTGCTCGCCGACGCCCGGGGGCAGCAACAGCACCGGCCGAACGATGCCGACGAGCGCCGGCTCGACGAGCGCAGCGGAGCTCCGCACGTCGGGCACGCGGTGGCCCGCGCGAGCCGGCAGGTTCGCGGCGTACGGCACGGAAGCACCCAGCAGCGCACGCAGCTGCAGCGCGCGCACGACGTAGCTTCCGAGCACCGCGCCGCAGCCGCCTGCCCACACGATCGAAAGCGCCACGCCGAGCGGCGACCAGGAGGTCGCCGCGGGCATCGGCTCGGCGAGCCGCCCGAGCGCGGCGGACCAGTCCGCGAGCTGCTCGAAGGGCGCCGCGGCACCGGCGAACGCGCCGCCGAGCAGCGTCAGCAGCGAGAACGGCACCAGGAACTTCACGGACGCCGCCCACCAGAGCCAGTAGCGCGTGTGCGCGCCGTGCTCGCGCAGCATCGCCGCGAGCGCGGCGATCACGATGACGAGCAGCGTAGATTGCCAGAGATGGTTGACGATCGAGGTCAACATGGCGGTTACTCCTTCTTGGGCTCCTTCTTCGGGAGCGCACGCAGAGCCGCGCGGGCGTCCTCGATGTCTTCGAGCGTGAGCTGGCCGGATTCGATCAGATGCGACATCAACGGCTGGGCGCGGCCGCCGAACAGGCCGAGCAGCTCGTCGAGGAACCGGCGTTGCGCGGCCGTGCGCGACAGCACGGCTTCGAAGATGTGCGCGTTGCCGATCTTTTTCGTCCGGCGCAGCGCGTTCTTCGCCTCGAGCCTGTAGACGATCGTCTGCACGGTCGTGTACGCGGGGCGGCGCTTGGCCGGGAAACTCTCTTGGATCTCGCGGACGGACGTCGCGCCCTTGGTCCAGAGCGTCTCCATGATCTTGAGCTCGAGCTTGCTCAGCTTCGGCAACGGCACGGCTGTCTCCTACAGGTGTAGGAGAATCTACTACGGCCTGGTGGTGACCTGCAAGCCCCCGCGTCAGCTCTTGAACACGATCGTCTCGCGCCGCAGCAACCTGGCCGTCGCCGCGATCACCGCGAGCGCTAGACCCAGGCTGCCCGCCGCCGTTATGACGTATCGATACACCGGGGGCTGTGCGCCGCCGAGCACGTCGGCGCCGAGCGTCAGCTGCCCCACCAGCGGCACGGCCCCGACCGGCACGTGGCCGAGCGGAAACATGAGCGTGGCGATCGTCGAGAGAACCACCGTCATGAACAGCAGGCCGTAGCGCGTCTGCGCTTGCTGTTGGGATCGCGAAACCGTCGACACCCAGATCACGAGCGCGCACCAGAAGAAGGCCAGCGGCATCATCGTGAACGTCACGGCGAGGAGATCCCCATCGCTCGACGACAACTGCAATCCGTATTGCTGCCAGGGTATGGAGCGCAGCACGAGCAGCGTCGCCACGCCCGCCGCGAGCACGGCGACGCAGGCGAGAGTCGCCGCGGCCAGCCACTTGCCCGCGAGCAACGCGGTTCTCGACACCGGGTTCAGGAGCAGCGGCTCGAGCGACCCCCGCTCCCGCTCGCCCAGGATCGAGTCGGTCGCGACGCCGACCCCGCCGAACAAGGCGGTCCAGAGGAGCAGCATCGTCACGAAGATCGAGAGCCCACCTCCGTTGCGCCCCGGCGGCGAGACGTCGGTCGCTTCGATGCGCACGGGGGTCACGATCTCCGGCGCGACGCCGCGGGCCATGAGGCGCAGGAAGCCTAGCTCGGCGCCGTAGCCTTTGACGAGGGCGGCAACGCGGTCGGCCGCGCGCGTCGAGGCGCCGGCGGCCCCGTCGGTCACGAGCTCGACGCGCGCGGCCAAGCCGTTCGCCATGCGCGCGCCGAAGTCGGCGGGGATCACGAGCACGACTCGGTGCGCACCGTCACGCACGGCCGCGGCCGGATCCGCCGGCGCCGGCACGATCTTCACGTCGTTCTGCGCCTCGAGCCAGTCGACGAACGCCGGCGCGTTGTCGGCGCCGGCCACGGGCAGCACGAGCTCCGTCTGCGTCAGTCTCTGGGCCGCAACGAGCGTGATCGCAGCCCAGATGATCGGCGACACGATCGCCTGCAGCGCGAGCCCGGTGATCGCCGCGCGATCGCGAAGCCCGTCCCTGAGCTCTTTCCTGAAGACGATCCAGCAGTGCTTCAGGCTTCCGCGCCCCGCGCTCATGCTCGCGCCTCGACGTCGCCGCCGGTGAGGCCGACCAACGCAATGAAGGCGTCCTCGAGGTCGCCGCAACCGGTGCGCTCGCGCAAGGCGTCGGGCGTGCCGTCGGCCACCACCGCGCCCTTCGCGATGACCACGATCCGGTCGCAGAGCGCGGAGACTTCCTGCATCACGTGGCTCGTGAACAGCACGCAACGGCCGCGCTCGCGGAGGCTGCCGATGAGCGCGCGCATCGCGCGCGTGCTCGCGACGTCGAGGCCGTGGGTGGGCTCGTCGAGGACCACGTTGTGCGGGTCGTGCACCAAGGCGCGGGCGAGCGCGACCTTGTTGCGCTCGCCGTGCGAGAAAGCCGCGACGCGTCGATCGCCGAGCTCCGTGAGCCCCAAACCCGCGATGAGCTCCTCCCTCCGCGCCCGCAACTCGGTCTCGGCAACGCCCTGCAAGCGGCCGAAATAGTCGATGTGCTCGCGTGGGGTGAGCCGCGGGTAGAGCCCCCGCGAGTCCGGCAAGACGCCGACGCGGCTCTGGGCTGCGAGCCGATCCGTGGCCACGTCGCAACCATCGACGCTGACGCTGCCCGCGTCGGCAGACATGAGGCCGGTGAGGATGCGTAACGTCGTCGTCTTGCCGGCGCCGTTCGGGCCCAAGAGGCCCGTCACGCAGCCGTCCTCGGCGCGGAAGCTCACGTCGTCGATCGCTTGCACGGCACCGAAGCGCTTGGCCAGTGCTTTGACCTCGATCATGGGTTCGACCCTCCCGTGCGGCTCGTGACGAACGGCGGCCGGTGCATCCCCTCGAGACAGCTCGCGTCGAGCGCGCGCGCATCCGCGGTTGCGAAGAATTCCGCGATTAGCTTGGGCACGCAGCCCGAGAGGCTCGTCATGTGGCCGGCGCCGGGGACGACGAGGTGGCGTGCGTTCGGCAGCGACTTCGCAACCTGCTCGCCGCGAACGGGCGGCAGCACCGGATCCAAGTCGCCCGAGAGCACGAGCACGGGCTTGTCTGATACGGGCGCGGCGTAGAACTCGGGCTCGATCGCAGCCTTCGGCCAAAACGCGCAAGGTTTGAAGAGCGTGTCGAGCGCCGCTAGCCCCAAGAACGTGCCGGCCGCCTCGCGAACCGCATCGTCGCGGGTGAACCGCGGCGCGTCCTCGGAGCAATACACCGACAGGAACGCGCCTTCGCCGGTGCCTGCTGCGGGAGGGCCGTCGACCAGGCGCACGCTCAAGAGTCCCTGGAAGTCGCCGTGCTCCGCGTCGCGGAAGAGCGGATCGGCGCCGCCGGCGGAGTCTTTTTCGAGGACCGGCAGCCGCGGGCGCGCGCTGGACGGCTCGTCGATGCAGTACCAGTAGTTGCGCGCGAACTCGAACGTCGTCGGCGCGGTGTCCGGGCCGACGTTGACGTGCGTCGCGACTTCGTTCGAGCGGTACGCGATCAGGTTGTCGCTGAAGATCCCGCCGCGGCACGGCACGAAACTCGGCTCGCGCGTCTCCTGCAGGATGCGCAGGCACAATTTCTCCGGCCGGTAGAACGTGCTCCAGCGCACGCCCGCTCCGTTGACGCCGACGAAGGCGATCGGCGACATCGAGCCGATGAACGTGCAGCCTTCGACGGTGATGTCCTTGGCTTCGAAGCCTTCGGGTTTCGGCCGGAAGTACTCGAGGCCGGTCGAGCCGCCGATGTTGACCGCGCGCTCGCCGGCGTGCTCGAAACGGCAGCGCCGGATCGCGACGTCGCGCGAGCCGCCCTTGGCCTGGACGCCGGTCGCCGCGGCTCCCTTCTCGCTGTCGCGGAACGTGCACGACTCGATCACGCCGCGGTGACAGCCGACCATGTCGATCGCCGAACCGCCGCGGCCCCAGCGCTCGACCGTGCAACGCTCGAGCACGAAATCGTCGACGCCGGAGAGCTTGATGCCGTCGTCGTTCCCGCGGCCGCCGCAGTCGCGCACGGTCAGGTCGCGCAGCGTGATGTGGTGCGACGGAGTCTCGAACGTGCCGCCGTCGTCAATGTTGAGCCCGTTGCTCGGCGCGCCGGCGAAGGTCAGGCCCGCGATCTCGAGGTACGCGACGTCGGAGAGCTGCGCGCCGCTGTGGATCACCGGCGGCGATTTCGGATCCGCGGCGGCGAGCACGATCGAGCGACCTTCCGCGCCCTTGACGTTCGACGCTTGGAAGCCGTCGTACTCGCCGGACGCGATCACGATGCGCGTCCCTGCGACGGCCGCGGCGAGCGCGCTCCTCAGCTCAGCCGTCGTCGATACGCGCACCTCGCGCGCGGGCTCTTGGGCGAGCGCGAAGCCGGACAGCAGCGCGAACGTCAACGCTCCCGTTCGGTGCGCGGCACGTGATTCAGCCTGCATTTCGCGACCCAGGTTACTCGCGGGGCGCGAGCGCACAATCGGCCGGCGGATCCCTCGCGGCTCCGCGCGCGCTGCGTACACTCGCGGCCCGAGAGATCGCACGTGAAGCTCGCCCTCGTGTTCGCGCTGTGCTGCACCGCGCCGCTGTTCGCGCAGCGCGAGCGCTTCCCGACCGACAAGTCGGCCGAGTTGAAAGAGGAGGGCCGCACGTGGTTCGTCGACGGCCACTCGAAGTTGCCGGGCACGGTCAGCGTCACCAACCACCGCGCGACGGTGATCGAGGGCATCGGCAGCGAGAACGTGATCGAGCTCTCGGGCTCGCTGTCGCTCAAGGCGTCGCTCGGCGGCAAGGTCGTGCTCAAGAACATCTGGATCGAGGTCGAGCCCGACGCGCAGGAGCTGTACCTCTCGCAAGTCGACTTCCAAGGCGGCGGCGTCCGCACGACGAACAACGGGGCGACCGCGCCGAAGATCTTCGCCGAGTTCACCAAGTTCGACGCGAGCGCGAGCGTGTCGCTGCGCATGTGCGCCGGCGAAGTCGACCTGCAGCAGTGCGAGTTCGGCAGCGTCGTCACTTTCGTCGGCATCCCGCAGTCGGAGAAAGCGGCCAACAAATCGGACGTCGGGCTGCTCGACTGCAGAGGTTTGCCGGGCGGGCTCGTGTGCCAGGGGATCGCGACGGTGCAAGTGCGCGGCTGCAACCTCGGCGGCGCGATCACGCGCATCACCAACTGGGTCGCGCTCGACTTCGACGGCAACAACGCGCACTCGGCCGTGTTCGAGTTCGAGTTGCCGGCCTACGGCAAGTTCAAGTCGGCCAAGATCCACAACTGCGATTTCCGCACGACGCAGATCGCGTTCAAGTGTCCGGCGGACGACGGCAAGGCCGAGAAGTGGACGCTCGAGCACTGCTACTTCGGCGGCCTGGCCGACCCCAAGACGATCGCGAGCACGCTGATCGTCGACCACGCGACCGAAGCGAAGATCGGAGTCGACGTGCAGCTCAAACGCATCGCGCCCAATCCGCTCGGGCTCGGCGGCTAGCTCGACGGGTCCGCGCGCGGCGAGCACCGCGCTAAGCTCTGCCGGTCCATCGCGACCCGTCCTCCACACCGAGTTCCGCACCCAGTTCACTCCCGAGGCCACCATGCTCTCGTTGCACGTTTCGATGCTCGCATTCGCGGCCGTCTTCGCCGCGCCGATCGCGCCGCCGCCTTTCAGCAGCTCGTACGTGCCGCCGTTCCACGGCGCGGCGTGCACCGACTACTGCGGTTGGGAGTCGTTCACGCAGGCGAACAACGTCGGCAACGCGCCCGACGATCCCAACTCGACGACGACGACGCCCGCCGTGCTCCAGACGGCGCTCGGCGGAGTGATCACGCCGCAGGGCAACATCGACAACGTCACGGTGCCGCCGAAGTACCGCGTGACCGACAGCGTGCCCGCCGATCTGCAAGAGGTCGTGCTGCAGGTCTCGATCTTGCTCAACCAGATGAACTGGTCGAGCATCGGACTGACCTACGTCGACGCGAACAACACTAGCCACACGCTCGCGCCGACCAGCTCGTCGTACCTCGTGTTCCAGATGGGCCACGAGGAGCGTTTGGTCCGTTGGGATCTCTCCGGGCTGACGGATACGATCCTCGCGTACCAGATCGACTTCGCGGCGAACAACTCGTTCACGACGCTCGACGCGGTCAAGCTCGACACGCGCTACTCGTGTGCGCCCGGCGTTTCGTTTTGTCACCCGGGCAGCGGCGGCGTGATCCCGTGTCCGTGCGCGAATCCGCCGACGGGCGCGGCGCAGGGTTGCGACAACAGCGAGTCGACCGGCGGCGC
>Ga0137410_10000868_pt1 | contig 20879 bp, 32 predicted proteins | sample CZODoug1_16funga_FD_108878 | JGI IMG/M metagenome (GOLD analysis project Ga0137410, IMG submission 108878) | Vadose zone soil fungal communities from Angelo Coast Range Reserve, California, USA - CZODoug1_16fungal (Illumina Assembly) | ecosystem: Environmental > Terrestrial > Soil > Vadose zone... | reverse complement strand
TCTCTGACGCAACCTCAACCGTCATGCTGTTCCGCGTGCCGTCCCGCTTCCAGCGGCGAGTTGCTACCACTGATGGGTAGGCCGTCTTTGCGAAGCTGTCCAGAACTTTTTGCGTCAGCATTGCGTAATCCTCCGAAAGCAATCATGCCAGAATGCCGCGAGAGATGGAATACATGTATCACCTAGTTTGCGAACGCAGAATCTGGTTGTATCTTCGCGATCATCGCCTTTGCCTGACTGATCGCCTCTCGACGCTTCGCGGCACATGCCGATCCGCACAAATAAGGCTTGGAGCGATGCCAGAAATCGCAGCACCATCGGCCGTCGTGAACAGACTGGAAAACGTCCAGCGTCCAGTCACAGTAGGATTGCTCGGTGTCCCTCACATTGTCTCCTCGCCATCGACCATCTGTGCGTTCACGATTTCCAGGGGCATGAACACGCTCGCTAGGTGTTCAACCCACGCCGTAAGGTGCAACGGATGAATGCACGTTCGGTGCGGCTTGTCGCACTCCAGCATGACGTGGAACATCGGCAGGTCATCGTCTGCCTGTCCGTGCATCTCGCCAGCATCGTCGTAGTAGGCCGTGTAGAACCCATCCTTGATGTACAGCGCGATTCCTTTGCCGCGATTCTCTTTCCACAGGTCGTGACTGACTAGGTGCGCATCGGAGTCTTCGGCGAAGTCCTGTAATTGTTGCCGCCAGTCGAGCGCCTTGATCCAGCAATTTCCGGTGCCGGTTGCGATAGCGATATTGTCGAGGATTTCCTTGCGTGCCTTTAATTCGGCTTGCTGGTCCTCGATCAGCTTGGCAGCTTCAGTACAGACAGGACTGCCAAGAGCCCGGAGCGTCTGAATGATAGTCATCTTGGTTCTCTCCCGTCTTTGTCCAACCGTCTCAGGCGATGCACTTCGTCAACGATGCTCTCGACAGTCAATCCCTCACGTAAAGCAGTCAGCAACAGCAACTCTTCTCGACCGATCTTCCCGTCATGGGTCAGACCGTGGCAATTGCAGTCAAAGGCGCCGCCGAGAGCAATCAGGTTACCTCGGATGTCAACGCGGCCAGCTCCCCGGCTGTGAATGTGGTGAGGATGCGCCTGATAACGCAGAGGCGTCTGGCACCGCTCGCAGAATCGCTTCTGGCGAAACTCGTCGAGCAATCCTTCGTCCTCGACTTTCACGCTTTGGCCCCGTATTTTGCCTGCAACCAACCGATAGCCCAGGACCGCATTTGCGGCTCAAGGTCGGCAATGAGCCAATCGAGGTCTCTCAAGATTCGTAACATCGGATCGGTCGTGCGCCGTTTGACAGTTCCCGGCTCATCATCGTCTTCGTCTTTCTCGGCAGCTTCCGCTCGCATCGCGGAACGTTGGTCGTCGTTCATCCAGGCGACTCCCTCGTGTCCTGTCGTCATCTCTTGATCCCCTGGGGTTGTGCCGCGCCGTTGGTCGGCTTGGCTTCTGGTTTCGCTTGCACTGGCTTCGCTATGTCCCGTTCGTATATCCTGCCGAGCAAGTCCCTTGCTCGCCGCATCTGCTGCACGAAGAACCGGCCGTCTGCGGAGAAGTCGCCGGCTTTCTTCTCGGCCGCGAACGCTGCCAGGAGAAGGCCAGTCATCTCGTCTCCCCACGCGGCGACGAATTCGTCCTTGGTCATTGGTGAATCTCGCCTTGATCTTTCGGAACAAGGCACACGATGCCTTGAGCGCACTCCCGATCAAGCGGGTAAAAATGGAGACTCCATAGATACCCCCGTTCTATCCAGCATCCGCGACTTTCGGCGAAGTCCGTCAGGTCTTCCCACGCCGCATCGGTCTCTTCAGTCCAACCATTCGATATATTGGCCAAGTCCGCCATACTGATGATCGTAAAATCAGAGTCAGTACAGAGAGTTTCTCCGCGAGAAATCCATTCTTCGTGCGAGCAAAACAATGTTTCGCGAAGAAGGCCGCGTTGTTTCAAGTAATCACGAACGTCATCTATTACGCGTACTATCGCCAGGTTTTTCATAGCCGCCAGTCCTTTGCTGGTGTCTGCCATTCAGCTTTGCCACGGGGAAGGTTGAGAGGCAAGCCAGCGTTCCACATGGGAATCTTGGCCTCTTGCGAGAATATCGCGTTAGCCATCCCCATAGTGCCTCCTTTTGAACGCGCGACATAGTAGGCCTTCTTGGCAATTCGCATCAGTTTATCGGTGATAGCGTGACCGTTCTGACTGCCAGTAAACTCGGTCAGAACGCCGCCATCGGTTGATTGTCCGTTCACGAGTGAACGGCGTTTCTTTGCCGAGAGCGGATTGCCGCACTGTGGACAGGCAGGCTTCCCGACGAACACGAAACCGCAACCCATGCAGACCTGAGGCGCACGGTCCTTTGGCGGTTTGTTCTTCTTTGTGTTCGTCGCGCCGTCCTCAAGGGACCAATGGAACTCGCCGTCAGGCAGTCCGTACTCGTGAGCCGCCCCGGCATGGTCAAGGATGATGCCATGCGTTTTCCCAACGAAAGCACGCATGACTCGGCCGCTCGCCTGTATCCACAGGACGAGCGAGTTGCATCCGCGAAGAATCTGGCAGCACACAAGCCAGGGAAGATCAACGCCTTCGATCAGCACGCCGCAATTGCTGATGATCTTCGTCTGGCCGCTCTTGCTCCGGTCGAAAATGGATTCCCGGTCATCCTCAGAAGTGGAGGCGTCCATGTGTTCCGCCGTGATCCCGGCGTCGAGGTATCGCTGGACGATGTTCTTGGAGTCCGCGACATTGGCCGCGTAGACAACCGTAGGCAGGCCGTCCGCGTACTTCCTCCAGTGTGCTACCGGATCGCCGACCGGCTTCACTTTGTCTCCTTTGCGACGCCTAACGCCTACCGCATCCGGGCTGTAGACCTTGACCGGACATAGGCGTCCGACCTTGATGAGTTCTGCCGTGGAACCCATGCAGACCAATGCCTGATAAGGAGGATTCATTGACCTGCCGTCCGCACAGACAGGCGTAGCGGTGTACCCGGTCCAGTATGCGTCAGGAATGTTCCGAAGATACCAGTCCTGTATCGCATTCGCTGCGACGTGCGCTTCGTCCCAGATGATGAGGTTGGCTTGCGGAAGCCGGACCCCACTTTTGACCATCGCCAGGAGCGTGTCCCGGCTGGCGCAGTAGACGTTATTGCTCCAGCGTTCGCGGCCGTCCATGATCGGAGCGACTCGGATTCCGAAGCGTTCCAGGGTCCAAATCATCTGGTCCACCAAACGGCGGCGGTGGACGATGTGCAGGATGGTCCCTTTCTTGCCGACAGAACTTGCCGTCTGTTCAGCGGCAATTATCGTCTTGCCACTGCCGCACGGACCCTGCCAGATGACCCGCTTGGCGCCTTGCTGGTATGGCACGCGGCCGCGCTCCAGCAAGTCGAGTTGCATCGGCATCAAGACTGGCTTGTCGCCTTGCAATTCCGGAGGGTCTTCAAATAGCATCACGTTGCATCTCCGCGAAACGATGCTCGGGAACGAAACCATCGCCGCGGCAGAACCGGCAAAGTTTGCCGTTCTGCTCCGCATTGCACTTCGGACAGACCGCGTGCGGCAGACCGGACTTCAGGGCCTCAGCGGCCAGTTCAAGTCGGCGAAGAGATTCCCAAGCGTGTTCCTTGAACTTTTCGACCAGGAGGAAATGGTAGTGGTCGGTCAGCTTGATTGCCTTGTTGAGCCAGGCTTCCGGCGTCGTCATCAGGTGGACGGTCTCGACTTCGCCGATCAGGTCGGCAAGGGAAGTGTCCGCGAATACGTCTCGCAAGCGGTCAGGAACGACGTTGCCGAGTTTGTCCTTGACATCCTGGCGAGTGGTTGCCGTATTCTTTTTTTGTGGACGCTTTCGAGATTTTCCGTCTTTTCCTCGCCTCTCAGAACGATCGGAAGTTTTTTTGCTTGTTTGGCTTGTGGCTTTTTTATCAGAAGATTCTTTAGAACCTCGTTTTCTCGAGGTTGTAAAGGATTCTCTTACAGATGCTACCAGATGATCGCTTACTCGGCACTTTTCGGCGATCCAAGCATTACTTCGTTCTTGCCATTCCTTGACCTTGAGAAGCATCTTGACAGCTTCTCGCTTGTCGTCGTTCGTCCTGCGGAGTCCGTGCGATCCATTGGCGCCAGCGGAGTGCAGCAAGGCATCTTGAAGAGACCCCTTGCGGACATCGGCCGGAATTTCCGTTTTCCCAGACTTGCGATAGCCGCCAAGACGATGAAACCCGTCCGAAAGCCAGAGATTCTCTCCATCGTCGTAGACAACAATGTCGGGTAGTTCGTGACCTTCGCCTTCGTTCAGGTACTCGGCCAATTCATCAATGTATTCGGCAGAAAGACTGGCTCTCGTCTGCGTTCCTCCATCGTCGCGAATCTTGTCAATTGCGATCATCATGTTGCTTGTCCTTGCGACAATGTACGCACTCGTTCCCCGCCAAATTTTCACCTGGCCGGGAAGAAAGGAACGGAGAACGAGTGTTTTTCAGTTGTACGTTTGGTCACGGCCAGGTGACGTTAGAATGCTAACGATTCTCTTCACTGTCGTCAAGAGTAAATCCCACCCGGATCGAATATCACCCATCCCAACCACTCTCCTAAGGCTTTAACCACGGCCAGAGCAATCCAGACTGGTCGGAGCATCGAATGTCCCTCCGTGAGTGATGAGGTGAATCAGTGAGTGTGTATCTCTCGCCGTTTGCGCTGCCGCTCAGGCCATGTCAGGCCATCGTTGTGAACGACAGGCAATGCCATCAAGCCGGTGCCGTCGAATCGTTGCCACTTGTGGCGCATCCCGACGATGATCCTGCCGAGTTCGATCGTGTGAATGTCGTCTTCGATCCAATGCTCACAGAGGTCTTCCTTGACGGCTCCGCTGACGTATCCGCCGTATTCGCGCACGAGCCACTTCACGGCCTCGACGCAGTGGGAACATTGCTTGTCGCATCGCATGTTGCCGTCGTACTTGTGCGAGCAACGAGTATAGGTCTCTCCCTTGCGGATGGTCCGGTAGCACTCAGCGCACTGATGGTCCTTGCGAACTTTCTGCGTCGTTGTGCTTGCGAACCCGCTGCTGTCGTAATCCACGTTATCGACCATGCACATCATCGTTTCTCCCGCTTGACCTTCCGCTCGGCCAGCATCGCGTCTGCGATGCGGTAGGCAGCCTCAGCAATGTCTTTGGCGCTGCCTCTGCCAAGAGTATTCCCGGAAACCGCGGCAGCCGAGAAGTATTCTCGCATGGTTAGACCGCAGACTTGCCACTCTTCGGGTTGCGGGAACGCGAGCAAATTGTCGTGGTCGTAGCTCATGATGATCGATTCTCCGGAAGATTTATCGACTCGCGGATTCCGAGAGTGTCCCAAGGTCGTCCGTCGCCATTCGTAACAAGCGGCAATCGTTCTTGAAATTCACGGCACCGCTGGACCAGACTCGGGGTATCCACATCATCGGAGTGCGAACCAACTTCCTTAAGGGTTCCGCAACGGGGGCACCAGTAATGTCGCTCTCCAGTGGAAATGCGTTGCATCGTCGCTGAACAAGTAGGACAACTCACGCTGCACCTTGCGGCTGAGCCGCGAAGAATTTCTTACTGCTCTTGTCGAACACGTAGCGTGCTGCCGTCATCCGCTGCTGAACGCTACCCCACACGACAGACTTCACGGCCGGAGCCAGCGAACCGATTTCCGGCAACTTGGCGTTGATGGCTTCAAGGTTCGGGTCGGTGTCGAGCCAAGCATTCCACTTTTGCACAACATCCATCCCAGGCTGCACGGCGGGAACGGCGGGAGCGGCAGGTTGCGGCTTAGGGATGGCCCACTCGGGAAGTCTCGGCGTGTTCTTAAATTGGCGCTTATCGGGGTCGTAGTCAACCCACTGAAGAGGAAGCCGGTACAGATACCTGCCAATTCCGACCTTGACCGCGGCACGCTTGAGAGCGTCCGAGAACGAAGACTTGACCCGGTCGCCTTCGTCCGGCTGTTCGCTTGGACTTCCGACATCGGACTTGCTGATCCACTCGCCGTCGATTTTGAGCCTGAGAGTGCAGACGACGCTGTTGTTCGGCAAGACCTGATATGAGTCCTGCCAGCATCCGACGCCGAGAACTTCATCGAGGCGTTCCATGACGCAGCGGGCGTCGATAAAGCAGACTGCAAGCGCTCGGTTGCCACGGACGGTCTGCGGCTTGAACTTCACTTCGTCTGCCTCGAAAGGCTGACTCAACTTGTCGATGATGTCCATTAGCTGATCCTCAAGTGCGTTTTCTTCGTGACCGTGACGCCACTCGGAAGATGTGAGGATATTTCGTCAGGCATGCCTTTTCCGCTAGGTTAGGATTGCCTGATCCGAACACGTCGAATCCGACCGCACGAAACTCTGACAACAAGTAGGCGACGTAACGGCCTGAACCAGACGCACGATGAACAACCTCCCCGTCGATCCGCTCGTAAAGATGAATGACCTTCATGTGATCCTCAAGTGCGTTTTTTTCGTGACCGTGACGCCGCTCGGCAACTGTTCCCCGCGTTCGCTAGCCTGCCTCGCCGCCTCGCGGTCCAACTCAACTTTCACCCGCTGAAACTTCGGCGGCAATGCGGACGGATCGCCGGTAAATTCGACGGTCGGCATGGAGTTGGACTGCACCCGGACGTGGAAGATACCGGCATCGGCTTTGGTCAAACCGAGTTTGCCGAGATTCCAGAGGATGTATTCCTCCAGCCGCTCCGCTGCCATCTTCGCGGCCTTCGCTCGCCGTGCCAGGTGCTTAGCCTCTTCATTCAGTGCATTCGCTTCCGCTTCGAGGTTGCGTACCGCCTTGCAGCAGTTCTCTAGTTTCGCCTCTAGCGTATCCTCCATCGAATCGAGTTGCTCTTGGAGGATCAGCGGTACTTCGCCGTCATCCACACTGGCGAGCATGGATTGCAGTTCTTCGGCAATTTCGTAGAGGGGCTTCATGGTCTCTCCGGGAAATTGATCTCGGTTCCCTGTGCCCCCCGACAGCCGGAAGCATCGGCATCAGGCAGGGAACCGAGAATCTCGTTGGCGAGTCTCCGCAAGTCATCATCGGTGCCGTGAATGGTCAAGAGCGTATCGGCAAGCCAGACCTGGACGCACCTGCCGCCACACTCGCTGATCCGCAGGCTCATACCGATGACGCCGATCATCGCTTTCTCCTAGAATACTCGCGGATCAATTCGGCGAGTCGGGAAATGCCGTATCCGTGTTGGATCAGGTATTCCAGTTGACCCATGAGGGATTCTGACATCACGTTTTCGGCGATGATCTTGGCGCCAGAATCGGCTTGATCCTGAATCTCTTCCTCAAAAGCTCCGTCCGGCAAGTGCAATTCTTCGGCAAGTTCGAGCAGCGTCGAAACATCGTCTGACTTGACTTCAGCGATCTTCTTTTTCTTTGCCATTAGTCCGCGCTCCCAAATTCGAGTTGGCATTCAACGCATGGCGTCCGCTCATCCCGCTCCAGAGGCTTGCCGCACAGGTGACAGGTCGGTCCTTCGTCGCATTCGTCCCTGTCGTCGTGAGGACCGCCGCTTCCGGAATAAATCCATGTATCCTGGTCCATCGGAATCGTCGCCTCCGTTGTAAATACCAGACGCCCCCGGTGTTCGCTGGTGCGAGCAGAGAAGAAACGCAGAGGCGCTGGTGTATCGTAGTGTTCGGCTGACCGCTCGCACCTGACCGAAGTAGATGGTACGCTCTTGCCGTTGGCGTGTCAAGATTATTCGGCGGAATTTTCCGCCTTGGCGATGGCGGCTTCAGCACGCTTGAGGCTGGCGACTTCGGCGTCATTCAGGCCGAGTGATGCATTGTCTTTGCTCCCCAAGGGCGATTCGGTTTTTGTCTCCACAGATAGATACGACGTTTACTCCTGTCTGTTCACGGAAAGGCAGAAAAACGGCGAAAGCCGCAGGTCGCGTGTGCAACTTGCGGCTTTCAGTGGTCCAATGACCGGGGCCGGCGCGCTGGAATCAGAAGTTATAAGTGGTGCGGTGCCGGCTGGTACAGCGTTCGGTTTTCATGGTCGGGTCTCCTTTGGGATATTGCACGTTCTGAAGCGTTGCATCGAAAAAGTATACGTCTGACAGAATAATACGCTCTCCGAAACGACACGTCAAGAGAGGCAACGAAAAACCCCGCTCCCCTCGGAGAAAAGGGAACGGGGCGGCGACCGGGAGAGAGAACGGTCACGGCGTATCGGGTGTCATCAGGGCGACGATCGCGGCGATGATCCTCCCCCAATCGAGCGGCGACGTGCGAAGCGCGGCGAACAGTTCCAAGAGTTTGGTGATGCTGAAGCCGCGCATCTTGGCGAGCGGTTCCACGTCGGCAGTTGACACGCCTTTCGGGAACTGTCCCATCGCGGCCGTCAGCGCTTGCTGGTGCTGTGGAGCGGCTGCGTTGGCCAGCGAATCGGCGATGTCGAACACGCCGGCGTCGAGGTTGGAAATCAAGTCGTCGCGTACCCTAGTGGCATCGGCCGTCGAATTGAAGGTCTGGACCACGCCGCCGAGTTGATGGCCGCCGTTGTCAAAGAAACAGAGCTTCAAATTGGTCGGATCGAGGTCGATCATGCGGGCACCATCGTCCTTGAATACCTTCTTGTGCGTGTTGACGATGTAGAGACTCATAAGCATCCCTCTGGTGTTTCAATCCACGGCCGACTACAGGGTCGGCCGTATTAATGCTTTGGCACGATTAGCGACCGCAGTTGCAGCCGCTCCCCCCAACAGAGAACCCGCGTTGGAACCCCATACCGTATGGCTGCTGGACGCCGACCGCGGCGTTGAATCCGGTGCAGGCCGGTGCCGCTAGCGGCGCGGCGAACTGCTGCGTTGTCACCTGGGGCACGTACTGCGTCTGAGGCACATACTGAACGGCCTGTTGCTGCACGATGCCGAACGATTGGACTGGCGCGGTGTAGGCAGCCTGAGCGTAGCCGAACGACTGCATGGCCGGCGCGTAGGCGAAACTGCTGAATGCAAGGGTGTTGTAGCCGCCGTAGCCGTAGTTGGCCCCCAACGGAGCGAAGCGGTTGACGTAGCGGAAGCCGCCTCCGCGGTGCAAGCCGAACCCGCCACCGATGCCGACGTGGACGCCGCGGTGCCCGCCGACGTGCAGGCGGAACTGGGTCGGAGCGTCGTTGCAGGCCAGAGCGAGGACCGCCAGCGAGGCAAGTCCGAGAAGCAAAGAACGCATAGTAAATCTCCTAAGTAGGTAGTGATTGGTCACTGGGCGTACACGTCGAGTAGAGCCGTCCCTTCGTCGTCGGCAAGCTTCACGTTTTCACTCGCAGGCGGCATCGTGCCTTTGAGGATGGCTTTGGCGAGCGCCTTGTACGCCGCATCCGTAATGGTGGCGCGGCCCCCTCCCGTAGTGAGTGCCAGACCGCCGCCTTTGGCCCTGGTCGTCGCGTCGTGGCACTTGGCGCACTTGAGGTTCGCTACGGCGATGCCGGGATGCACTCCGTTCGGCAGCGGAACCTTGGCTTGCGGCGGCAGGTCATTCTTGACCGGCGGACCCGGCGACTGTTGCGGCGGCACTTGCTGAACCGGCGGATTGCGGTTGCCGAGGAACAGCTGCATAAGGAAATCCGACCGTTGCCGCTCGCGGCCCAGCTCATCCTTAAGGTCGCGGAGTGCCGACTGCTGCTGTTCGCCACCGTTGCCGACGTATTGGCCATAGTTCTGCGCGTACCCAACGCCGAACGCCGGGTAGACCACGGGGACGCCGACCAACACCGTCGCACTGTAATTCGGCGCATACGTGGGGGGTGGGTAGTACGCCTGACTCGCATAAGTTGGCGTATGGTACACCTGATAGCCACCGTAGCTGATGCGGCACTGGCCCGCGGCCGGCATGGCCAGTACTGCCAAGGCCACGAGCGCTGTCGCAAATCCCAAGACTCTAATCATCGCTGTCTCTCCTTTCGAGTAGCAGCTGGGATAGCAGGCGCCATCCCGGAGGCCTTTGTACTCTCTGAACCGACCGCAACGCTTGCAGCGGTCCATGCCGTCGTAGTTCACTTGAGTTGCTTCGCTACGGCGTTGTTGATGAGTTCAATGAACCACTGCCTGATGGCTCCGAACACGTAAGGCCGCGCCACTCGCAGCGTGTTCGCTCCGGTGAGGATGCCGAACATACCGGCGTAGTACGCGAGATTGTCCAGCCCCCACTGGAGTGAGACGGTCACCTCTTCCATCGCGATCAGGTCCGTGGCAAGCGCGGCGAACGCCGCCGTCGCGGCGCAGCCGATCAGGCTGGTCGTGAGGATAGCGATGAACAGGACGGATTTGCAAACTGCTCCGAACATGCTGCTACCTCCTGGTGTGGGCGATGGTTGGGTGACTTGCTTCGGCGGAACGGGAATGCTGAGCGGTTGCGACAGTCTCTTGCAACCTGCACACCCAGAATCCGGACAATCTTCAGTACAGAGCTTTGGTGGAACCGTGGTTGCCCTTTTGGCAGAGCATTCATCGCAGTCGCACGCTCGCTCGTGGAACAGTGTTATGGGGCCGTCCTTTGTCTTGTGGACTTCGAGCCATTTCTTGCAGCCATCGCACGAGCAACTCATCGCAATATTCGTGCGCTCTTGATCTGTCATTTCGGATACTCCTGCGTTGACGGCTGTAATCCACGCAATGCCATGTGAGCCACGACCGCTCTTTCCTCCGCCTGTCGGATCGGCACGCTCTGACCAGCAATGACGATTGCCGAGAGGATGCGGTCGGCATTACTGGCCTTTACGGTTGCGTCGATAGCAACTCGCAGCCGTTCAGGCGTCGTATTCAGGAGAGCAGCGAGACGATCCGTGTTCACGGGCGCGTCCTCGTAATCATACCAGACCTTGGCGATTTGCTCCGCGTACTCTTCCGAAGTCCAGCCCGTCCAGCGCTTGACAACGCGGGAATAGGTTCTGCGGTCATCGTCGATCCGTCCCGCGAGGTCGCGACCATACTGCTGCCGGTGCAGACGTATCTCGTCAATGGTTGGCAGAGTCAGCTCCAGCGGAGGGGGGAAAAAATTCCGCACCCAGCCATTGATGGATTGAAGACCTCCGCTCTTGTGGCAACGGATGCAGCTAATCCCCACATGGACACGACGATCATTGCTGGTAGACTTTCCGTCGGAGGCAGCAAAATCGGGAGCGGAGTCTTGTGGCTCACCTTTGTTATTGAAGGCCGCAGTAGCCCACAAGTCATTGGGTAAACCGATGTACTGCTCACTGGCCACGTCCTTCACGTTATTCGGGTCACGGAACACGTCCTCAATGGTACGACCAAATACCTGTAAGGGGTTCCGCTCGTTGACCGCTAGGCGAAAATCAAAGCTGCGCCAGTAGGCCGTGCCGTTGCCGTCCAGGCGCTCCAAGGCTCTCGGCTGCAAGGTCACACTGCTGATGGCCACGGCCTCACGGTACTCGGTACGGCGGCGTTTCCGTTTGTCGTCAAAGTCGCCAAGCGATTGGAAATCTCGCTCTGATCGGATGCCGAGAAAGTCGTAGTACCCCGTAGGTGATCGGTCAGCTTGAGCAAGCGTATGAGCGATGAACCACGTCGCCCGCACGATCGGCACGCTAGTCTGCGTCCGCTGCGCCAGGACGGCGTACTGCGCCTGAAGCTGCGGAGTGTCGGTCAGCCAGAACGCCGGCGCAGACCTGCGGTTCTTGCCAACGGCTTTCTTGCCGATCGGCTTCTTTTCGGTGTAGACGTTCTTGCCTGTCGCACGGTCCACGTAACCGTACCACTGGTACTCCGTCTCGTAGAAGATTTCCTTAATCAGTTGGCTGTCCCAGGGCGACTGAAGCTTCTCGTAGGTCTTGGCGAATTGCTCGCCATAGTCGAGCGCATGGATCCGCACCAGCGTGAGGTTGGTTCCCGGCACGATCCACGGCGGCACGACCTCGCTGGCCTGGGAGAGTTGGTTGACATGTAGCGCCAAGACTCTAATGATGTCGGCGCGTCGCTCCTGCGAAACATCGTCAAGACGGATGTAGCGAGCGTGACAGGCGTATTCCGGCGGCAGGCGGGAAGCATCGTCCGATGCCGCCGTCACAGGATGCATGCCGAGTATCAGAGCGGCTGCTGCCAGTAGTCCATTCATCGTGCACATCCTGACCCTATTTCGTGAAGTCTTCCACGGCCGTTTTGTTGCCTTGCATTGAGACCTTTCGCGTCTCCGACTTGCCGTCATGCGTCACGACAACCGTGTACGGCCAGAGTTTGTCGTCCGTAAACCCAGGCGCAGAATACTCCCGAACCGTGCCGAGAGGCGTCACCATCTCCGACCCGTTGATGACGACTTTGTCGTTCGCACCTTGCAGGGTCAACTTGAGCTTGGCGGACACCGCCGGATCGTACTTGACCGGCTTCGCTTCGCCTTCCAATTTGCCGAGAAATGCGGCAGCAGCGTCGTCCTTGCCCTTGGCTTGCTTCGGTTCAGGCTCGACATAGCCGCCTTGCTCGACGCTCGCTGGCAGAGACTCGCCGCCTTCCGCGACCTTGCTCCGCGTGGCGATAGCCCGTTGGTGCGCTACGATCGCTTCCGCAAGCCGGAGGTCCGCCTGAGCGACAATCACGTCCTCGTCGGCGATGCGAGACTCCAGAGCGGCCCTGGAAGCTTCTTTGGCCGCTTGCTCGGCGCGTTGTTTGGCCTCGGCAGCGCGGCTGATGGCCGACTTGACGGCGGCGGCTTTCTTGGTAACGGTTGGATCATTGCTTGCAGCAGACTTGCCGTTCTGCGAAATTGCGTAACTGACCGCAAGAGTCAGTACGCCAACTACGGCGACCGAATAGCTGACAGACGTAATTCTTGACCCAAAATTCATTTCTCGGTCCTCCTACACGAAAAGAGGCAAGCGCCACGATTCCACTGCCGCTCGTGGCCAACGGGTCGTGTCCGGAAGCGACCGAGACGAAATCGCCGCCGGTAGTGGTCCCATTTGGTCTGCCCCTGATTTTTCCACTCCGCTCAGGGGCGTGCGGATGGTTCCAGAAGCCGAGTTGTAAAACTGCTGGTGTGGTCTCACTTGTGCAACGTTACCACCAGGCCGCTCCACCGCCGACTGAAGTCGGCATGACTCATTTTATCGACTCGCGGCTTGCCGTCTCGCCAATCCGGATCGATCCAGTACACGCTGTTCTCGCTCACGCCGACGACGGTAACGGCATGGCCTTCCTTAAGACCGACCACGGCCCCACGACCGTAGTATACCGCCTTTGCTAGCGGTTCGAGATCGTCAGGTTCGTATCGGTTGACCTGACAATGGATGTTCAGATTTTCGAGTGCTTTGCGCACGAAGTACACCCTGTCGCCATTCGGCGGCTTGGTACGCCAAGACTCTAAAGGGAAGCCGTTGTGCAGGCCGAGCGTGGCGACGGCGGCGCTCAGGCAGTGGATGCCGCTGCGGTTCTCCACGCACTCGGCAGCCATGTAGTCGTGGTAACTCAGGAGCAGCAAGACGGCGATCATTATCGTCCCACAAGCAGCTGGTCAATCTGCAACTTGGCGCTGTCAAGAATCGACGCGATTCTTGCTCTCAAGTCTCCCGGAGGTGGCGGAGGTGGCGGAGGATTGAACGGCGACGGCGGCAGCTCGTGGCCTCCGAGACTCACCCAGAGTGCGGCGAGCTGGTCGTAGGTCATGCCGTTTGGTGCAATGCCGCTGCTATTAAACCAGCGAAGCGAGAACGCGACAAAGCCACCGGGATCGCACGATCGTGCGCCTTGCGGAGTGATCCAACAATAACTGCCCCAGGTCTGGAGCCGATACCGCCCTTGCTCGTCAACCCCGTTCCAAAGGACGGCATGGCCATTCCTTGGATTGGGCCGCGCTGGCGCGTTCCATACAGTCTGGCCACCAGGACGGAACCCCTGAATCCAGGCATCGGGGACCGCGAGTGTAAACAGAACACCACCGAAGTAGTTGATAGCAACCTGCACCGCGGCCTGATCGGTCACGTCAATGTCGAGAGCGTCGAGGATATTGACCTTTGGCGTCTCGCAGAGGCCACGCTTCCATTCGCCAACAATAGCTCCCTCGCTCAGTCCGTTGTCGCCGCCAGACAACCGTAGGTAGTCTCTCGCAATGACCCGCACGTCAAACGTCGATTCGCCGCCATTGTTTCCCGTCCAGGTCTGGTCCTGATGGCAAGCTGCTGCATAGAAGCAGTCCCCAAGCTGGTCATTGCCAAACATCGGAAACGGCAGGGTCTTGGCCCAGTCGATCGGCAGGCCCGGCGCAGGAAGGCTGAACCCCTTTCGCTCCGGCAGCGCAAACTTTCGCTCAGGACCACCGTCTCGCATCTTGGCGCGGTCGGTGAAGTGAGCGAACTGTTCCGCGCCTGGAACCCAGACCTGATTCTTGGATACCGAGAACTCCTGCACACCGTCTACGATGGGGTCCATGCTTTCTCCAAGACTCTAAAGGTTCACCAGCCGAGCAAGCTCAGTAGGAACTTGATGGCGACGATCGCCACAAAAGCGACGACAACGATCCAGAAGATCGTGACCGCCCATGACGGAATCACGATGCCGAAGGCGTTTAGGGCGACATAGGTGATCCCGATGCACGCCGCGAACACGATGGCAACGATGAGGATTTGACCGAACGTCCACTGCGAGATTGGAGGCACTGGCATGGCATTCCCCTCTAAGACTAGACCGCGTCGCCTCTCTTCAGGACGCCACTGTCTCCAGCGCCGTGATTAGTCGGCTTGGTATCTGGCCTATCCTGAATAGTAGCCGTAATGAGCCCCTCAGTACCGACCTTCCAGCCTCGAAAATTGACCAGGATCGGTTTGCGTTCACTGAACTTATCCAAGGCGTACAAGGGCAGCATTTGCGTCTGGTCGATGTTGTCCGGGTCGATGACCGCGAGTTTGAACTTTGCCATTGCCGACTCGACATACTCTGGCGGCATCAGGATCGTGATTGGCTTACCGATGACTTCGCGCGGCAGGTACTTGAAGATCGGCGTGAGCGTCGAACTAAACTCCCTGATGGTGCCCTTTAGGTCAGCAACGACGATGCCGCTTGTCAGCACCGCCGCCGGTGGCTGGCCTGCCGATGTTTCGAGTATACGAATGCGATTTCCCTGCGATGCCACGAGTTGCTTGAGGTCGCCTTCGCGAGACTTGCAATCGCTCGCGTCCTGGTGCAACATGAGAATCTGGTCCTGCGCCTTGAACTGCTGTTCGGTCAGCAAGTCGATGCGTGCCAGCAATCGCTTGCTGTTGTTGAGGTAAGCAACGACGACCGCTCCGACAGCAGCGGCGACTAGCAGCAGGACCGTGTTCCACGAGAGTGGTTCCATAGATTTCCGGCAAGGGGACCGTCGCCTTCAGGCGACGGGGGAATTGCCGGCCTCGCTGCGTGGTTACGAATAAATCCGCAACCGACCTTGTGATTGCTCGCCGCATATGGGATACTCCGGTCATGCAGCGAACCGCGCGTTTACTCCTGACTCCGACCGCCGAACAGGCATCCGCCCTGCTCGATACCTCCCGCCAGTTCACCGAGGCGTTCAACGCCGTCTGTGCGGCTGGCTGGGATGCCGACGAAAAGAACGGCGTCAAGTTGCACCACCTGACCTACCGCTCGCTGAAAGGGCATCTGCCCGACCTGGTGAGCGATTTGCATATCCAGGCTCGCGTCAAGGCCACGGAGGCTGTCAAGTCGGCGTTCGCCCGCTGCAAGCAGGGCCGGAAAACATCCTGCCCGCACTCGGCGGCTTGCCCGCCGCGCTACAACGTCCACACGTTCACGCTCAACTGGCAGGCCAGTACCGTGCGGCTGTCCACGACCGCAGGCCGCATGACCGTTCCTGTTCATCTTCCGGCCGTGTTTGCCTGGGCCACTGTCGGCAAGGTTTGCACGGCCGATCTCATTCATCGGGACGGCCGGTGGTTCCTGCACGTCGTCATCGACGTGGAAGCGCCGAAGGTCAGGCCGAACAGCCACACCGTTGGCGTCGATCTTGGGCTGTGCCACCCGGCCGTCACCAGTGAAGGCAACTTCCTTGGCGAGCGGCGCTGGCGGGAAATCGAGGCGCGTCTGTTTCGCCGGAAGCGGCAATGTCAGGCCAAACGGAGCAAGAGCGGCAAGCGCCGCTTGAAAATCCTCAGTGGCCAACAGGTTCGTTTCCGTCGCGACTGCGACCACGTCCTTTCCCGCCGGATCGTGCATAGTGTCAAGCCGGGCGGAACCGTCGTGCTGGAGAACTTGACCGACATCCGTGCCCGTGTGCAGGGCCGGGGCAGCAAACAGCGCCGCCGCCTGCACGGCTGGAGCTTCGCCCAACTGCGCGGCTTCGTCGCCTACAAGGCCGAAGCCGCAGGCGTGCGCGTGGCTTTCATCGACCCGCGGCACACCAGCCAGACCTGTTGCAAGTGCGGTCATAAGCACCGTTCCAATCGCCGGTCCCAAGCGCTGTTCCAGTGCCGCTCGTGCGGCTTCACCCTCAATGCCGACCTGGTCGGCGCCCGGAACATCCGGGCTAAACACCTTGGCAGCTTCGGCATGTCCGTTGCTGCCCGGCCGTCGTCAACCGGCCCAACGAGCCGCAAGGCTCAATGCGGGGGAGCGAAAGCTGCCGCTCGCAAGCCGTCGCCTGAAGGCGACGGTCGTTGACGCGACCATCCTATCGTTTCACCTACCCGCAATCAACGAACTCGCGGTGTTCGCGCAGAACCGTCTCGAATCGGCCTATCCCTTCGCGCCACCTACGGTAGTGATCGGTCTGGCGGTGTTCGTCCAAGCCTTCCTGACTCGTGAACGCTTCGTGCAGCACAAATTCGCTCCGCCATTCCCGGTTTTGCATTATCGCGAAGTCCAGGCAGCGCGGCTCGTTCCGCGAATGCTCCGCGTGACACATGGCGAACTGCAGAAACTCTTCCGCTAGTCCCGGCTTCACGTACACGGTGATGAGGAGATGCACAATCACGCGCGAATCCTCCGGATCATCTCCGTCGTCGATACGCCGTCCACCATCGGCAGGAACTCGATCCGACCACCGTAGGACCGGACAACCTCGGATTCCGGCATGGGACGGTCGCGGTACTCAGCGCCCTTGCAGTACACCTCGGGTTTCAGCTTCTCCACAGCCTTGCAGGCGGTATCCTCTCCGAAGATGACGGCATAGTGGACAGGAAAGACGTTCTGGACCAGTTCGGCGCGTTGCTCGGCAGGGACGATCACGCGGCCCTTGAGACGCTTAACCGATTCGTCGCTGTTCACGCCGACGATGAGCCAATCGGCGAACCTCCTTGCTTCCGTGAGGCTACGGAGGTGTCCAATATGCAAAAGGTCGAAACAGCCATTCGTCCAGGCAATGGTCATCTTCGCCTTGCGTTGCATCTCGCGCCACTGGAGCAGTTCTTGCCAGCCTATTAGCATGGTTCCCTCCGGATCAGGTACAGGCCTGTGGCACTCGGGATAAATTCGCCTCTCAGGTGCGGACGCTCGGCCATGAACCGGCGGACAGCAACCCTGACGCTCTCTAGGTTAGTGTAGTCATCAACTAGGATGATCGGCGTTTGTTCGGCGAGCAAGAGGTCGGCGTAGCAGCCTTCTTCAAGGTGATCGCCGTCGATGTAGGCCATGTCACAAGCCGGGAGAGACGTGAGCGTGTGGCTGTCGGCTATCTCCAGTTCAAACGGCTTGTCGAACAGAATTCGCTTCGCGTGCTCGCAGGCCCCCTTGTAACCGCCGTGCTCCGCGAGGTCGGCATCGATTCCGATCACTTCAGCCTTCGGACAGGCATCAAGCATCGTCCAGGCGGAGTAGCCTGCGCGGACGCCTATCTCGACGATCCGCTTCGGATTGATCCGCTTCACGGTCTGCCAGAGCGTTCCATAGACCGGAAGCCAGCGGTGCAAGTCGTCGCGGTCCCTCTCTGCCAAGATAGAAGCGAACCGCTCGGCTGGAAATCCATCCGTGCGCGTCTGAGCAAGGATGGCCTGCACAACCTGGTCCGGCTTCGTGTCCTTGAGGTCAGCGATGTTCCTTCCCCCGATGCTCTGGACGGTCGGGTAGCAGCCGAAGATGTTGCAATCCGACATGCGACTGCACACGGCCACGGTCGGCGCACCGAGCATCCCGGCGATGTGTGCCATGCCGCTGTCATTCCCAGCGACGCAGCCAGCATACTTCAGCAGCGATGCCACTCGCCGCGGAGATTCCGAGATGACTTTGTCAGACTGGAACCCATCCGTGCGGTTCGGCTTGTCGTCGATGACGACGCACCCAAATTTGAGCGAGAGCAATTGCCGCTCGACTTCGATCCAATTTGCGACTGGCCACGTCCGGTTTGCGTGAGCGGCGAATGGCGACAAGACTATTCGGCCGGCGTATGGGACAGCCCACTCATCGAATGCGCCGCGAAAGGCCGGGACGACCGGCTTGGCGGAGAACTTCTGCGCCCACCACTCCCACCGCGCGAGTCCGGCTATCGAGAATGCCGCATGATCCCCGGTGTGATCACAAAACACCTCCTGAGCCTTGGCGTTTCCGGACACCGGCCAGAACAATTCGACCCACGGCCTGACGTTGCCTGCGATCTCGCCGGCGCACTCGTACAGGACCTCGGCATCGGGGGACTTCTCCTGCACTCCGGCAGCGATCATGACGGACAGGAGTTGGTCTCCGATGCCGCGCGACTCGCTCTTGACCCTGAATACTGGCTTCCTGTCCTTGCAGGTCTTGCACGAGACGGCACCGGCGACTTGCTTGTCAGTCACAACGCACTTGCCGTGCAGGTCGCACTTGAACAGGAAGAAATTCGCGTTCCCAGTGCATCCGCCGCACTTCCCAGCCTCTCCTGTCCGCTGGCCGCGATGGATGCACGGCAGGAGCGGTTCCGGACCCTTATTTGGCTTGGGAGAAGCGCCGACTTTATCGCCGCGCATTCGCGACTTGTACCGCTCTCGCTTGGCGGCCGGCATGTCGGCCGTGCCGCTCCAGATGGCGTAGTGCCAGTCCGTGACTTCCCGACCTAGTTCTGGAACGAAGATCATGGGATTACTCCGTTACCGTTATCGTTGCCAGAGACCCAAAGGCGCAGCATTGCGGTTGCGTGGACGGGCCCAGCGTGCCGACAATGCAGTTGCTCCACGTCGCCTCAAACGGATCGAACGCCTCTGAATCCGGCTGAGCCTGACCCGTCGTTACAGAGATAGGCATCGGCGGCGCCCCATCGCAACTGCCGGTCGCAAACACGCGGAGGATGCCGTAATAGCAGTCCACCGTGATCGTGGCGACGTAGTCTCCGCTTGGAGTAGGGTTGGTCCACTCCCAATGGTAGCCAAGCACGGAACCGTCTGGGACTTTCGTGACCACCTGGACAGTCGAAATGCCGGGACAGGTCGGAGACTCGATAGCCACCGTGAGCGAGTCCGGAAGTTCGCAGGCGTTCTGGTAGAAGTAGTTGTAGGTGAATAGCGGGTTGATGCTGATCGTGTTCGGCGAGTTACCTGTAGACGAAACCCGCGGCATGATATTCGTGTGGCCGCAACCCCAGAGGTCCTGCGTCAGTTCATAGACGGCGCCATCGTGGGTCAGTCTCCAGACCGGCGGCGAAGCACTAGTGACGAGTTGCAATACTACCGTGTGCGTCGTGCCGTTCGGAGGATTGCACACCCCTTCCCATGTGCAGTCATCGGTATGGGTCAGCACCCAATAGCCGTTCCAGTGATTGTCATCGAAGCTTCCTCCCGGAGCGCCGGGAGCGAGGAAGTAGTACCAGGCTGGCGGGGAAGCATCAGCACAGCAGCAGCCGCAGACAGCGGGAGGACATTCGGCGCAGTTGACACGGACATAGAACTCGTTGCGACAATTCTCCTGGTCTCCCGAACAGGGATTAGAACCGAACCCGACGAAGGTGGCGTATGGTATGCCAGTGACTGGGTTGCGTGCGCAGCAGACGAGGTCCAGGTCCATCGAAAAGAGGATGCCGTCCCCAGCGCCAGAACCGCCGTGTTCGCAAGCAACGTGGAACTCGGAAAACTCCAGGAATGCTCCTTCATTTGGAGCATCGATAGCGAGGAAGACCGCTCCGCAACCGCAACACGTGTCCTCCATGCCAATGGCCATCCACTTGCCGAACTGGTTGACGTACACCATCTTGACGGCTTCGGATTCCTCATCGAAGTCGATGCAGCCGCACCTGCCGTATCCCCCCATCATGCGGACTTCAAGGCAGGTCGTGATGGGGATGTCCGCTAGCCAACCGCACCCTTCGCAAGACTGCTCTTGCTCCTGTTCGAGCGGCGAATTGGCCTGATAGAGCAAGTCCTCCATCGGGTTGAACACGAAGCGGCGAAGTTCCGTGACGATCTTCCCTGCTTCGGATTCCTGCCGCCATTCGAGGTCGTGGTATCCCTCTGGAGTCCACGGAACGATGGCGACGAACTGCTGCTCAAGGCTGCCGAGTTGCCACCTGTACCAGTCGTAGGCGAGTTGCCTTGCGAGAGCGATCAGGTCGGCTGCATTGACCGGAGAACCGCCGCCGTTGTACTCGGCGATCTCGTAGCGGCGCAGGACTTTATTCCACGGGGCGCCGACGATGCCGAAGTATTGTGGGATACTCAGGGACGCGAGCGTGACAGGGACGGTGTAGAATCCGGAAACGGACGCGCCGGCGCCTCTCGCTCGGAAGACGATCAGGAGTGCTTGCGGCACGAGACTCGCGAGGTCGTTCACGGTTACCCCGGAGTCAGGAGAAGTTTCCCACCAGCGAATGGTCGGTATCCGACCGCCAATTGCGCCGCCACCGAACTGGCAGCCGTAGAGACGTTCATCGCCATGATGCTGTTGTTCTCGTAATCAATGACGATCCGCTGTTGTACCGAGAAGGCAAT
>Ga0137410_10000865_pt1 | contig 20915 bp, 17 predicted proteins | sample CZODoug1_16funga_FD_108878 | JGI IMG/M metagenome (GOLD analysis project Ga0137410, IMG submission 108878) | Vadose zone soil fungal communities from Angelo Coast Range Reserve, California, USA - CZODoug1_16fungal (Illumina Assembly) | ecosystem: Environmental > Terrestrial > Soil > Vadose zone... | reverse complement strand
CTTCACGCATACAAGCGGGCGCCGCGGTCCCACTTGGAGCAGGTCGCCACCTGGCTCTCCTCGGCACGCACCACGTCGCGGACGGACGGACCGGCCCCGACGCGACGGCGTCCGACGTGCTCACACTGACCTTCGCGCAACGAAACTGGGTCGGCGCGTCATGGGCGGTGGGCCCGCGCCTTCACGTGGTCTCACCGCGGGACGGCAGGCGAAGGGACGTCGGCGTCGGAGGCGCGATCGAGGGGCGAGCGCCCTTGGGCCCGTCGCTCGAAGCCGAGGCGAGGGCCGAGGTCGAAACTCCCTGGGACGAGGCCGCGGTCGCGGTGCTTCAAGGCGGACGGGCCACGGCCGCAGAGGGACACCTGTATTCTCACGGGTTCTCCCGGCGCCTGCTCCTCCAGGCCGGCGCACGAAGGCGCCAGCTCTCGATCCTCGCCGCGGATCCGCTTTCGACCCAACGGCCCAGGGCCTGGGAGTCCCTGCGGATCGTCGGCGCCGACCTCGTCCTGTGGAGGAGACCGGGCGCCGCGGTGCGGGGCGAGATGCTCGACGACGCTCTGATCGCACCCACGACGTTGTCGTCGGCCGTGACGCTGGCCTACCGCAACTACGATGTGTCCACCCAGACGACGCCCGAGTTCGCCGCGGTCATCGGGCTCGTCCCGCGCGCAAAGGTCAACGAGGGTTCGATCGCAGCGACCGTGGCGTCGCCGCGAGGCAACCTGGGGCTGGGTCTGCGCGCCGGTCTCGCCCGCGATTCCATACGCAAGGCCCGGACGTGGAGGGCCGGGGGGAGTCTGATTTGGGCGCCGACGCCCGCGGCCCGATTCTCGTTCGGGTACGAGGGGGCCACTGAAATCACCAGCGGGCTCGTCGGCCAGCGCCGCGGAGGATGGTTGAGCTTCCATGTCGATCTCTAGCCAACCCGGCCGTGAGGTTCGGTCCGCTCCGAGCAGACGCTGGCTCGACGCATTCGGGCTCGCGGTCGCGCTGGCCTTCATCCCGGAGCTGGCGGGAGCGCGTGCCGGAGTGGTCCTCGAGCCGCACCCGGGCTGGATCGCCGTGCTCGTCCTGGCGGCCCGGTACGGCAGCGGCGGGCTCTTCAGGGGCCTGATCGCCGCCGCCGGCGCCGTCGGAATCGGAGCGGCGATCGCCGGCACAGGGCTCGTGACCTCGTTGAGCCCCCTCGACTCGGGACCCAACCTGATCGCGTGCGGCGCGTGCCTCGCGGTCTCCTGGGTCGCCTCATGGCACTTGCGACGTGAGGAGGATCTTTGCGAGCGGCTATCCGCGCTCACCGATCGAGCCGCCGAGGCCGACGCGACGATCGAGACCCTTCGCGGCGCGGTCGCTACGCTGCGGGCACGGGTCGATCATACGTCGACGTCCCTGTCCTTTCTGCGCGATGTCGCCGCGCGCCTGGAGGGAACGGATCCGGTCGCGGCCGCCGAAGGGGCGGCTGACCTCGCGCTCGCACGAACCGGAGCCTGCGCCGCGGCGGTCAGGGTGGGCATCGATGGATTCCAGAGACTTCTGGCCGTTCGGGACGCGAGGGGGCCGGAGGCGCTTGCGCCGCTGGCGCTTGGCGACGCCGATCTGACCGTGCCGATTCGGAACGGACACGCTCGAGCAGGTGTCATCGCGCTCTGGGGAATCCCTCGCTCCGGGCTCGACGATGCGACGGCGCACGATCTGGCGGTCATCGCGTCGTGGTGTCAGCCGGCGCTCGCCATCGCCGCGAGGCGTCCGGAGAAGGCGAACGGCCACACGGGGAGGGTCGAGTGATCGCCGCGGCATCCACAATTCGGGTACTCGCGTCCTCGGATCGCGAACACCTCCCGCGCGAGGCTGCACTGGTCGTTGCGTGCGCCGCGGTCGACGCCGTCGCGGCGGGAATTCTGCTCCTCGGCACACCGCTCTCGCAGTCGCTCGAGGGCCTCGCTGCTGCGGTCTCGCATGGGATGGCGGTGCTGCTCGTGTCCGGCTTGGCCCGCGCGAGACCCAGCCGCCGGTGGTTGTGTGTCGCGGCGGTGCTGGCGGTCCCATTTGTCGGCGCCGCCGTAGCCGCCGCCGCCATCGCCACAAGAGGACGCGGCTCGATCACACTCGGCCGCCTAAGGAGAACGCGCCGGCGACCTGCGCTCACGGTGGCCGCGATCCAACGCCTCGGGGGCGCGCTTTCGCCCTGCGACGCATTGGACTGCGGTGAGGAGGAGCAGCGGCGGGCCGCGCTGTCGGCACTCTCGCGGCGGGGGGACTCCGAGGCGATCGCCTTGTTGCGCCGTGCGACGGCGGGTGGCGATCCCGATCTGGCTCTCTCCGCCGCCCTGGTGCTGGACGAGATCGGCGAGCGCGCCGAACGCCACGTGGACCGGCTTGAACGCGACGAGGTCCGACATGCAGCCGTCTGATCCCAGCGGCGGCACCGAGGGCGCAGACGTCTGCCTTGTCCTGGAGGGGACGTACCCGTACGTAAAGGGGGGCGTGTCGACGTGGGTCCACGATCTGATCGGTGGCCTCCCGGAGTTCCGATTCGCCCTGGTGCATGTCGGCCCAGAGCGCGGGACCTACACCCGGAAGCACTATTCCCCGCCGGCCAACGTGGTCACCTTTTCCGATCTGTATTGTCGCGAGCCGCTCGCGCGCGGCAGCGATGTGGCCGCCCTTGAGCGGGCGGCCCGTGCCGAGGGCCGCCGTCACGCGGATGCCCGCCGATCCTCTCGTGTCCTGCACGGCATTCGCAGGCTGCATCTCGAGGACCAGGTCGACTCGTCGCTGCTGGACGACCTCGCCAGCGGCGACCTGTCGGTCGGCGCGTTTCTCCACGGCCGGGCGTCCTTCGAGCTGACGACGGAGCTCTGCGAGCGGCTGGCGCCTGAGGCTTCGTTTCTGGATTTCTTCTGGCACTTTCGATCGATGCACCTGCCGCTCGTGCGCCTGCTCGCCGCCGAGCCGCCGGCCGCGGCCGTGTACCACGCCCTCTGCACCGGCTACGCGGGGCTCTTGGCGGCGGTCTGGGGCCACCGGGCCGGTCGTCCATTCCTCTTGACCGAGCACGGAATCTACGCGCGCGAGCGAAACGTCGAGCTTGACCGAGCCGCCTGGCTCCACGGGACCCGCGACGGTCGCCGCTCCAACGGGACGATCGACAGCGCGACGGCCTCGGCCTTGCGCACGATGTGGGTACGCTTCTTTCGCGCCCTGGCGCGGTGCGCCTACGCCCGAGCCTCGAGCGTCGTCTCGCTGTGCGAGGTCAATCGAAGGAGACAGATCGCCGACGGCGCTCCGGCCGACAGGACACATATCGTCCCCAACGGCGTCGACGTCGAGGGGTTCCATGCGCGGGTCCGCGGGATGCCGCTCCGAGCTGCGGAGGGCCTCCCTGTGAGGGTGGGCTTCGTGGGGCGACTGGTGCCGATCAAGGACATCGTCACGCTCATTCGTGCGTGCTTCCTGGCGTTGCGGGTCGTCGAGCTCGATGTGCGCATCTTCGGTCCGATCGACGAGGATCCAGCGTACGCCCGTCGGTGCCGGCGCCTGGTGGCGAAGCTCGGTCTCGAGCGCGCGATTCGCTTCGAAAAGGCGCGGCCGATCGAGCGCATCTACCCTGAGATCGACATCTTGGTCCTCACGAGCTTCAGCGAAGGGCAACCGCTCGTCATTCTGGAGGCAAACGCCGCGGGGATTCCGGTGGTTGCCTCCGATGTCGGAGCCTGTCGCGAGCTCCTCGAGGGGCGGATCGACGCCGATCGGCGAATCGGCCCGAGCGGCATCGTGACGGCACTCGCGGCCCCCGAGGAGACCGCGGCGGCGATCGCTCGACTCGCTCGGGATTCTGAGCTGCGCCGTCTCATGGGAGCCGCGGGTCAGCGGCGCGTGGCCACGTTCTATCGGAAGAGCACCACCGTCTCGACATACCGGGCGCTCTACACGGCAGGACCATGGCCGGTATCGGCTGGCGCCTCGAGCGGCTGATCCATCAAGGAATCGCCGGGGCCACCGCGGCCTACGCTACGGGCGCGGCGGTGATGGCCCTGCCGTGGATGCTGACCACGGCGGTGCTCGTCTCGCTCCCGGTGGCCATCGGCCGAGGCATGGCCGATCTCGCTACCGCGGGAACCATCGTGAACGTCGCCTACGCGGTCGCGCTGCTCGTGGCCGGACCGGTCCAAATCGTAATCTCCCGCTACGCCGCGGATCGCCTGTACGAGGGACGGATCCGTGCGATCGGAGCTCCGTTTTGTCGCGGGGTCGGTGCGACGTTCCTGATCTGCGCCGTTCCCGCTGCCATCGCGGTCCTCGCGCTGGGCCTTCCGCTTCGTTCCGCCTTGTGGGGCGCGGCGCTCGCCGCCGCCGTCGGTGCTCAGTGGACCGCGTTGTCGGTGGGCAACGGACTCTGCTCTCCCGCCCTGGTGCTCGGCGCCGTGGGAGCCGGATCGGCACTGAGCTTCATCCTGGCGGCGCTTCTCGCTGGCGTCGCCGGGCTCGGCGTCTCGGGATACCTCCTCGGGTTGATCTCCGGTCAGATCTTCACGCTCGTAATCCTGCTCGTCGGCATCTTACGCGCCCTGCCGGCCGACGCCGATGAGAGAGCAAGGCTGCTGCCTGCTTTTCGCGACTACGCGGCGCTCGCCGGAGCCGGGCTCGCCTTCAACGCTTCCCTATGGGTCGACAAGCTCGTGGCCTGGTGCCTCGTCGGCGGCGAGACGGCGGCGCTTCACGCTGGAGCATCGACCATCGCGTGGTTCTCGACCATCCCTTGCTTGGCGTGGATATTCGTGGAGGTGGAGACCGCATTTTACCGGCGCTTTCGAGAGTTCTACTCGGCCCTGGAGGGCGGAGCGCCTCTCGCCGAGCTTCGTCGCGGCGCTCGAGGCCTCGTCGACGAGACAGCACGGCTCCTCCGCGGCGCCGTATCCGTCCAGGCGGGAGTGACCGCCTTCCTGCAGCTTGCCGCGGATCCGTGGGCCCGTTGGCTGGGGCTCCCGCCCGAGGCGATCCTGCCCTACCGCCTCCTCCTCGTCGGAGCCGGCGCGCAAGCCCTCGGCCTGCTCGGGCTCATTCTCCTATACTACTTCGACCTCCGACGCGAAGCCTGCCTTGCCGCCGTGGGCCTCCTTCTAGGGGTCACCGCGTTCACCTTGGCGGCATCGGAGTCAGGGCTACTGCCGAGTGTTGGAACAGCGCTCGGATGCTCTCTCGGCGCGATTCTGACCTGGCACCGCGTCTTTCGCGGGGTAGATGCGGTGCTGCAGCGCACGCTGCTCGGTCAGCCGTTCGGTGCGGAGCGGAGGGGAAACCGGGTGGCGGAACGAGAACAGCCAGGCTAAACCACTTAATGCTAGTGGGGAACCCCGGCGGAAGCCGTTCGGAGGCGCCGCCTATCGGTTGCGCAGATCGGCCACAGGCGCCGGGGGTTCCGTGTCCGGCACGCCACTGCCAAACTCGTGGCCGCCGATATCGACGGCGCTTCCCTGGACGCGGGGCCTTCCATCGATGTCCGAGGCACCTGAGAGGGGCTGCCCCTGCGCGTCGTTGCCGAGGTCGATTCCAGCGTCGATTGCGGGCGAGCTCGCCTGGAGGTGCAGATCCGCGAGTGGGCTGACCAGGAGAGGATTGACGAACCGCGCGCGTGCGTCCGGGAAGGGCCCGGGCGACGTGGTGCTGGCGCCGAAGTAGATGTTGTTCCCCACAGCGACGTTGGTGTTGTTGCCTCCGCTCACGGAGACGTAGGACTGGCCGGTTCTCGCGTAGAGGATGTTGTTCTCGATGGTGATCCGGTCGCAGTTGTTCTGCAGCTGGATCTCGCCGCCGGTAGCCTGGTAGGTGGTGTTATGGACCACGAGCACGTTCTGCGCGTTGCCTCGGTCCGCGGCGTAGCCCCCCATGAGAATGTTGCCCTGGTAGCCCCGCGAGATGAAATTGTTGCGCACCGTGATGTTGCTGGTGGTTTTGCCTAGGTGCTCGCTCGCGACCTCGATGCCGATGTCGCAGTTGTCGACCTTGTTGCGTTCGATGACGATGTCGCGACCGCCGTCCACGTAGATGCCGTCGGCGGATCGGTCCCCGCCGTACGTAGGATTCGATGCCGAGCTGATGTTGTAGACCACGTTCTCCACACAGATGCCGTTGCGGGCCTGGTCCTGGGCGGCCGGCCCCGTGCCCTCGAAACCGATGAAGTCGATTCCGATGTTGTCATTGTCGTGGACGATGTTCCTGGCCACGGTGAACCCGTCGATATTGCCGTTCAGCACCAGGGATTCGCTTTGGCCCAGCCGGCAGTTCCGGATTTCGTTGCCTTCCACGACGATGTTGATCATGGGCGTGGCCGCGGTGCCGTAGAAGGCGATGCCGTGGGCGTTGCCGTTGGGGCTTTCAATGTTGTGGATGAGGTTGTTTCGGAGCTCAATAAAGCTCGAGCTTCCCTCTACGCTGATCCCCATGGGCGTGCCGCTGCCCAGGAAGTTCCGCACCGTCATGCCAATGACTTTGATGTAATTTCTGCTGTTGATGGTGATGCCCTGTTGTTCTGGCCTCCCGGTGCCGTCCAGGATGGCCCCGGGCTCGCCCTGCAGGGTGATGAAAGCGGCGGCCGAGCCGCTGCGGCCGAATGAGACGGCTTCGTTGTAGATCCCGGCCCGCACGGTGACTACGTCGCCGGCCAGGGCGGCGCTTACACCCGCCGCGACGATGGCGAAGTCCCCGCCGGAAGGCGCCACAATGATTTCCCGGGCAGAGGCAATCCCCGGCAGGACTAAGGCACCAAGGAAGGCTGCCAGCCGGCACCGCTGGAAGAAATCCGCCATGGGGATTAGGGGGCGCCTCATGTTGTCAGGTGGAGTGGGTGAGCCGATGGGATTCCCCGCAGGATCGCAGAGGTGGCTGAATACCGCGCTGAGAGTCTCGGAAATCCGCCTGACGGAAGTGAGTACCGCCGGACATTTCCTTCCAGGGGTTCAAGCTAAGGATCGGCCGTGCGTTGAGCGGACTTAAGCTCGAATTCGCGCCTGTGGCTGTTCCCGACCAAATGAAAACGCCCTGGAAGTGGCAGCTCCCAAAGGCGCTGAAGGACTTGCGGACGTAAACCAGGCTCGCGGCTGATGACACGTTACGGCTTCAAGACCACCGCCTTAAACCACTCGGCCACCCCTATCGAAACTTCTGCACCCGCCGGTTGTTCGAGTCGGCGACGTAGATCGTGCCGGATCCATCCACCGCGACACCGGTGGGATACGTGAACTGGCCGTCGCCGGTCCCGAGTGTGCCCCACTTTGCCACGAAGGATCCGTCCTTTGTGAACTTCTGGACGCGATTCAGATTGCTGTCGGCGACGTAGACGTTGCCGGCCGCGTCGGCAGCCACACCCCAGGCCAAATCGAATTGGCCGTCTCCTCCACCGACACCTCCCCAGGCGGTGACGAACGCGCCCGTCGAGGTGAACGCCTGGACGCGATGGTTGTTCGAGTCGGACACGTAGACGCGGCCGAGTCCGTCGACCGCAAGGCCCCTTGGTGTGTCGAACTGTCCTGTGCCCGCGCCCTGCCCTCCCCATTCCCGTAGGAACGTCCCATCGAGCGCGAATACCTGCACGCGATGATTGTCCCGGTCCGCGACAAAGACGTGACCGCTGTCGTCCACCGCGATCGCGCTTGGATAGAAGAACTCCCCCGGGGCGCTCCCGATCGTTCCCCACTTGCGGAAAAACTGACCGTCCGCGTCGAACACTTCCACACGATGGTTGAAGGTGTCCGTAACGTACACCGCGCCCGCGTTGTCCACCGCGACAGCCTCGGGCGCGTAGAAGAGGCCGTCGTCGATACCCAGATACCCCCACTCGGCCTGGTATCCCCCATTGGAATTGAATCGCTGGATCCGGCTGTTCCCTGTATCGGCCACGTACACGGCCCCATTCGGCGCGACGGCCACCCCGTCGGGGTAGCGCAGCTCACCAGCTGCCGTCCCGTCGTGCCCCCACTTGGCAACGAACTGCGGAGGTTTCGCCGGGGCTTTGGGCGCGGCGGGGTTATCCGAGGAGCAGCAAGGAATGAGCAGCGTGAGCAGGACAAAGAATCGGCGCAAGCGTCCCCTACGAGCGTGGTCCCGGCTACGGAATGGCTAGGGTACGTCCTTGAGGCTTCATGGTAACTCGTGACCCCGGCTGGCCAGGGAGGCCTAGGCCGCAGTCGCCTCGATGAGTGAGATGCCTACCGGCGTGGCGATCTCGCGCTTTGTGGCGAAGCCAGCGGTGCGAAGCAGGCTTTCGTATTGACGGAGGGTTCGCTGTCTTCCGCCGAGGAGCGTGAGCATGTGAACGTCGAGGACCTTGGACCAGTGGGGTCCGGGGTCGTCCGGAATGATCTCTTCGACCAATATGAGAATGGCGCTTGCGGGTGCGGCGCGCCGGATAGATCGCAGGATTGCCTCGGACTCCCGGTCGGCCCAGTCGTGGATGACCTCCATGACGATGTAGGCGTCGCACTCCGGAAGGGGATCCTTGAAGAAATCGCCGGCCTGGAGCGTGAGACGATCCGAACGGGACGAAGCCGCGTCGGCCACGACATGCGGCAGGTCGAAGAGGACGCCCTTTGCACTGGGGGCCGCATGGAGCACGGCCTGGAGAAGATGGCCGCGCCCTCCTCCTATGTCGCCGATTCGCCGGAACTTCGAGAAATCATAGGCCGCAACCACTGCGGGGACCTGAGCCCGCGCCTTCGCCGCCATCGCCGCGTTGAAAATCGCGCTCTCTTCGGGATGCGCCGAGAAGTGCCCCCAGAACCCCTCAGGTAGCGTCTTCTCGGCCGCCGGACGCCCCGTGCGGATCGTGTGCCCGATCTCCCCATAGGCGGACCAGTTCATCGGGAGCCCGAACATGCGTGCGAGGGGCCGAGCTGATCCCGGATGGTCGGATCGGAGGAGTCGGGACGCGGGCGAGTGGCGATATCCATCGCCCGCGACCTCGAACACGCCGTAGGACGAAAGGAGGCGAAGGACGCGGTTGAGCGCGTCCGGGTCGGCTCCCACCGATCGAGCTAGGTCGACGGCCGACCGCGGTGAATCGTCCAGCGCATCGGCCACGGCCAGATCGGCGATCACATGCAGTGCCCGCGAGGCTGCATAGCCGGCGTAGATCTGACGCAGGGATTCGAAGGGGTTCGGTTCTGTCACGTCGGGATCCTCCCACCAGTGAAGTAAGGACGTGTGATTACGATATACCTCAGCCGCATTTTCGGGTGTAGCCAGTTCGCTCCGAGTACGCCGGGCCGGCCACCGGCAACAGCATCGCTAACTATTTGTGCTACAATGCGTTGCAAGGTATCGCTGGGGCTGGAGCGCTTGATGGCACCGGTACTGCTCCCCGGATGGCGGCGGCGTGTCGATTTACCGGGGCGCCGTTCGACAACCAGGTAGCGCCGGGGTTGACCGACAAGCCGGGTTCAAACTGAAAAAGGAGGACAGCACGATGAAAGCAATCAACGCATGTCTGTGGTTCGATAGCCAAGCGGAAGAGGCTGCGCGCTTCTACACCTCCATTTTCAAGAATTCCAAGATTGGGACCATTACCCGCTATGGAGATGCTGCAGCCAAGGCAGCCGGAAGACCCAAGGGGTCGGTGATGACCGTGGCATTCCAGCTCGACGGTCAGGAATTCTTGGGCCTGAACGGCGGCCCGCACTTCAAGTTCAGCGAGGCGATCTCGTTCATGGTGAACTGCGAGACCCAGAAGGAAATCGACAATTTCTGGGAGAAGCTTTCCGAAGGCGGCGAACCGGGGCCGTGCGGCTGGCTCAAAGACAAGTATGGCCTGTCCTGGCAAATCGTACCCGCCGCCTTGGGCGAGATGATGAAGGATGCGAAGGGGGCCGAGAGGGTCATGGAGGCCGTTCTCACGATGAAGAAGCTGGACATCAAGACCTTGAAGGAAGCGTACGAGCGCAGCGAAAAGGCGGGAGTCCGTTAGCGGCGCGGGTTCCGGACCGACTCGAGAAAGGAGTTCCATCATGACCCCGCAGCTACAAGCGGTTTCTGAGAAGGATATCCATCTCGCTCACTGCGAGCTCGAACACCGGACCACGGCGCGCGTGCTGAGCGCCTTCCCGCCTGAGAAAGCATCGTTCAAGCCGCACGACACGTCGATGACGGCCCTGGAGACGGCGTGGATGATGGTCTGCATGCAGCTCGATCCCGACGAACTCATGGCCCCCGAGATGAAAATGACGGGGCCACCCGCAATCCCGAAGACCTGGAAGGAGCTGACCGCCGCTTACGAGAGGGCGCACGCCGAGTTCGTGCGCAAGCTGAGGGCGATGCCCGACGAGGCACTCAACGGGACCATCCGCGTCCCGGTCGCGAAGGACCGCATGGAGGCGCAGCGCCGGGGAGACGTGCTTTGGTATTTCCTCCACGCGCTGATCCACCATCGCGGCCAGCTCACGGTTTACCTCCGCATGGTCGGCGGGAAGGTGCCTTCGATCTACGGGCCGTCGGGCGACGAGCCCTGGTGACCTTGCGGGTCTTCGACCCGGAGCTAGGGCGGAAAGTGCGTTCGGGTCAATGAGTGGGAGAGATTTCCGATGAAGTTACGCCGGCCTGTCCGGGCGGCTTGACTGGGGCCACCCGGACACAGGCCGGCGGGGGGGATGCGGGGGTCGTGGACTTCTACGACATCAGGATGACGAGATGCTTCACCTTGCGAAACTCCTTCGGGTCGAGGATTCGTAGCTCCACCAAATCCTTTCCGACAGGCTGGATTGTGTAGCTCGAGACCGGCTGCGCGCTCAGAACCTGGGCCTTGTCGGCCGGAATACGGATGACGTTGTCCTGGTCGGTATCCAGGGGAGTGAACGCCGCCTCGACGAAAGCGCCTGAAGGCTTGAGCGTCTTGCCAACACCAAGAACGCCGCCCTGCGCCGCCACGACGCCTGACTTGGTCAGCTCCTTCTTTGTTCCCATCGCGTAGAAGATCGTCGCGAGCTCCACGCGCTTTTCAGCGATATCTTGCTGCTGGACCGCTACCTCGGTATTGAGCCCCGCCACTCTGGTCTGCAGGGTATCAACCTGAGTGGAGAGGAGGGCAACCTGCTCCTCTTTCTCGGAAACCGACTTCCGGAGCCCCGCGATCATCCTCTGCAGGCCCGCGATCTTGACGCCGCTCTTCTTCAGCCCGGCATCCAGCTGCGCGATTCGCTCCTTGGTCCGCTCCACGGCAGCCTTGAGCACGGCAATGCGCGTGAGCACCTGGTCGTGTAGCGTCTCCGGCGGTTGGAGCTCGTTCAGAGACTGGCCGGGGAGGAGCCGCGTTCCATTCTCTCCCAGCACGATAGCGTTCAGGCTGTCCTGGATCATCACGACCTCGCTGACGGCCCGGTCGTAGCGAAGCCGCGTGCTCTGTTCGTCGGCGGCCGCCTGCGCGTAGTTCGCCTCAGACTTCCGGTACTTCGAATAGAACACGATGGTGGTGCCGACCAGCAGCACCGTGACGAAGGCTAGAGCAAAGACTGATGTTCTGCGCATGAACGAATCTCCTCTCTCCTCTTCTGTGCGAGTTGTCGTGGGCAGGCGAGTCGCCATGAGCCGTCTGCGGCGTATCCGGCACCGGGTCGGACGTCGGCCTTCGCGGTTCCAGTCGCAAGACAAATGCCATAGACCGCTCAGGCCCCCGCCGGCACGGACCGGGGCCAATGCTCAAGCGATTCCGGCGCTTGCCCTTGCGGCACGATAACGATCCCGCGTTTGGGACGTGCTTGCCCCGGGTGCCAAGACCTCCAGGTTGTACGGTCAGGGACGCTCAAGCCTGCCACTGGACCGCGAAGGCCATCTCCCGTCCTGTGTCCGGTTCCTTCCTACATCCGCGACGCGGGGGGCGCGACCGAAGCGAATCGAATATAATCGTCTCGGTGGCCCAACGGTTGGTACCCCGATGGATGGAGGAATCGCCCTGATCCGAACTTGGCTTTGCCTCGCTGTGCTTGCCGCGCTATTCGTGGCGCGACCCGCCGCGGCCGACCGCGTGCAGGTCTACTCGGTCCAGGGCATCGACTGCGCGCAATGCGAGAACGACATCCGGCCCTACCTCAAGAAGGTGAAGGGTGTGAAGAAGTGGACGTTCGACGTTACCCGGTCGGAGTTCACGATCACGCTCGCGAACGACACGCCGGACACCGCGGTGATCGCGGCGATCGAGCGCGCGGGGCATTTTCGCGCTCTCCCCGGCGCGGGATACGGCACCATCCTCGGGGCCTCTCAGCACGAGCCGTACCCGAAGGGCGCGGACTTCGCGTTGGTCACCGACAAGGGAGATGCGGTCGGGCCGCTCGAGAAGCTCCGCGTGCCGGGTAAATACACCGTGTTCGATTTCTACGCAGACTGGTGCGGGCCGTGCCGCAAGATCGACAAGCAGCTGCGCGAGATCGTCGCGGTCCGAAAGGACGTGGCGATCCGGAAACTCAACGTAGTCCAATTCAACTCCGCCCTCGCGAAGGAATTGGGGCGAAAGCTGCGCGGCCTCCCCTACCTTGTCGTTTTCTCCCCGGACGGCAAGCGGACGGAGATCGTCGGTGAGAACTACAAGCAGCTCAATTCCGCTCTCGGCGTGCGGAAATGAAGCGTCCGCTCGCGGTGTTTTTCGCCGCCGCGGCCCTCGCCTTCACACCCGCGACGGGGTGGACCTGACCGGGTTGAAGCAATCCAAACCTGCCGGTCGGCGGGTCCGCTCTCTTTCCACCGATGCCGGGAAAATGGACCCTCGCCGCGTCCGTCACGGGCACGAAATTCCACATCGAGCACATCGCCGACGACGAGCCGGAAAACCCGCAGCCGTACTGGCACGTCCAGAATCTCATCGTGTCCGAGCTCGAGATCACCGCCGCGCGAGGGCTCGGAGCGAATCTTGGCATCGATGCGTTCTTGCCGATTCGCCTCGTGCGCGACCGCGTCCGCTATCTCGACCTCTCGCGCCAACCGTACGTGCCGCCGAATCCCGGGCTTCACCACCGGAATGAAACCCTCTCGGGGCTGGCCGACCCGCAGGTCGGCCTCGATTACGGGCGACATTGGGCTCCCTGGACGCTCGCGGCCCGGCTGGGTCTTTCCATCCCCGTCGGACGCACCGAAGCGAATCCGTTCGAGCTCGGAAGACTTGGAAAATGGCACCAGCACATCCAGTTCGGAACCGGAACTTGGGATCCGCTTCTCGGTCTGGCGCTCGGACGGGCGGCGGGCCCCATCGATCTACAGCTGACCGGGGTTGCCCGGCTGCCGGTGTCGGAGAATGAGCACGGCTACAGAGCAGGACGTCGCTACGGCTTGTTCCTGAACGGATCACCTGCCCTTCCGAATCAGTGGAGCGCCAACGCCGGCCTGAAGCTCGCCCGGGAGGAGCCGGAGAAGTGGAGCGGGCGAATCGAGAAGGAAGGCAATTTGGGCCGCACCGATCTCTTCCTCTCGCTCGGCGGCGGCCGGCGTATCGCGTCGTTCGGGTCGCTCGCCGTGGGCGTGGAGATCCCCCTCGCAAGTAAGTCCACCGGCCATCAGGTCCGTATCCCGGTGATCGTCTCGCTACAGTGGGGTCGCTGACGATCCTCTCGAATCATCCTCGGCGCCGATGGCGCGCAGCCACGTTCCCCGCTTCGCCCTACGGCAGTACCGCGAGCCTTCGCGACAAGCTCTTCCCCGCAGCCTCCAGCCTGTAGAAATAGACGCCGCCCGCAAGCCCGGCCGTCGGAATCGGCGCGGAATACGCGCCCGGGCCCAGCATCTCGTCCACGGGCGTCCGGACGAGGCGCCCGCTCACGTCGAAGAGTCGGATCACGACCCTGCCGCGGGTCGGGACCGAGAAGCGAACGCTCGTCAGGTCGGTTCCCGGGTTCGGCGTGTTCTGGGCCAGCGAGAATTGCGGGTGGCCGGAGCCCTCGACCTCCTCCACCTGCGAGGCCCCCATCCAACCGATATCGCCGAAAAGCTGGACCGTGATGTCGGGGTCCGAGGAGAGCGAGTTGTTGATCGCGGGCTCCATGAGCAGGTTCGGCTCCGCCGAGGCGTCCCAGTGGGAGACGGAAGAACCGCTCGCATACGGAAGGGGCGCGTACATCTTGACGCGTCCGCTCACGTGCGTCCCCGCCTTCTTCGCCGGATCCTGGATCAGGGTCGCGTTCATGCCGCTAAGGTTCGCCTTCAGCAGCACGCCATCGGGCTGGCTGATGCGCACTGCGGGGATCGTGATCGTGGGGTCGCTTCCGCCCAGCCCGGCCGGGGGACATCCGGCGACGCTGTCCGCGACAATGACCCCGACCGCCCCCGCGTTCTGGGCGTTCTTGACCTTGACCGTGAATGTGCAGCCGCCGCGGTCGAGGAGGACGATCTTCCCTGCGACGACGTTGACGATCGGTTCGCAGGCGTTGGTCACCACGCCCACGCCGTCATTGGCGAGCACGACGTCCGCGGTCACGCCCGTCGTGCTCAGAGGCGGTCCGAACGAGGCCGTACCCACCTCGTAATCGCCCGCGGCCGGCGCCGGGGTGTTCACGTGCAAGTTCGGCTTCGGTCCCAGCAATCTCGCGGCGCCGGAGGTGGTGAGAGGGCCGTCCCAGACCAGATTCCCGCAGCTCGTCGCCGATGCGGCCCGCTGCGCATTGTTCATCTGATTCCAATGAAGCCCGGTGGCGGGATTGAAGAGGAAAAAGTCCCAGACGGCCGGGAAGCTGTTCAAGAACAGGCCGGTCTGTCCGTTGGTCGTGGTGCTGAAGCCCAGCCCATGGCCGATCTCGTGGAGCACGACGGGGAGCAGCTCGATCTGCGTCCCTTCGTTACCGTCGATGCCGTAGTACCACCCAGGGGTCAAGCAGGTGGGGCTCCCGACGCTCGAGTTGAAGTTGGCGTTGATGTCGTCCTGCGCGGCTTGATCCACGCCGGACAGCTTGTTGGCGAGGGCCTGGTGATACCACGCTCCGGATATGATCGCTCCGGGGAAATCGCGATGCACGGTGGTGGGACCGGCACTCCCCAGGACCCCGCTCGATGCATCGCAGGGGGTCAGCGGGCCGAACTGCGCGTTCACGCGTACGACGACATTGCTCTTAAGCAGAGTCCCCCAGATGTTTGCCGCCGTCTGGAAAACGAAGAGCCGCTGCGCGCCGACGGTGGTACCCGGATTTCCTCCGACGGGCGAGGCGGGCGCAGGATCGTTGAATCCTTCACCGGCGCCGTCGGCGTTGACGATCGTAATGGTCGCGGCGTGGGCCGGAACGGGAGCCAGCGGGCCGGTCGGCAGGAGTGCAACGGCCAAAGCCGCGGCGGCCAACTTCGAGAGTGATACGATCGGCATTGAGAAGAGGCGGCGGGCCATCGCGGTCACCTCTCTTCCGGCGCCGGGGGCGCAGGGGCGGCAACCGCGCGCCTGGCGTTCTCTTCGCCGTCGACGCACTGGTAGATCAGATTGCCGTCGGGACCAATCCGAACCGTCGCGTATTCCTGGAAGCGGCCCTGCAGATCAATGCTGACCGAGCCGTCCGGGCGGTGGACCTCCACGAGCCCCGCGGACGAATGATCGACCTGACTCTGCTGCGAGTCGGAAATCTTCTGGAGCTGCTCGGGAGTGGGCATCCCCAGCTCTCCCGTCTCGGGATCGATTCCCACTACCATCCCGGCGGCGCCAGGAGGCTGTGGCGCGTGGGCGCGCCCGCCTGGTCTGGGCCCGGCGGCGTCACGGAGGGTCGTCGGGACTCCGCTGGCCGTCGATGTGGCCGGTGCACCGGCCACCTGGGCGGCCGCGGCCGCGTTCATCACCGTGGGCTCGTCGGTCATGGTCGGGACTACCAGGAGGGCAACGCAGAGCAACAACGACGCTGCGGCAACTCCGGCGCGCGAGAGAGTCGAGAAAACCATCATCGCGGAGTCTCCTCTCGAGGAAGGATTTTCGTGGGTTTACCCCTGGTCGGCGATTATGTCTCTCCGGATAGACCCCGGCAAGAGGCCACGGGCCAGCTCATCTCTGCGCTTCACCTACGGCGAAACGCGGCCGATAATTCCCCTATGGCTCATCGTACGCTGCGCACCCTGCTGCTTCTAAGCTCTCTGCTTTTGGCCGCGGTCCTCGGCTGTGGATCCACGGCTCATCGAGCCAGCCAGGCGGACGCCGATGCGCAGGTCGGCTACGCGTCGTACTACGCCCACCGCTTCCACGGACGCGAGACGGCATTCGGAGAAACGTACGATGAACGCGAGTTGACCGCGGCGCATCGTTCGCTCCCGAACGGAACCCGGATTCGGGTGACCAACCTCGCCAACGGCCGGGAGGTCGTTCTTCGCATCAACGATCGCGGCCCCCATGTTCGGAATCGCCTGATCGACGTATCGTTCGCGGCCGCCGAGAAGCTCCGATTCGTCCGGCAAGGGCTCGCGCGCGTGCGCGTCGAGGTGGTCGCACAGGCTGACTAGCCCTCGGCGGCCAAGCAAAGAGGAACGCCCGCACGGTTCTCCGCGCGGGCATCCGCTTTTTCGGCGCCGTCCTGACTTGCCCTTCCCAACCGTACCGCTACGGTACCTCCCGCCAGGCGAGGTTCGAGATGCTCCCGCCGTAGCGTGAGACATACTGGGAAATGGCGTCGTAGCTGTAGAGAATGGTCGCGCCGCCGTTGAACTTGGTCTCGGTCTGTCCCTTGCAGATCAGGGAGCCCAGGACCCAAGCGCTGCCGTTAATCTTGACGTCGCCCTCGACGTAGATGAGCCCGCGCCAGGTAAACCCGGCGTTCATCGTCAAGTCGCCGTCGACATAGAGGAGACCGGATCCCGTCCCCGTAACGTTAAAGTTGCCCGATGCGTTCTGGGTGGTGCCGTCATTGTCGAGGTAGGTGTTGGCGTTCAGATTGCCCGGTACGGTGGCTTGCCCGGGTCCGGTCAGGGCAAAAAACTGAGCCTGCGACAAACCCAGGGCGTCCCATGGTCCGGCGTAGAAACCAACCTGACCGGCCTGCTCCGGCGGATTGCCGTCGCGGGAGGCGGCTCCATTGGAATTGACGGGGCCACCGGACCAGATTCCGGTCAGATCATTGGATCCAACCTCCCAGTGGTTTTGCGCTGGGTCCTCATTACAGCCGCCGGCCCCGGCGCGGCCGACGTCCCCCGTGTTGGCGGGGGTTTCGATGCGGTGGTTGTACCCGCAGGCGAAGGCGTTGCCAGTGAACTTCACCTGCACGCCGCTGGCGAGCGCGCCCTTGATGTTGAGGTTGAACGGCTGGGATACGACCTCCACCTGGAGCGTGCGCGCCGCCTGCCCCGCGACGCCGGTCGAGGTGATCTGGTAGATCGGCATCCCGGTCAACGTATTGATCGGGAAGCTTTTGTTCACGTCGAACTTGTAGATCGACGCCCGATTGGCATCCGTCTTGTACTGGACGGTGAGTGTTTTGGCCGTGCGCGTCGTGGTGCTGTAGTTGAGCCAGTTGCCGGCGGGTTGGACGGTGGCCAGCCCGGTCGAGTCGGCGCCGAGAACCGGCACGCTTCCGGCATTGACCAGGAATATCTTGGTGACCATCCGTGGGTCGTTATTCCCCGGCACCTCGCCGGATTTGATCCGGCTGACCGCCTCGGCGACCCCCGCCTCGGCAATGTCGAGCGCCTTCGCCCGCTGCTGGTCGGTCCCCGAAAGGCGCGTGTTCACGATCGAGGTCGTCACCAGCGCCGCCGAGACGGTGACCAGTATGAGGAGCACCATCAACGCGATGACCAGGGCGGCGCCGCGCTCGTTCGAAGTCTGATGCATGGAGCCGTACATGCCGTCCTCCTTAGCGAATGAAGACTATGAGAGCACCGGTCGTCGCGCCCGTCTTGACGCCTGCCGCAAAGTCGGTCAGATACGGGGGTGACGGGGTCACCGGATTGACGCCGTAGTTGAAATTGTTCTTCGCGAGCGCCGCGACGAAATTGTTGATCGCGCCGGCCGAAGGATCGGAGCCGTTGTTGGTCAGGGTGCCGACGTCCAACGGGTAGATGAGCACGCCGCCGCCGTAGCCGGTTTCGTCCTGACGCCACCCCATCGCGAGATCGTTGAACGAGGTGCCGCCGAAATCGCCCGCGGTGAGCGCGGTGACGATGCCGGGCGCGCTAATGTGCTTCCTGGTGAAGAAGTCGATGCTCGAGCCGACGGTGTCATTTCGGAAATAGGTGAGGCCGCCCGAGTTGGTGCCGCTCTGCGAGCCGACCACGATGTCGATCTTACCGTCGCGGTTCACGTCGACGCACGCCACGGAGGTGCCCGCCTCCCCTCCGAGCGGCTCATCGAAGACGCACTTGAACCGGTTGCCGTTTGTATTACCCACGTTCTGGAAGACGAGCATCTCGCCCTCATAATTCGACGTTCGGGTCGTCACGATGAGATCCTTGCGGCCGTCGTTGTCCACGTCCGCGAGCGCCATCGCCGCGACCTCGCCGAGCTGATTCAGTGGAATCGACCCGGCGGCGGGGTAGATCTCCTGGCGGCTAAACGTGGGGGTCGCCGCGTCGCTGTTCTGCCACACCTCGATCGAGCCGCGGCCGGCGATCGTGGACCGGGAGCCGACGATGATGTCCGGCCCCGAGCCGCCCGCGCAGTCCAAGGTGAGCACGGCCGTCACGTCGCCGACGTCCTGGGTCCAGTAGTTCTGACCCGTGCTGAAGGTTGCCGGGAAGTAGCCTTCGTTCCCGCTCGTGTTCTGATTGAACCACACGAAGAAGTTGCCGGTGGCTCCGGCCTTCGTTCCGGTGACGAGGTCGGGGCGCGACTTCGGCGCGTTGGTGTCGAGCGTGTCGATGGCCATCGCGATCACCGATTGCGGCGCGTTCCGCGTGTATCCGGTCGGGTTGATCGGAGATGCGCTGTAGAGCGGTGTCGTATTGTACTGGTTGAACCAGACAGAAATGTTGTCCGTCCCGCCCGCGTCCGCTCCGAGCACGAGGTCCGCATCGCCATGCGCGGTGGCGGTGTTAGCGCCGGTCCAGTCGTGCTCCTGGAGGTCGACGCTCGCGAGGCTCAACACGCGGCTCGCGTCGAGCGAGATGATCTGGTACGCGGCCATGCCGAAGTTCTTTCCGCTGAGCGTCTGCCCGGCGTTGACGAGCAACGGCCCCAGTGACGTCGAAGTCGACGGGAAAAAGCCCGGCGGGGGAACGACCGTGACGTAGTAAAGGTTCGTGCCCGGCGGGTTATTCGAGGGCACCGTGATGGAGTAGTTGCCGCTCGCGTCGGTGTAGGCATATCCCTGGGTGACGGCGCCGCCGCCCGACACCACGCTCACGTACACGTTCTGGATCCCGGGCTCGCCGCCGTCGGCGACCCCGTTCCGGTTATCGTCGCGGTACACCTTGCCGTTTACGTAGCCGGGCGGGGTGGCCGTCAGGGCGAAGTTCACTATGACGGAGTCGCCCGCGAGCATGGTTCCCGAGTACGGATTGGTCGTCGTGCAGGTCAAGCTGTCCGGGACGGTCAGGGTCGCCGTGAACGCGCCAGTCTTTACGAACTGGCGCGCCACGCCAGCCGCGTCGGTGACCGCCACAGGGCTGCCCCCGCTGACGGTGACCTGGAGCCCGGAGACGCCGACCTCAGCCCCGTCCTTGACCTGATTGCTATTCAGATCCTTGAAGGCCTTGCTGACCACGGTGCCGCCCGCCAGGGCCGTGTCCGCGAACGAGCGGGAAACCGCCGGCCCGATCGTGAGCACGAAGCTGTCGGGGGTAGTGAAGTTCCCGTATGCCGGAGCGGGCGTGTGCTTCAACGAGTAGGTGCCGGCCGGCGCGCGCAGCAGGAAGTAGCCGGACGCGTTCGTGACCGTGCTATAGATCTGTCCGAGACGCACCGTCACGTTGTCGATTCCCACGTCGGTCCCGTTCTGGACGTGGTCCTTATTCTTGTCCCAGAAGACGAAGCCATCGACGGCGTAGGTGTTGGCGAGGAACGACGGTTTGTTGCGGCCCACCTGAACCTGGGTCCGCAGCGTCGTCCGTGCATAGACCTGTTTCTGATTGGGCTCGGGGCTCTCCGTCGTGACCTGGACGAGCACGCGGTCGATTTCCCCGAGGCGCGAGGCCGGAACCGCGCCGCCCGCCCAATCCCACGGCGTGGCGCTGCCCTTGAAATAGACGGTGAAGATCGGCGGCACGCCGGCGCCGGGCGCGCGGATGAGCGCGAGTTTCTCGGAGCTTCCGCCGTTGTTCCCCAGGGTGCCGTTGGTCGAATCGCCGTACACCTGGCGAACCAGGACGTAGTCGTTGGGATTTCTCGTGCGCGCGGCGTCGGACGCGATGGTCGCGGTGAGGTCGGTCGCGTTGATGACGCCGTCGTCATTGACGTCGAGCGTGTACCGGGTGACCTCGGCGCCGGTCCGATACTTGACCGGCGGCTCCCAGCTGGTGCCGTTGAGCGGACGCGGACGGGGCATGCCGCTGGGCTGGTAAGCCTGCGGCTCGCCGCGCTTCACGCTGGTCGTGTCCGGGAACGGATCCTTGTTCGAGTTGATGAGCACCTGCGTGCTGTCGATATACGCGATCCCCGGCTGCGGCGTGGTCGGGTAGGCGAGGTCGGCCTGATAGCCGGCGCTCCGCAGATCATCGGCGATCCAGTCCATCGCCGCCGTCGCGACCTGGGCGGATTCGATTTCGTTCGTCGTCGTCGTCTTGCTGCGCATCGCACCCAGAATGATCGTGACGAGCGCTCCCGTGACAATCGCGAGGATGATGATCGTCACGAGCGTTTCGGTCAGTGTGAAGCCTTGATCGTTCTTTCCGGGGACTCCCCGAGGGTGCAAGAGCGGGGTCGGCGCGGTCATATTTATCTCCTGAAGTAGGTAGTCGTCGTAGTGGTGTCGTATCCCTGCATTTGCCACCAGACGGTAACGGTGACGCGTTTCAAATCGCTTAACGTCCCTGCCAACGTGGTGACGTTGTAGTAG
>Ga0137410_10000862_pt1 | contig 20925 bp, 19 predicted proteins | sample CZODoug1_16funga_FD_108878 | JGI IMG/M metagenome (GOLD analysis project Ga0137410, IMG submission 108878) | Vadose zone soil fungal communities from Angelo Coast Range Reserve, California, USA - CZODoug1_16fungal (Illumina Assembly) | ecosystem: Environmental > Terrestrial > Soil > Vadose zone... | reverse complement strand
GCTGGCCGGCAGCGAGCATGTCCTGCGTCCAACCGGAGCGCTTGAGCACCGTGGCCGCGCGCATCTCGCAGCGCATCGGCATCACTTCGCCGTTCGGGCCCGTGACGCTCAAGTAGAGCCACGAGTGCGGATTGACGAACGCGAGCTCCGTGATGACTCCCGTGAGCTCGATGTCCTTGTTCAGATCGAAGTTGGCGATGCCGTGGTGCGCAGAAGCGCCGGCCGCGACCGAGAGGCCCGCCACAGCGGTCGCCGCGAGATAGAGGCCGCGACTCATGCGATCACTCCCCGGACGCAAGACGTCCGGGGCCTAGTGTAGTGCGCGGCCGGAAAAAGTGGGACGGCGCCGCGAGGGAGACCCCCCGCGGCGCGCGTGCCGTGTCCCTAGCGCCTCAACGAGCGAGCTGGCCCCGAATCTCGCCGCTCGGGAACACGTTCGTGTGGATGTTCACGTAGACCGCACCCGAGCGGATCGCCGCCACGAGCTCGGCGAATTCACCCGCCGCGATTCCCTGACCCGCCGGACCGATCACGTCGGCGGAGTGGATCGTGCCGGTGATCTGTCCCGACTGCGGGCACGCCTGCACCGTGACTCCGACCGGGGCATTGCCCAAGTTCGTGCAGAGAAACACGCTGATGCCACCCGCGGTGTGATGCTGGCCGAAGTGGAAGTGCGACTGCGCCACCGTGTTCACGAAGCCGTCGAACGTGAGCCAGTACTGGATCGTCCCCTCGTCCTCGTCGACGATTGCGCGCAGGAATCCGTGCGCCGGCGAAGAGACCGCGGCGATGTTGGGTCCCACCTCTTCAAAGCCCGCGAGCCACGCGCGGAAGATCTCCGGACGGTTCTTGCCGTGCGCGCCCGCCGAAGCCGCCCCGAGCAGCGCGACGCCCACGAGCAACACGAGTGACGCGAGCGAATATAGTCGTTTCATGGTTATTCCCTCCCCTGTGTAGACACATGGCCGCCTCGAACGCGCGGCCGATAGCGTTGTGTTCCGGGCCGATGCACTGCGGGTTCATGCGCGCCGGCGGCCGCGCATGATCGTCGCTTTTGAGCTATAACTATCCAAACTATCGAAAAATAGACAGCGTTGCCGGGGGAGAGACCAACGCGATGAAGCACGACCGCCAGCAGCAATGACGCTCGACGTGCGTGCGGCGGCCACGACCTTCGCTGACGGGCACCGCTTGGAGGTCCGTCCCGACGCGTGGGGGCAGCTCATCTACGCAGCTGAAGGCGTCATGCGCGTGAAGGCGGGTGAGCGACTGTGGATCGTGCCGCCGACACGCGCCGTGTGGGCGCCGCCGCGCACGACATACGAGATCTTCGCGCACGGAGCGTTGGCGACGCGGACCCTCTACTTGAGCCCGCGGCTATCCACGCCGCTGGCTGACGAGTTTCAGGGCATGGACGTGCGCCCGCTGCTGCGCGAGATCATCCTGCACGTCATCGGCGTCGGCACTCTCGACGGCGCCCAAGCTCCGCAGCGGCGCGTGATCGGCGTCTTGCTCGATCAGTTGCGCGCGACGGGTCCGCTGCCGTTGTCGATCAAGTTGCCGAGCGACCGGCGCGCGCGGCTCGTCGCCGACCGCCTGCAGAAAAATCCCGCGGATCGCGCGGCGCTCGACAGCCTCGGGCGCGTCGCAAGCGCGAGCGCGCGCACGCTACAACGGCTGTTCCTCGACGAGACGGGGCTGCGATTCTCCGCGTGGCGCCAGCGCCTGCGGATGCTGCATGCGGTCGCGCGGCTAGGCGCGGGCGAGTCCGTGACCATCGCGGGCAAGCGAGCCGGCTACGCGACGACCAGCGCGTTCATCGCCGCGTTCCGTAAGCAGCTCGGATCCACGCCGCTGCGCTTCCGCTGCGCGGCCCCGCAAGACTGCCGCTCCGCCGACTAGCGCGGCAACGACACGCGGTCTCGCGTATCTGCCGAGCTCGCCGGCGCGCGGCATCGCGTGCGCCGACGCCGACCGCTAGGCACCGCGGGAGTGCCACAACATCGCGGCTTCGCCATAACGTAAGGTCCGTTGCGCAGCGGCGCCGGCCGTCACAAAAGCCGGCGCGCTTCGTTGCGTATCGCCGCCGCGCGCGGCTAAGCTTGGCGCTTGCGGCTCGGTGCCGCCCGCATTCCATGGAGACACGGTGAAAACAAAGGGCTATCGTTGCTCGCGGTCGTCGCCCTCGCGGCCGGCGGCTCGCAATCCGCTGCCGCGCAGGCACAAGCGGCCGCCACGCCGACCAAGTTCGAAGCCGGCAAGCACTACGAGGTGATCATCCCTGCGCTGCCGCCGACGGGCGCCGCGCCGGGCAAGGTCGAGGTGGCCGAGGTGTTCATGTACGGCTGCCCGCACTGCTTCGCATTCGAGCCGCACGTGCAAGAGTGGCTCAAAACCAAACCCGATTACGTGTCGTTCATCCGCATCCCGGCGCCCTGGAACCAGATAGCGGTGCTGCACGCACGCGCGTTTTACACGGCCGAGATGCTCGGCAAGAGCGGCGTGATCGACGAGCCATTCTTCAAGACGTTTCACGCCGACGGCAATTACCTCGACACAGAGGACAAGCTCGCCGACTTCTTCGCGAAGCTCGGGGTGGATCGAGATACGTTCCAGAAAACGTTTCACTCGTTCGGCGTCGACGCCAAGGTGAGCCGCGCGAACGACCTCGTCACTCGCTACAAAGTCAAGGGTACGCCGGCCATCGTCGTCAACGGCAAGTACCTGACCAACGGTCAGATGTCGGGCAGCTTCGACACGTGGTTCGCGATCATCGACGAGCTCGCCGCGAAGGAGCACGCCGCGCGCTGACGACGCGGGCGCACCGGCCGCGAACCGTTCCGGCGGCCGGCCGCAATGTGCGTCCTGCAATTGCGGCACTCCCGCCATCCATGGCGGTCGGCCGCAATGTGCGTCCTGCAATTGCGGCACTCCCGCCATCCATGGCGGTCGGCCGCCGTCAAGACAGCGGCAGACCGAGAAACCACGCGCAGAACACGCCCCACGGGGGCGCGAACGGCAGCGTCAACACCGACGCGTGATAGACGAGCAGCACCGCGAGCGCGACCGGAAAAACGTTCGTGCGCTCATTCGCGCGCCAGTCCCACAGCGAGAGCACGATCAAGATCGAATCGGCGAGCGCGAAACCCGCCACCTGCACGAGCGGCGACCCGTCGAGGCGCGGTACGAACGCGAGCAAGCTCGGCGCGTGCGCGGCGATCAGCCGGTCTGTGACCGGCGTGAATAATGGAAACACCGTGCAGAGCATGTAGCGACCGTGCGTCTGGGGCTCGCGCCGGTAGTGGATCGCGAGGCCATAGAGCACGGCGAACGCCACGAGCGCGTTCAACGTGAGCGCGAGGAAGTACAGGTCGCCGGGCGCGAGCGGCGCGCCCGGCGGGATCCCGCCACCGACGCGGTAGTGAACGAAGCTCAACGTGATCGCCACGAGCACTGGCGCGAGCACGTACGAAGCCTTGCCGAGCGCGCGATGCACGCTGCGCCGGCCCGTGCGCAGCAGCTGCGGCTGCACGACCAGGAGCACGCACCAGAGCGTGAGTACGATCCCGTGCGCGTGGAAGCGCAGGTTCGGCTGCTCGAAAGGCGAGCGAAGTAGCTCGGCCAGAACGCGAGCACGACGAACGCGAGAAAGACGAGCAGGAAGCGCGCGCTCAGTCGGTAGAGAGGGGTGTCGAGGCGCGTCGCCATCGCGGCGCACTCTAATGGAACGTGCGTCACACCGTCCAGGCCAGGCCGCCGGCGAACGTGAAGCAGTCCCTCCCCGGTGAACCGCCCCGATGCGACAGTGGCCCGATGACGCGTTGTCTACATAACGCCGCAGCGCTGCTCGTCGCGAGCTCCATCATGAGCTGTGGCGGTTCGAGAGACGCCGTGGAGAGCTCCACGCCGCAGCCGCCGGATCTGCCCGGGGTGTATGCGGGCAGCTTCCCCTGCGGCAATTGCGACTCGATCGCCGCGTCCCTGTGGCTGCGCGCGGACGGCAGGTTCGTCCTGCGGCAGGAGTACGTCGGCGGCGAGCCGGCCGCCGACGGCAAGTCCTACGCGCTCGGCCGCTGGCATTGGGATGAGCACGACGCGGCAATCGTGCTCGCTGGTGCGGGCCCGGAGCGGCGACTCGTCCCGGACGGGGACCGGCGCTTGCGCCTGCAGACGGCATCGCCGATCCCGCACACGCTCACGCTCGACGCCTCCGCCCCGGCGTTTGCCGATCGCGTCCGCATCGACGGCGACAGCGTGATCGTCGAGCACGCGGCCGCGTTCACCGAGTGCCTGACGGGACTGCGCTTCGATGTAGCCGAAACGAAGGGCTACAAGGAGCTTCGCCGCCAACATCGGCTGCTGAACTCGCGCGGCGCTCCGGCCCTGACGACCGTGGAAGCGCATCTCGCCGTCGTCGGCGAACGCGAGTGGCTGGTCGTCGACAAAGTGATCGGGCTGAAGCCGGGCGCCCACTGCTGAGCGCGCCGGGCAATCGGCCCCGGCAATCGTTCGAGTCGTGGGGGCTACTTCGTCGGGCTCGCCTCTTTCGGCTGCACGAGGAACACGCGGCGCTCGACTCGACCGCCGGCATCGCGCTGCTCGGTGGCGGCGACGCCGACCCGCCCTCCGGGCGCGCCTTCACCCTGGATCGTGTAGCCGCTCGGAACCGCGAACAGGTCGGGCGCCTGCTCGCTGCGCGAAACGTTGACCAGACGGTAGATCGTCTCGCCGAACCGCGGGTCCACGTTGCGGCGCAACACGACGGCCTCGATGTCCGACGAATACCACTCCTCGGCCACGATCTCGATCGGCCGCTCATTGCCGATCGCGCCGGCCGCGATCGTCTCCGTGTGGCGCGTGCCGCGGGCGAGCACGCCCTCGAGGATCTGCTCGCCGAGATCCTCGGTCGCGGCGGACGTATCGACCCCGGAAAAACGGCCGACCGCGAGGGTGGAACCGTAGGTCCGGACGCGCACGCCGCCCTCCGCAGGCTCACCCGGCGGCGGCACGGGGATCTCGAACGTCTCCGGCGGCGGACCGTCGGCGCGCCCGTTCAGCTCGCCGCGCAAGGCGAACGTAGCGGCGCCCGGCGGTAGCGCCGGCAACGGAGCCGTGACGGCCGTCCCGGCTTGCCATTGCATGTTGACCCCTACGGCGTTGAACTTGAACGGCCGGAAGCGCCATGCAGTTTGATCTGCCGTGTTCAAGGAATAGCTGACGTCGGCGACCGGATCGTTGAGCGTGATCAGCGCGACGGGCTCGCCGCGCGTCTGCCACGGACCGACGGCCGCGAGCTGCTGCTCGCTCCGGGTACGCCCCGCCGAATCGCGATAGAACCGCGCCTCGTTACGCGACGTGATCCGATTACCGTCGGCGAGGATCTGCGTCGACTCGGTGACGGAGTCCGCCGAGTACGGCTTGTCCTTCACTACCTTGCCGACCACGCTGCCTTCGTTGCGCACCACGTCGATGCGTCCCCCGAATGGAACGATCGGCGCGCCGTTGCCGATGAATACCATCGTGTCGCTCGGGCCACCGGGCGCGGGGGCCGGCGCGGGTTGCGGCGGGGGTTGGCCGAACGACGACGCCGGCAACAGCACCGCGCCGGCAAGCACGGCGATAAATGCATTCGATCGCGTCATCTTCGCTCTCCAAATCGAAAAACTAGTGTGAACCGGCGGACACGAACAGCGTGTCCGTCGAGGCAAACCGTATGCCGCTCGCGAGACCATCTTCGCCGACGAGCAAGTCGGCCTCGATCGTGCCCTCGAGCCGCGGCCCTTGGGCGAGGGCCGACAGTGGAATACGCACGCGCACGACGCTGTACGACCCCGACGGTGAGAAGCCGGGCGCGTACATGAGCGGCTGGAATGCGGCGTAAGCGCCAGGCTCCGCCGTCGACGGGGCAGCGGGCCGCGCGTCGAGAGCCGCCGGCCGCCCGGCGCCCGAGTCCGCCGGGGGGAGCACGTGCCGAGCCGCGAGCAACGCGGCGATGGCCCCCACGGCCACGGCGGCCGCGGCTGCGAGCGGCGCCCGCCAGCGGCGCGCGGCGGGTGCGTGGGAGACGACCGGCAGCGGCGCGGCCGCCTCGCCCCATTCCCCTCGCGCGCGCAAAGCCGCCGGCAAGCCCGTGGCCTCGAACGGCGGAGCGTTCACGCCGCGCAGCCGCTCGCGCAGCCCCGCGAGCTCGGCGCGGAGGCGCTCGCCGCGCTCGGCTTCGTCACCTTGGTCGTTCATGGACACACCTCGCTCGTCTCGAGCATTCGCGCCGCCGCCGGGCCGGCCTCCGTGGGACCGAGCGCGGCCGTGAGCAGCGCTCGGGCGCGATGCAACCGCGACCTTACCGTGCCGATCGGACAGTCGAGCACCGTGGCGGTCTCGGCATACGACAACTCTTGCAGCTCGCAGAGCACCAACGTCTCACGATACTCGAGCGGCAGCTCCGCGATCGCCGCATGCAGTCGGCCGATCCGCTGCTCGGCCAGTAGCTGCTCCTCGTTGCGACAATCCGTCGCACCCTCCGCCGCGCCTTCCGGCAGCTCGTCCGTCCAGCGACGCTCGAGCCGCAGCCGATCCAGAATGACGTGGCGCGCGCAGCCGAACAGCCAGGCGCGAACCGAGCCCTTGCGCACGTCGAAGCGGGCCGCGTTCTCGAGCACGTTGAGAAACACTTCCTGTGTCACGTCCTGCGCGACGCTCCTCGACTTCGCCATCGCGTAGGCGAACCGATAGACGTCGTCGCTGCGCCGCCGATAGAGCGCGATGAACGCCTGCTCGGCGCCTGCCCCAACCTGCCCGAGCAGAATGGCGTCGTCGGTCTCGTCGAAGGGCTGCGCGTTGTGGGGCATCGGATTCGGTGGTCCTCGACCTCTATTCGCGGCACGGTCCACTTTGGTTCCCCGCACGGACGCGCGCGGCGCACTCGCCCCGAGCGCGCTGCCCGCCCCGACGCCGACGCTCACCCCTCTGCCGCCCATCCTCTCTCTCGAAGTCGACCCATTAAGTCCACCAATTACTGCCCCGCCGCACATATATATACTCGGAGCCGCGGCCATGCGCGGCGGAGCCCCGGCTATGGGAACCGGGAGCCGCGGCGACGATCATTAGCTTCGGTGCGTAAGCCCGATGGACCAGTGGAAACTCGGCCTCGGCTGCGTAGACTAACGGGGCGGCGGGATTCTCGATGATGAAGAACATGGACGAAGGGCTACAGATCCGGCCTGGACGCGCCCGGTTTTCGGACGATGCTTCCGACACGCTGTTGCTCGCGCGGATCGGCCATGGCGATCGCGACGCCTTCCGCGACCTCTATACCGTCTACTACCACCCTCTGCTGCGGTTCATCTACCGCGTGACGGGCCAGCTCGAGCTCGCGCAGGAGGGCATCAACGACGTGATGCTCGTGGTCTGGCGCAACAGCGACTCGTTCGGCCGGCGCTCGACGGTCGCCACGTGGATCATGGGAATCGCGTATCGCAAGGCCTTGAAGCTGCTCGAAGGCTCGCGCCGGTGGACCGACCGGTTCGCAAGCGTCGATTTCGAGGACGCGATTGAACGTTCCGAGTTTGCGGCGGAACCCACCGAGGACGCCGATTTGCGCGATTTGCTCGACCAAGCCTTGCGACACTTGTCGCCCGAGCACCGTGCGGTCGTCGAATTGACATATTTCTACGGCTGCTCTTACGACGAAATCGCAGTGATCGCCAATTGTCCAGTCAATACCGTCAAAACCAGGATGTTTCACGCGCGCGCGAAGCTGCGCAAGCTCGTGCCCAAGCTCGGCAAGGACGCGCCGGCGACGTGAACGGCCCGAGCGAGCACCAACGCGTGTTAGAGCTGTTGCCCTGGCTCGTGAACGGCCGGCTCGAGGCGTCGGAGCGCGAGGCCGTCGAGGCTCATCTGCGCAGCTGCCTGCCATGCCGGCGCGAGCTCAAGGAGCAGCAGCGGCTGCGCACCGCGTTGCGCGAGCATCCGGCGGTGCACATCTCGCTCAAGACGAGCTTCGACCGGCTCACGCGCCGCTTGTCCGAGCCGGTCATCGATACGCCGCGGCGCGCGCCGCACCCGTTCTCCGCGTTCGCGCGCTTCGCCGTCGCCGGCGTCGCGGGCATCGCATTGCTCGGGCTGCTGCTGTGGCTCGTGCCGAGGGAGCACGAGCCGGACGCTGCTTATCGCACGCTCGCAAGCTCCGCGGCCGGAGGCGGCGCCCGCGTGGACATCGTGTTCGTGGAATCGGCGACGCCGGCGGAGCGAGAGCGCGTGGTCGCCGACATCGGCGGCGAGATCGCGTCGGGCCCCACCGAGCTCGGCCGCTACACGGTGCGGTTCGACAGCGACCGCTCGAGCGACGCCGACGTCGCCGACACGCTGCGGCGCTTGAATCGCGAGCCGCATGTGCGCTTCGCCGGCCTGTCGCTCGCGCCCGAGGAGCCGCGATGAGGCTGCTCGCCGCCGCCGCCCTCGCGCTCGCGCTCTCGGCCTGCGCCACGGGCTCGCGACAAGCCGCAACGCCGGCCGCGGGCGCGGAGCGGCAGATATTGCTCACGATTCGTCAGCCTGAAGCGTTCGCGATCGGGCTCACCGGCACGCCGAGTCAGCGCTACGTGCAACGCCGCTACGGCCCCACGCCGTCGGTGGAACGGATCCTCACGCAGCTCGCGCGCGAGCACCGCTTGAGCCGCGTCGACGGCTGGCCGATCCAATCGCTCGAGGTCTACTGCGCGGTCCTCGCGGTCCCCGACGATCGGCCGCTCGACGACGTGATCGCGGCACTCGCGGCCGATCCCCGCGTCGACCTCGTGCAGCCGATGAACATCTTCAGCACGCAGACGACCCGCTACGACGATCCGTACGCGGACCTCCAAGCGGGCGCCATCGAGATGGGTGTCGAGCAAGCGCACCAGCTCGCGACCGGCCGCGGCGTGTCGATCGCGATCATCGACTCCGCCGTCGACGCCAGCCATCCCGATCTACGCTCGAGCGTGCGCATCGTGCGCGACCTCGTAACGACCCGCGGCGGCGCGCGCTCGGGCGAGGTTCATGGCACCGCGGTGGCGGGCGTCATCGCGTCGGCGGTGAACAACCGCGAAGGGATCTTCGGCGTCGCCCCCGACGTGAGCATCGCGGCGCTGCGCGCGTGCTGGGCCGTCGAAGCGAACAGCCTCGCGGCGCAATGCTCGAGCTTCTCGCTCGCTCGCGCGCTCGAGATGGCGGTCACGCTGAAGCCCAACGTCATCAACCTGAGCCTCGCCGGTCCTGCCGATCCGCTGCTGTCGCGGCTGCTCGACGAGGCCATCGCGCGCGGCATCATCGTCGTCGCCGCCCAGCCCGTTTCCGACGACCCTGCGCTGCGATTCCCCTCGTCGCATCCGAAGGTGTTCGCGGCGCATTCGGCCACAGACGCCGACGCCACGCTCTCGCCCTATCGGCTCGGGGCGCCGGCCACCGAGGTGCTCACGACGATGCCGGGAGCCAGCTACGCGTTCCTGAGCGGCAACTCGCTCGCGGCCGCGAACATGACCGGCGTGATCGCGCTCCTGATGGAGCGCGATCCGAAGCTCGACTCCGAGCGGATCGGCGAGTTGTTGCTCGACTCCACGACCTACGCGCACGGGCACACCTCGATCAACGCGTGCCGCGCGCTCGAGGAGCTCAGCGGCAAACAGTTGTGCGGCGGGGCGGTGGAGCTCGCTAGATTCTAGTGCGCTTGCCGTGCAGCGCGTATGACACGCTGATCACGTACTGGTTGGCGTTCGGGTCGCCGAGCCAGCTGATCCAATCATAGCCGCTCCCGTAATACCGTAGATCGACCACCACTCGGCGCACGACTTTCGAGACGCCGACGTTCCAGTGCGTGTAGTCGACGCCGGTGTCGGCAACCGCGAACCGACCGAGCGTGGCGCCGACCTCGAGGTCGCCGCGCAGCGGCAGCGCAAGCGACAGCTCCTGATTGAGTGCGGCATGACCCTGCGCGTAGAAGCGCGGGCTGTACGACGCGGTGTAAAACACCCGGTCGCGGAACCCGACCGTAGCGCCGAGCTCGTCGTAGTCGTAGTCGATGGCGGTGTCGGGGTAGAAGTACCTGCCGAGCACCAGCGTCCACGACCAGTCTTCGTTGCGCGCGTGATATCCGGCGTAAGCGTCGGCGACGACGTCGCGCGGCTGCTGCCCCGAATACTCGATCGCATAGTCGACGTTCGCGGCCCAACCGCCCGCGAAGAAACCGCTCGGGTGTTGATAGTCGACGCCGAGCTGCACGGACAAGCCGTCGTTCTGCGAAAGCCCGCGGCTCCAGTAGCCGTTGCCGAGCGTGAGATAGCCGTTGACGCCCACGGCCGCGTCCTGCGCTTCGGCAGCCGCCGACGCGGCGAGGCCCACGGCGCAAAGCAACCACGGCACGCGGACTAGTCTCATGTACGGCATCGTCCCCACGGGGAGATCGGCCGATTCTAGGCCCGCTCCGCGGCCCGGCGCCACCTCCGCCGTGTCTCACTTTGGCCGTTGGCGTCGAGGTGGCTGCGGCCGCACCTCGAACGGCCTTCCCGAGACACGCCGGAAGACCGTCCCTGGGGCTCCGCGCGGCACATCCCTGTGCCGCGAGGGTCTCGGGAAGACCGTTCGAGGTACGGCCGCAGCCGGTGCGCGCATCGCGCGGCCGAAGTGAGACACGGCGGAGGTGGCGCCGGTCCGGGTAGACATCGCGGGCGAGGTTGCCGCAAGCTCGTCCGCGATGTTCGTAGTCGAGCTCATCTACAAGGCCGACCTCGCGCAGATCGACGCGCGGATGAAGGCGCACATGGCCTTCCTGCGAAAGTACTACGCCGCGGGCAATTTCCTCGTGTCGGGTCGGAAGATTCCGCGCGAGGGCGGCATCATCCTCGCGGTCGGCAAGAGCCGCGCTGACATCGAGGCGATCATGCGCGAGGACCCGTTCTGCCAGCACGGCCTCGCCGACTTCCGCGTCGTGGAGTTTCGCGCGAGCCAACGCGCGGACGACGTCCAGAAACGGCTCGATGCGTTCTGAACGGGCTCGCGCCGCGGCAGGCCCGGGGCGTGCCGACTCGGCCCCGGGCGGCTGTTTTGTCGGCTCGCTGACAGACGCGGCCGCGGGGCGATACTAGGATGTCGGGTATATCGCGCGGGTAGCGAGGAGAACGTCGTGAGCAAACACATCATCTTCTGTGCCGATGGCACCTGGAACGGGCCCGGCGCGCAACCGGAGGACGACATCGACGGTGGCACGCAGGCCGACACCGAGGTTCACGACGAGGTCACCAACGTCGTGAAACTGTTCGCCAACCTCGCCGGCCAGGTCACGGCCGAGACTCAGGCGCTGCACAACGAAGCCGAGAAGGTGCTGAAGAGCGCACCGGACACGCCGGCCCAGGTCGCCAAGTACATGCACGGCGTCGGCGATTCGCGCAATCCGATCATCAAAGCGCTGGGCGGCGTGCTCGGCGCCGGCGTGATCGGCAGGATCGTCCGCGGCTACACGTTCATTTCGCGCAACTATGACCCCGGCGACTCGATCCACATCGTCGGCTTCAGCCGCGGCGCCTACACGGCGCGAGCGCTCGCCGGAATGATCGCGAGCGTCGGCCTGCTGAACCGTGCGCACTACGATCCCACCGACAAATCGGAGTCGTACCTGCGCGCCATCGCCGCGTGGATGAAGTGCAAGGGCATCGTCTTCACGGGCGACGACCGTTTGAGCTCGTGGCTGAACCGCGCCGCGTCGTTCGCGCAGCGGCTGATCGTGCGCGTCACGCTCAAACCCGCCGATTTCGTAACCGGCGTGCGAATCGCCTCCGTCGGCGTTTGGGACACCGTCGGGTCGATGGGCATTCCCAACTACATCCACGGCGAGCGGCGCGACCTGTTCAGCTTCGTCGACCTCAAACTCTCGCCGCTCATCGAGCATGGGTTTCACGCGATGGCGCTCGACGAGCGGCGGGCGGACTTTCCGGTCACCCGCTGGGCGGCGGACCCGCGCGTCGAGGAGGCCTGGTTCGTCGGCGCGCACTCCGACGTCGGCGGCGGCTACGCCGCCTCCGAGTCGACGCTCTCCGATGTCGCGCTCGACTGGATGACCAGCAAGCTCGCGGGCGCCGGCGTGCGCTTCGCGAGCCCGCCGACCTACGAGCCCGACAGGAATCTGCGAGCAACCGACTTCCACAAGCCGTGGAAGAAGCCGCCGTTCAACCTGAACCCGCAAGCCCGCGAGCCGTCGGCCGCGAACGACGTGTTCCACCCGAGCGTGGCCGAGTTCTGGAAAGCCAACCCGTCCTATCAGACGCTCTGGCCGGGCGGTTTCGCGCGCGCCGCGGGTCAGCCGAAATGACCGCCGACCGGGGGCGGGCCCGAACCGCCCCGACCGGTTCGTTTACCAGAATCTAGGCTCGCTTTTTGGCCGGTATCGACTCTACCCGGATCGGCCGGATAGAGCCTTGATCGGCTTGAGTATCCGGGCGCCATTCATCACAATCAAAAAGAAACTGGCCGGTAGGAAATACGCCGCCGGCAGCGGTATTCTCGGCCTGATTCCTACGTTCAAAGTGTTCGCATGGGGGCGTGTTTGATGCGTACGCGACGGTCACTGAGTCTCATCGACGTGGGCACACGAAGCGCGTTGCCGGCCCTGCTGGCGGCGCTCCTCGCAGCCGGATCGCTGTCGTTCTCGTTCTCGGCGCTGGCGGCGGGCAATCTTGCGACCGCGGCGCGCGAAGGGGATGCGGCGCAGGTGCTCGAGCTCATCAAGAGCGGCGCCGACGTCAACGCGGCGGCGAGCGACGGCTCCACACCGCTGCTGTGGTCCACGTTCAATTCCAGTCTGCAGATTTCCCAAGCGCTGCTCAAAGCAGGCGCCAACGTCAACGCGGCAAATCGCTACGGCGTGACTCCGCTTCTGCAAGCGAGCCGCACCGGCGACGCGGCCATGATCAAGCTGCTCGTCGAGAGCGGCGCCGACGTGAACCTCGCGCACCCGAAAGGCGAGACGCCGCTGATGGCGGCCGCGCGCACGGGCCGCGTCGACGCGCTCAACCCGCTGCTGGCGCACGGCGCCGACGTCAACGCCGCGGATTCCTATCAGAACCAGACGGCGCTCATGTGGGCCGCCGCCGAAGGCCATCTCGATGCGGTCGACGTTCTGCTCAAGGCGGGCGCGGACCCGAACAAGCAGGCGCGCGTCTCGGCGCTCACCGATCGCAGCATCAATGCCGACTTCCCAACGGGTGGGTTCACCGCGCTGATGTGGGCGGTGCGCGACGGCGACGAGACGGTCGCGCGACGGCTCGTCCAAGGCGGCGCCGACTTGAGCTTGAAGAACGGCGACCAGGCGACCGCGATGATGATCGCGATCGTCAACGACCGGTTCGACCTCGCGGCCACGTTGCTCGCTCTCGGCGCGACGGTCGACGACGGCTCGCTCTATTACGCCGTCGAGATGCGCGACGCGACCACCGACTGGTTCGCCCACGACGGCTCGCGCGAGCGCGCCGACCATCCGAACGACAAGACCGCGCTCGACCTGATCAAGCTGTTCCTCGACAAGGGCGCCGATCCGAACAAGGCGTTCGTCGGCCAGATGCACAACTACTCGATGTGCTGCGACATCTTCGCGAACGCCACGCCGTTCTACCGCGCGGCCGTCGCGGCCGACGTCGAAACCATGAAGCTGTTGCTCGCGAAGGGCGCCGACGTCAACTGGATGCCGGCGAAGGCCGAGGGCGCCGGCGCCAAGGGCGGCGCGAACGCGAACGTGGGCAAACCCGCATTGACGGTCGCGATGAACGGCGGCCGCGGCGTCGGCCGCTCGGGCGGACCCGGCGACCTGCGGCAAGGCCCGCCGCCGTTCCGCGAGAAGTCGAATCGCTCCCAGGTCGACGCCGTGAAGCTGCTGGTCGACGCCGGCGCCGACGCGAAGGTGACGCTGCCCGACGGTAGCACCGTGATGCACGAAGCCGTGAAGAGCCGCCGCCCCGACGTGATCCGCGCGGTGGCCGCCGCCGGCGCGCCGTTGACCAAGCCGAACAAGGACGGCAAGACGCCGCTCGATCTCGCGGGCCAGCCGCTGAAATATCCGCCGGGGGCCCCGATCCCCGAGGGCGAGGACGAGAAGGCGTCGCCCGAGCAGGTCGTGGTGCTGCTCAAGGAATTGATCGCGGCGCAGCCCCACGAAGCCCAGGCGAATAGCAAGTAGCGAGGCTCGATGACTCCCTCCGGAAAAAGAATAACCGCCGCCGGCATCGTCGTAGCGGCTGCGGCAGTCGGCGCGGTGGTGGTGCACCTGAATCCGCGCCCCGAGAAGGCGCTGCAAGATCGCTGGGCGTTCACGCAAAAGTACTGCAGCGACTGCCACAATGACGCCGAGCTCACGGGCGGCCTGTCGTTCGAGGGGCGCAAGCCCGGCGACGTCCACAGGGACGCGAAGATCTGGGAAGCGGCCATCCGTAAGCTGCAGCTGGGTCTGATGCCGCCGCGCGACCAGCCGCAACCGGCGGCCGAGGCCCGCACCGAGTTTGTCTCCGCGTTGATCGGCACCCTCGACGACGCGGCAGCCGCGCAGCCGCAGCCGTACGTCGGCAGCGTACCGCTGCACAGGCTCAACCGCGCCGAATACGGCAACGCGATCCGCGACCTGCTAGCGCTCGACATCGACGTGAACGAGCTCCTGCCGAGCGACGGCGGCGACTTCGGCTTCGACAACATCGCCTCGGTGCTGCGCACGTCGCCGCTCTTGCTCGAGCGCTACCTCACGGTCGCGCAGCGCGTCGGCGACCTCGCGGTCGGCGACCCGAGCGCGCTGCCGTCGGCGGTGTTCTACAAGATCCCGGTCGAGGTCACGCAGGACAAGTGGATGCAGGGCCTGCCGCTCGGCACTCGCGGCGGCATCTTGGTCCACCACACGTTCCCTGCGGACGCCGAGTACGTGCTGTCGGGCCGGCTGCTGCGGACCGTGGCCGAGGGCTACGTGGGCGTCGAAGGCCACGACGTGCCGCACGACTTCATCATCACGGTCGACGGAGAGCAGGTGTTCACCGTGCCCGTCGGCGGCAAGGAAGATCACGAGTCGAGCAGCAAGAGCATCACGCTGGCCCAGGTCGAGATGGACCAGAAAATGACCTCGCCGCGCATCCCGGTCACCGCCGGCCCGCACGAGCTGGCGTTCACGTGGGTCGACCTGCCCGAGCAGGAGCAGAACGTTTGGCAGCCGGCGCTCCGCGAGTCGCTCGAGGCGCACAACCCGTCGGGTATCCCCCGGCTCGAGAGCGCCATCATCGAAGGCCCGTACGACGCGAGCGGGGTCAGCGACACGCCGAGCCGCGACCGGATCTTCGTCTGCGAGCCCAAGTCGGCGGCAGAGGAGCCGGACTGCGCGAAGAAGATCGTGTCGACGCTCGCGCGCCGCGCGTTCCGCAAGCCCGCGATCACCGACGAGGACGTCGCCGAGCCGCTGCGCTTCTACGCGACCGCGCGCGACGGCGGCGGCACGTTCGACGAAGGTATCCGCGCCAGCATCACCCGGATGCTGATCAGCCCCGAATTCCTGTTCCGCGCCGAGCAGAGCCCGGCCGACTTGCCCGCGGGCTCGGCGCACAAGATCACCGATACGGAGCTCGCGTCGCGGTTGTCGTTCTTCCTCTGGTCGAGCATCCCCGACGACGAGCTACTCGACGCGGCCCGCGCCGGCAACCTGCACGATCCGCAGGTGCTCGAGGCGCAGGTCCGGCGCATGGTCGCGGACAAGCGCGCCGAGTCGTTCGTCGAGAACTTCATGGGCCAGTGGCTGCAGCTGCGCAACCTCGAGGCGCGCGTGCGTCCGGACCTGCTGATGTACCCGGACTTCGACGACAACCTCCGCAAGGCGTTCCGCGCCGAGACGGAGCTGCTGTTCCAGAACGTGCTGCGCGAAGATCACAGCGTGCTCGAGCTCCTGAGCGCGAACTACACCTTCGTGAACGAGCGGCTCGCGAAGCACTACGGTATCCCGGGCATCTACGGCGCGCAGTTCCGCAAGGTGCCGCTCGCGGATCCGAACCGCTGGGGTTTGCTCGGCCACGGCAGCTTCCTGTCGCTGACCTCGGCCGCGACACGCACTTCGCCGATCATCCGCGGCAAGTACGTGATGGCGAACCTCCTGAACAGCCCGCCCCCGCAGCCCCCAGCCGTGGTGCCGGCGCTCGAGGCCAGCAAACCGAAGGACCGGCCATCCACGGTTCGCGAGACGCTCGAGCTGCACCGCGCGGACCCCGTGTGCGCCTCGTGTCACAACAACATCGACCCGATCGGCTTCGCGCTCGAGAAGTTCGACACGGTCGGTGTCTGGCACGAGAAGACGGCCGAGGGCCTGCCGATCGACTCGGCCGGCGTGCTGGCCGACGGCAGCCCGGTGGACGGCCCGGTTCAGCTCCGCCAGGCCCTGCTCGCGAAGCCGGAAATCTTTGCGGGCACTGTCACCGAGAAGCTGATGATTTACGCGCTCGGCAGGGGCCTCGAACCCGCCGATATGCCCACCGTTCGTGCTATTTTGAGAAATGCGGCCAAGGACGACTACCGCGTCATGTCCATAGTATTCGGGATCGTGGACAGTCTGCCGTTTCAGATGAGAGCGAAGCCCGACGCGCCCGAAACCGTCGCGCAAGCATTGGAGTAGGACATGTTCGTCACGAAGAAGCACCTGTCTCGTCGTACGGTTCTGCGGGGAGCGGGCGTCGCCATGGCGCTGCCGCTGCTCGACGCGATGCTGCCGGCATTCGCGCAGTCGCCGGCGAGGCCGCCGTTCCGCTTCGGCGCGATCTACATGCCGAACGGCGTGTACCCGCAACTCTGGCACCCGAAGGTGACCGGCAAGAACTTCGAGTTCCAGCCGATCATGAAGCCGATGGAGCCGTACCGCGCCTACATCACCACGATCAACGGGCTGCAGGCGCCCCCGGGCGAGCAAGACAACGGCGGCGTGCACATGGGCGCGAGCGCCGCGTTCCTGAACGGCAGAGGTCCGGTCAACAAGCACGACAGCTTCGGCGCGATCGAGTCGAAGAAGTCGGTGGATCAATACATCGCGGACGCGATCGCGGGCGACACGCCGCTGCACTCGCTCGAGGTCGGCACCGAGGACATGGGCACGTCGGCAGGCGCGTGCGACGGCTATCCGTGCACGTTCTTCAACACGATGGCCTGGCGCGAAGACACGAGCCCGCTGCCGGTCGGCATCAATCCGCAGGTTACGTTCGAACGCATGTTCGGCGACCCGGGCACGCCGCAGCGCCGCCTCTCGCGGCTGCGCGAGAAGCAGAGCATGCTCGACTCGGTGCTCGACGAGGCGGCGCGGCTCGACAAGAGCCTGGGCGCCACCGATCGCGCGATGCTCGACGAGTACTTGGGCAACGTCCGCCAAGTCGAGATGCAGCTCAAGAAGATGGAGGCTCGCTCCGGCAACATCACCGAGACGCCGGACGCGCCGATCGGCATCCCCGACCAGTTCGACACGCACCTGTCCGTGACCTACGAGCTCATGCGGCTCGCGTTCCAGGGCGACATCTCGCGCGTGTTCTCGTTCATGCTGGGCCACGAGGGCAGCAGCCGGAGCTACGCGGTCATCGGCATCCCCGAGCCGTATCACCCAGTCTCGCACCACGGCGACACCCCGGGGGGCATCGAGAAGTACGCGAAGATCTCGACCTACCAGATGGTGAAATTCGCGGAGTTCGTCGCGAAGCTCAAGACCACGCCGGACGGCGACGGCACGCTACTCGACAACGTGCTGCTGTACTGGGGCGCGGGCATGAGCAACGGCAACGCGCACGACCGGCGCAATGCGCCCGCGCTCATCGTGGGCCACGCGGGCGGCAAGCTCGCGGGCAACATGAGCATCCGCGTCGAGAACGCGGAGCCGACATCGAACCTGCTGCTCGCGTTCGCGCACATGGCGGGCTCGGACCTCGAGGCGATCGGCCGCAGCACGGGCGTGCTGTCGCTCAGCTAAGACCGTCGAATCCTTTCATCTACGAGGCCGCCCATTCGGGCGGCCTCTTTTTTTGACTGGAAACCCTCACGCGCACGTCGGCGGACTATTTAGGGCCGTTCGTCAAGTTGGTGACAGACTCGGCGGAGCCCTCGACGTACGCTCCGTCTATCATCGGAAAAACCGGAGTCGAAACACCATGAAGACAAGCAGGTCTCTCGCCGCGCTAGCTCTGCTGCTCTGCGGCCTCGCCGCCGCGTCGAGCGCATCAGCCGCCTATTTCTGCAATGCAAAGGTCACTGGCTTGAGCGTCGGCCCGGACGGGGTCGTGACCATGCAGGCGGCGCCTTTCAACTGGGTATTCATGTGCGCCACTAGCGCGACCACTAACGACGTAAGCCCCGAGGCTTGCAAGTCTCTCCTCGCCGTATTGCTGACGGCGAAGACCACGGGCAGCACGATACAACTTGCGTTCAACGACGCGTTGTCCTGCACGACGCACCCGGCGTGGACCTATTTGACGGGTTGGTACTGGGGACCGGCGCTCCTGACAGACTGAGAGCGTCCTCGCGCCCCCCAATCCAGATCAGTAAACCTCGGGGACGAGCATCTCCGGCGGCACGGCCTGCCGCGAATAGTGCTCGTGGCGCTCGCGCTCCGGCAGCTTGATCGGCGGCTTGGGTCTCTCGACATATGGGAATTGGCCCAGCAGGTGGTGGATGCAGTTGAGCCGCGCGCGCTTCTTGTCGACGGCCTGCACCACCCACCATGGCGCCTCGCGGATGTGCGTGCGCTGGAGCATGATTTCCTTCGCGTGCGTGTAGTCCTCCCAGCGGCGCCGCGACTCGAGGTCCATCGGGCTCAGCTTCCACTGCTTGAGCGGGTCGTACATGCGGCCCAAGAATCGCAGGTACTGCTCCTCGTCGGTGATCGAGAACCAGTACTTGATGACCTTGATGCCCGAGCGAACGAGCATGCGCTCGAACTCCGGCACCGAGCGGAAGAACTCCTCGACGTCCTCCTCCGAGCAGAAGCCCATCACGCGCTCGACGCCGGCCCGGTTGTACCAGCTGCGATCAAAGATCACGATCTCCCCGGCCGCAGGCAGATGTGGGATATAGCGCTGGGCATACATCTGCGATTTCTCGCGCTCGGTCGGCGCCGGAAGTGCGACGACCCGAAAGATGCGCGGGCTCACCCGTTCCGTGATGGCCTTGATCGTGCCGCCCTTGCCTGCCCCGTCGCGGCCTTCAAAGACGACGCAGATCTTGAGGCCCTTGTGCACGACCCATTGCTGCAGCTTCACCAGCTCGACGTGCAAGCGGGCTAGTTCTCGTTCGTAGTCCTTCGACTTCAGCTCGCCGTTGGCTTCGGACGCGTCTTTCTTATCATTGGGCATTGGATCCTCACTGCGTTTGGATTACCGCGAATAGACTCGGGCAGCTCTCGGGGAGGAGCTCAGTGCGTTGTTCACCATCTCCAGAGCCTCACTCACGATGGCGTCGAGGTGAGCCTCGTCCTTGAAGCTCTCCGCATAGATCTTGTAGACTGCCTCGGTGCCCGATGGCCGCGCCGCGAACCAGCCGCTGCGGGCAACGACTTTGAGGCCGCCGATCGGAGCGTCGTTTCCGGGGGCGCGTGTCAGCTTTGTCACGATCGGCTCGCCCGCGAGGTTCGGCTCCTTGACCGCCTCGGGCGATAGTTTCTCCAGCCTCGCCTTCTGCTCTGGTGTCGCCGACGCGTCGATGCGCGTGTAGTACGCGGTCCCGAACTCCGCCGTCAGCGCGCGGTAGTGCTCGCCCGGGTCCTTGCCGGTGCGGGCAGTGATCTCGGCGGCGAGCAGATCCATGATCGGGCCGTCCTTGTCGGTCGTCCAGACGCTGCCGTCGTGCCGCAAAAAACTCGCCCCCGCGCTTTCCTCGCCGCCAAAGCAGCACGAGCCTTCGAAAAAACCCGGCACAAACCATTTGAAGCCGACGGGCACCTCGGACAGGCGACGGCCCATTTTGTGCACGACGCGGTCGATCATGCTGCTGCTGACCACGGTCTTGCCTATCGCCGCCTGTGCCGGCCAGTGCGGCCGATGCGCCAGCAGGTAAAGGATCGCCACCGATAAATAGTGATTGGGGTTCATCAGCCCGGCCGACGGCGTGACGATGCCGTGCCGATCGGAGTCGGTATCGTTGGCAAAGGCGACCTGGTAGCGATCCTTGAGCCCGACGAGCCGGGCCATCGCGTACGGGCTGGAGCAATCCATGCGGATCTCGCCATCGTGGTCGACCGTCATGAACGAGAAGGTCGGATCGACCGTCGGGTTGACCACGGCGATATCCAGTTTGTAGACGGTGTTGATCGGCTCCCAATAGTGCACGGCGGCGCCGCCGAGCGGGTCGACGGCGAGCTTTAGGTCGGCGGCGCGGATTGCCTCCATATCGACGACATTGCGCAGGTCATTGACGTAGGGCAGGACGAAATCTTCCTGGTGCGTCGTGTCCGCATTGAAGGCAGTGGTGAAGCCTACTCGCTTCACTCGTGTGTTGCCGTTCCGTAGAAGTTCATTGGCTCGGTTCTCGACCCATTGCGTCACGTCGGTATCGGCCGGCCCCCCGTTTGTCGGGTTGTATTTGAATCCGCCGTCCTCCGGCGGGTTGTGCGAGGGGGTGATGACAATGCCGTCGGCGAGATGCTCGCTGCGCCCGCGGTTATAGACCAGGATCGCGCGCGAGATGACTGGGGTCGGGGTGAATCCGTCGTCTCGCTGGATAAACGTCTGCACCCCGTTGCCCGCCAGCACTTCGAGAGCCGTGCGCTGGGCCGGCCCGGAAACCGCATGGGTGTCCTTGCCCATATAGAGCGGGCCATCGGTGCCTTGGGCGCGCCGGTAGTCGCAGATGGCCTGGGTGATCGCGAGAATGTGGGCTTCGGTGAACGAGCCGCGCAACGGTGAGCCGCGATGCCCG
>Ga0137410_10000860_pt1 | contig 20929 bp, 18 predicted proteins | sample CZODoug1_16funga_FD_108878 | JGI IMG/M metagenome (GOLD analysis project Ga0137410, IMG submission 108878) | Vadose zone soil fungal communities from Angelo Coast Range Reserve, California, USA - CZODoug1_16fungal (Illumina Assembly) | ecosystem: Environmental > Terrestrial > Soil > Vadose zone... | reverse complement strand
CGGCAGGTGCAACATCCAGATGCACTGCAATGACGATATCGGCGCCCATTTTGCGCACTACGTCGGTTGGCAGGTTGCCTGTCAAGCCGCCATCGACATAAATCTTGTCGCCATCGTGTACGGGAGCAAACAAGCCCGGTATGGACATGGTCGCACGCAGCGCGGTTTGCAGCGATCCTTGCGAAAACACGACTTCCTTGGCGGAAACCAAATCGGTCGCCACACAGCGAAACGGGATGGGCAGATCGTCGAAAGACTCAAGGTTAGCGTAGGGCAACGTCTCGCGATCAATCAGCATGCTGACCTCGTGACCGGCATTCAGGCCCGAGGCCACCGATAAGCCGTTTTTCAATCCCAGGGCAATGGAATTCTGGAACGCTCGCACATCCTCTTTCCGGCGATAGGAAAGATCCTCGAAAGGCGTTTGCCCGGCGATAATCGTGTCCCAATCCTGCTCCCGTACAAAGTCCTCCATCTGCTTAGGAGTCTTTCCCGTCGCATACAGGCCTCCGACGAGTCCTCCCATACTGGTCCCTGCAATGTAGTCGATCGGGATATGGTGCTCCTCAAACCAGCGCAAGACGCCGATGTGCGCGAATCCGAGCGCCCCTCCGCCCTCTAGGGCGACGCCGATGCGGGGGCGAGGCGGTCTTTGAAGTTGCTGATCTGCGACAGCATGGTCCAAGCCAGTGTCAGGCGTTGAGGGCACTTCCTGTGTCAGAGAGGCTGATTCAATAAGTAAAGAGAAGACAAGAGAAAACACCGCGATTGCACTTCGAGACATCAATATCTCCCGCGTGAGAAGCACGCTCGAACAAACATCTTTGATGATGGCATCACGTGCGCTTGGCCAACATACCACGCTCGCCCGAAAAGCAGATTGGAAGGTGATGCGCGCTTAATGGGACGAGGAAGCGGATCTCACCGGATGTTTGAAAATGGTGACGGCAGGTGGAGTCAAACTTAGGTTCGTGTAGGTGAGACGTATCGTCGACGCCGATTTCATCATCGAACCATTCGTTTCGGCCATTTCAACAACAACTCTATCGCGAAAGCAAGACTTCAGTTCCCAGTGCCGGTCAATGAAACGGCTTGCGGGCTAGACGCGTCCGAATCACTAATACCTAACACTGCTTTTCTCATTCCGATCGCAGTAGGCGTGAAAGTGACCGAAACGGTACAAGTCCCGCCCGCTGCGATCCCGGCCCCACAGGTGTTCGTTTCCGCAAAATCGCCAGCGTTTGCGCCTGCGATATAGATTCTGTTGATGGTTAATGCGCTGGCGCCCGTATTGGTCAAGACGACCTTTTTAACTTTGCTGGTTGAGCCGACGGTGACTTTTCCGAGAGCCAACTTCAGCGGGGAAAAGCTCACATATACTTGCGTAGCAAACTTAGCTATGACGGTATCGGTAGTTTTTGCGCGACCCTTTTTTGACTGCTGGAATGCCAAAGGAGTTATGGGAAAGTTCTTCGACCAAGTCTCCCCTGTGATGTAGACACTGCTGGCAGCATCAACGGCAATGCCACGGCCAAAATCGCTGTTGCTCCCGCCCAGCAAGGTGGAAAAGGCAAGTGCGCTGCCGGCAGCATTGACCTTGGTCACAAATGCATCCCCAATGTGATTGGCGGCCTGGACTGGGTTAACTACAGGAAAGTCGATTGAATTTGTCCCGCCGGTCACATAAGCATTACCAGCCGAGTCTACGGCGATGCCGGAAGCAACGTCAGATGAACTTCCACCCAAGTAGGTGGAGTAGACGAATGCGCTGCCAGCATCATTCAGTTTAGTCACAAACGCATCCACGGCCCCCTCATTCGCCGGCTGCAAGGCACTGGCCGTAGGAAAGTCTGCCGAGTCTGTTGCGCCCGTAAGGTAAGCATTGCCCGCCGAATCCGCAGCGATACCATAACTGAAATCGGACTCGCTCCCGCCCAGGTAGGTAGAGTAAACAAATGCGGTACCGGCGCTATTGATCTTGGCCACAAACGCGTCGTACGCGCCACCGTGATAAGCGGGTTGGATAGCATTGGCCGTAGGAAAATCATTTGAACTTGTCCATCCCGTTACGTAGGAGTTACCCGTCGCATCCACTGCAATGTGAGAAGCCGAGTCTTCGGCGGTTCCCCCCAGATAGGTAGAGAAGACGAATGCACTGCCTGCAGCATTGATTTTGGCCACAAACGCATCCCCGTTAAGCCCCCCGTGATTAACGGGTTGGATGGCGTTGACAGTAGGAAAATCGGTGCATGAAGTCTGCCCGGCGACGTACGCATTGCCTATCGAGTCAACGGCTATGCCATTAACCCCCTCACCATCACAACTGCCGCCCAAGTACGTAGAATAGATCAGGGCGTCGCCACTAGCATTAATCTTAGTCACGAACGCATCCGCGCTGACACTCGTGGGCTGGATGGCATTCTTTGTAGGAAAGTCAGTTGAGTCTGTCGCGCCAGCCACATAAACGTTCCCAGATGAATCCAGGGCAATGCTTTTACCGAAATCATCTCCCTTTCCGCCCAGATAGGTAGAGTAGATCAGCGAAGTACCTTCAGCATTGATTTTGGTAACGAACACTTCGTCTAGCCAGTTGGATATATAGGGCTGGATGGCGTTCGCGACAGGAAAGTCTAAAGAGGATGTCGTCCCAGTCACGTAGGCGTTGCCCGCCGAGTCCACGGCGATACCGGCACCCGACTCATAAAGACTCCCACCCAGGTAGGTGGAATAGGCAAGTACGGGATCAATGACCAGCGTCCTGGCGTGATCATATGAGTCGATTTGAAATCCCACTTCATTCTTGCTCTTCAATACGTAGCGGCCACGAACCTCCCGCCTTCTTCCATTTGCCTTCTGGTAGATACGTGGACGTCGCAGGTGGATCTCTCCTCCTGAGCTGCTCATCACCAGGTTGCCTTGGTCTAAGCGAAGGTTCCTCATGCCATCGATTCCCAACCGAATCTGCGCCGGGTCGGCGCCAGGTTGAAGCACGAAGTCGTACTCTAGTTCCCGCTGATTGCCGTAGTAAACCAGATTTATGCCCGGATAAATGCTCTCGTAACGCACCTTGCCATACTGGCGAACATTGGCTTGCCACTTCTTCGGATCGTTGCCGACAAAGTAGTTATTCTTTCCGGGGAGTTCATCCGCGCCGGACACCTTAGCCGCAGGGTTGGCTCTCAGGAGCTTCATCTCCAATACTGCGTCCGTCGTCGGCACCGCAGGCATCGAGCGATTGGCTGGCGAGTTGTCGCTAATTGGCTTGCTGCCACGCAAGGCAAATACGGCTTCATCGCCGGTCAGGAAGAGTGTGTAGCCGCTGCCGCGCGACAGAAACTTGACGCGCCCGTCTGTCTGGCCTTGATTGACTTCAAAGCTGAGCGGCAGCTTGCCGTACCCCTGGAGAAGTTCACGCTGAGTTTTCAGCTCATTCTCTGAGAGGCCGGTCAGCTTTGCGCTTTTCGGTAGTAGCGGCTGACTCAGAAAAGGTGAAGAATTCGATTGCGCCAGCAGCGATGTAGTCAGAGCGAGCAGAAGGAGCGGAAGTAAACGAGGACAGCGCATGGCGTTCTCCAAAAACGTTTCAACAGAGGGGTGGTTAGTCTAACGGCCAACCTGCAGAGGGAGTCGATCTGTAACGTCGCAATAGTAGGATTAGGCCCCCGGACTGTCAAGTGAAAATCCATTCACAATATTGGAGACTGACAGTCCTGGTGTACAAAAAGGCAGAAGTGCCCAAAAGTGATCGAGTAGAATCAGAGTGCATAACGGACTTTCGGGGAGGCAGTAGTTCACCGAGTTCTTTACGGCCCCGTAGCTCAGTTGGATAGAGCAGCGGTTTCCTAAACCGTTGGTCGGCGGTTCGACTCCGCCCGGGGCCTCCATTCCAATTTGCCGGGCCAGCACACTCGCTGACGGCGTGAATGCCTCGTCTTTCAGCTGCGTTACCTCCGTACAAAACCCTTCATTCAAGTACGCATATCCGGAAGCACAATGCGTTAGACTTCGATGCAAACACCGACAGAAATACAGCAGGATAGACTCATGATTCGTAGCCTTACGCTCTACGCAGCCCTATTGCTTTCTGCTACCGCGACTTTCGGCCAACTCGGAGAGATTGCCAAGGAGCTGGGTTTAGGTCAAAGCCAGCTCAGCGATTCCAAATTGGCGTCGGGTTTAAAAGAGGCTCTTCGAGTTGGAACAGACAAATCTGTGAAACTGACGGGGCGAATCGACGGCTACTTCGGCAATCAGGCAATCAAAATTCTCATGCCGAAAAATCTGCATGGGCTAGAGACCGGATTGCGGGCGATGGGTTATGGCCCAAAGGTGGACGACTTTGTCCTCAGCATGAACCGCGCGGCAGAAGCTGCCGCTCCGGCTGCAAGAAGGATTTTTGTCGATGCGATTCTGGCGATGAGCTTTGAAGATGCAAGGAAAATCTATTCCGGTGGAGACACAGCCGCGACCGACTATTTCAAGAGCAAGACTACCGAGCAACTCACAGACGCATTTCGCCCGGTGGTCGAGAAGACAATGGACAAGAACGGCGTAACCCGGCAGTACAACGCGTTGGTCGGTCAATACAAGTCCATTCCGTTTGCGAAAAGTCTCAATCTGGACATCAATAAGTATGTCATGTCGAAGGCGCTCGATGGGCTTTTCTACATTCTAGGGCAGCAGGAGAAAGACATTCGCAAGAATCCAGCGGCGCGGACTACCAGTTTGCTGAAAGAGGTGTTTGGGAGATAGCCCAAGACACTCCGCACGCTACCCCGAGAGCGGGGGCACCCTCGGGACAGCCGGCAAGGTGCTGGCGTTACACTACTGTTGCGGCTGCGGTTTGGGCTTCGGTTCGTGAACCTTTGCGACGGCATCTTTCATTCGCTTAAACTCGCCGGTCTCAGAGCCATAGCGCTTCTGCGGGAGAGCGCGGGCTTCCAGCTGAATCGCGCGTTCGCGGTTGTCGGGATTGGGGTGGTCGGAGAGAAACTGGAGACTGTGTCCGCCCTGGGCGTTGAGTTTGTGGAAGAAGTGCGCCATCTCCATCGGATCATAGCCGGCTTCGGACATCAGGTGGGAACCCATCAGATCGGCCTGGCTCTCGGCGGTGCGCGAGAACTTAAGAAGAACGCCGCCTGCAACCCCGCTGATACCGAGCTGCGCCAACTGGGCAGCCATGGAATTGCTGCCGGTCATATGCGCCGCTAAGACCGCGGGCAGTTGAATCAGATTTCTCTTGGAAGCCTGGTTCGTTCCATGGCGCAGGATGACGTGCGACATCTCGTGTCCCATCACGCCTGCCAGCTAGGCTTCGTTGTCCACGGCGCGGAGCAGACCGGTATTGATGAACATCGGGCCGCCAGGAAGCGCGAAGGCGTTGATCGAGGAGTCGGCGACAACTTCAAAAGTGAAGGGGAAATTCGCTCTCCTGCGCTTCGCGCGAAGCGGTCAGCCGTTTGCCCACGCGATTCACGTAGTCGGTTAGGACAGGATCCTGGATGACAGCCATTTGCTTGCGAACCTGGGCAGCTGACTCCTAGCCAAGCTGCATGTCCTGCTGCTTGGAGAACAGATTGAAGCCCGGCTCGAAATGATGCGGGTGCTGCGTCAGAGCTGGAATCGCGATTACGACCAGAGCGGCGATCACATTCACGGCAGCGGTCAGATTTTTCTTGGTAACATTCTTCACAAATTTTCTCCTTTCTCCGCCAGGTTTTCTGAATTCAACGGTGATCCGCCGCCGACGAAGTGAACAATCTCCAGGCGGTCGCCGTCTCTTAGCGGAGTCTTGGGCCATTGGTCGCGCGGCACGATTTCCCGGTTGAGCTCAATCGCCACGCGGTCTGGCTTCATGCCGAGCTGGTCGACCAGAGCGCCCAGGGTCTCCACGTTCGATACGATGCGATTGCCTCCGTTGATAGTTAAGTTCATCCCCAGAGATTTTCGCAGCACGGAGAGCCACGGGGCAAGCCTGAGCGCGCTGGGCCGTGTCCACGCCAAATGCGGGACGCCTACGGGACAGTCGGCGTCCTGCCGGCGCTACGTTGCGCGCAGTCGGAATTTGCGGGTGGCAGTACGTCCGGAGTAGCTAGCCTGAACGAGAACGGAGGAATCGGCGAGGGACGCCTCGTCCACCTGAAAACTCATCTCGGCATTGCCATTGGCGTCGGTGAGAACCTGCGCGTAGTACGGTGCAGAATCGGGACGGGCTAAACGAAATGTCAGCCGGGCACCGTCGGCGGCGGCGCCTCCCTCGGTGACTCGGAGGTGCATCAGCAGGTTGCCGCCGGCGTGGACGGAGTTGGCATTCAGCCACTCCATTTCTAATTCCCTAACGGCGGCCAGCGCTTCCGGAGTCTCACGCTTGTCGAGGAGTGCATCGAGATTCCCTTCCCGGATCGCGTCCAGTACTTGCCGATGCTGCTCGCGCAACATTTTTTCTTTGTGGGGATCGCCGCTTTCAACTTCAGATGCGATCGAGGCATAGGTAACGGCGCGTTTTCCAATGCAGCGGCCGCGGACGAAAACCTGGGTCTGCAAAAGCTGCTCGCTTTCGCGCGCCTCGCTTTGCACGTGATAGACCGTGTCCTCGTGCTTGATGTCGGTGTTGAAGCCAAAAATCATGGGGGACTAGACTTTCGCGCTCGTCAAAATAGGGATGCCCGAATTAAACCTGTGTTAAATCGCGCAGTTGGCTTGACACTTCCGCCAGCCAAAAACTAATCTAGAACGTTTACTGTAGTGCTTGGCGCAGATTATATCTAGCTCGTCTTATGCCGGACAATTATTTCGAGAGTTACCTGCCCCTGCTGTTGCATTTCATGATCGCTTTCGCGGTCGCGGGCGCCATTGTCACCTTGTCCTGGCTGATCGGGCAGCGGAAACCGACGCGCGCGAAAATGTCCCCATATGAGTGCGGCGTCGCGCCCGTTGGGGACGCCCGGGAACGCTTCTCCGTCAAGTTCTATCTGGTTGCTATGCTCTTCATATTGTTCGACGTAGAAGCAGTGTTCCTGTATCCGTGGGCGATCATCCTGCGTGAATTGAAGATGTTCGGCTTCTGGGAAATGCTGGTGTACGTCGGAATCGTACTGGTCGGCCTGTTCTACGTCTGGAAAAAGGGCGTTCTGGACTGGGGAGCTACCGGCGGCCAGCGAGGACATGTCTAATTGTGCTGACACCGGCCATCACCGATATGGAGCAGCTGAAGTCCCATCCGGCGGTCGCTCGCCTGCTGGAATGGAACGCCGCGGCCGTGCAGAACGCGAAGTTTGATAGGGACGAACTCACCATCTGGATCGACAAAGGATTGATCAGCGACGCGTGCGCGATCTTGCGCGACAATCCCGCGTGCCCCTTTAACTATCTTTGTGACGTCACGGCTGTCGACTGGTTCCCGTCGCAACCGCGCTTTGAAGTTGTTTATCATCTGCTGTCGATTCCGAAAAAAGAGCGCGTGCGACTCAAGGCCCGGCTGGACGACGAGAGTCCGGTGATCGAGTCGGTCACTTCGGTATGGCCTGCCGCGAACTATTTCGAGCGCGAAGTGTTCGACCTGTTCGGAGTGCGCTTCACCGGGCACCCTCGCCTTGAACGCATCATGATGCCCGACAATTGGGAAGGCCATCCTTTACGGAAGGATTATCCCGTAGAGGGCTACCGGTAAGAACATGACGCAATATCCGACATCCGCAGTGCTCGAACCGGTGGCCGGTCAGGAAAAAACTCTCGTCCTGAACATGGGGCCGCAACACCCGTCCACGCATGGCGTTTTGCGACTGGTGCTGGAAATTGATGGAGAGACGGTCGTCCGCGTGATGCCGGAGATAGGGTTCCTCCACACCGGAATCGAAAAGACCTGCGAAGCGAAGTTCTATCAGCAGGTAGTGCCGCTCACGGACCGCATTGACTATCTCTGTCCCATGACCAACAACCTGACCTACTGCCTTGCAGTAGAAAAGTTGCTGGGGCTGGAGATTCCCCCCAAAGCGCAATGGATGCGCGTCATGATGAACGAGCTCACGCGCATCAATTCGCACCTGGTATGGCTGGGCACGCATGCCATGGACCTTGGCGCGATGACGGTCTTTCTGTATTGTTTCCGCGAGCGCGAGGACGTTCTGCGGCTGTTCGAGATGGTCAGCGGACAGCGCATGATGACGTCCTATTTCCGGATCGGCGGGCTGGCACTCGACCCACCGTTGGGGTTTTTTGAAAGAGTGAAGTCGTTCGCCGACCGATTTCTCGGCAATGTGGATGAATACGAAGGCCTGCTGACCAGCAACCCAATCTTTCTGATGCGTGTCAAAGGCGTGGCTCACCTGAGCAAAGAAGATGCGATCGCCATGGGCGCGACCGGTCCCACGCTACGCGGGAGCGGCGTTGACATCGATCTGCGACGGGACGCTCCTTACAGCGGCTACGAAAACTTCAAATTCAAAGTGCCGGTTTCTGACGTTGGCGACGTGTGGGCGCGGTATGTTTGCCGCGTGCAGGAACTGCGGGAGTCGATTGGCATCGTGCAGCAGGCACTAGCAGGCATGCCCGAAGGTCCTACCAAAGCCGACGCGCCTAAGGTCGTGCTTCCCGACCGCGAGAAAATGAAGACGCAGATGGAAGCCCTCATCTATCACTTTAAGATCATCACCGAAGGCTTTACGGTTCCGGCCGGCGAGGTCTACCAGGCCGTGGAATCGCCGCGGGGCGAAATGGGCTATTACATCGTCAGCGACGGCACCGCCAAACCGTATCGCGTGCACATGCGTGCTCCGTCGTTCGCGAACCTGCAAGTGCTGGCAAAAATGTGCGAAGGAAGATTGATCGCCGACGTGATCGCGGCGATTGGAAGCATTGATGTGGTGGTCGGGGATATTGACCGGTAGAGAATAATGAAATTTTCACCAGAGTTCGAATCACGCTTCGCCGAGATGCTCGGTCATTATCCGACCAAGCGTTCGGTCCTCGTTCCGACGCTTCTCTATGCGCAGGACGAAATCGGATCTTTGACCGACGAGGTCATTCTGGAACTCGCCGAGCGCCTCGACTTGACCGAACTCGAAGTGCGTAACGTGATCAGTTATTACTCGCTGCTCACGATCAAGCCTCGCGGAAAATACAACGTACAGGTCTGCACCAATATTGCCTGTATGCTGGTCGGCGGCGAGGAACTTCTCGACCACTGCAAGAAGAAGTTGGGGATCGGACACAAAGGCACGACCGCAGATGGTCTCTTTACGCTGGAAGAAGTCGAGTGCATCGGGGCCTGCAGTTGGGCTCCGGCGATTCAGGTCAACTACGATTTTCACGAGAACCTGACGCTCGAAAAGATGGATCGGGTCTTGGACGAGTACAGAAAGAACGAAACGCAATAGGAATCTTGTAATTTTGTCATCCGGTAATTTTGCAATCTGAAATCGTTTTGCAGCCTAGTATACAAATTTACCAAATTACAAAATGGCTTCTCTCGTTTCCCATCCCGACGAAGTTCGCGTGGTCTCGAAGCGCTTTGGCCAGGGAGCGACGAACATTGATCGCTACCTCGAACTGGACGGCTATAAAGCCGTGCAGAAGGCCCTCGGGATGCAGCCGGACGCGATCATCAACGAGGTCAAGAACTCTGGTCTCCGCGGACGCGGCGGCGCCGGATTTTCGACCGGGATGAAATGGTCGTTCGTTCCCACGCAATCTCCCCTGCCGAAATATGTGCTTTGTAATGGGGACGAAAGCGAACCCGGGACTTGCAAAGACCGCCTGATCTTTGAGCACGATCCGCATGCGGTGATTGAAGGCGTGATGATTGCCGCCATCGCGGTCGGATCTCACACGGGATACATCTATATTCGCGGCGAGTATCGCTACCTGTCGATCGTCATGCAGAAGGCGATTAAGGACGCCTACGCGAAAGGCTTCCTCGGCAAGAACATTTTCGGCAGCGGATACGATCTCGACATCTACTGGCACGGCGGCGCGGGCGCCTACGAAGTGGGCGAAGAATCGGCACTGATGGAATCGCTTGAGGGCAAACGGGGAATCCCACGCATCCGGCCTCCCTTCCCTGCTGTGGTTGGACTTTGGGGCGGGCCAACCGTCATTAATAACGCCGAAACTCTGGCCGCCGTGCCTCCGATCCTGCTGGGCGGTGCGGAATGGTTTGCCGGTTTGGGTACGCCGAAGAACGGCGGCACACGCCTGTTCTGCCTTGCCGGTAATCTAAACAAGCCCGGCGTTTACGAGTTGCCGATGGGCTACAACCTCAAAAAGATGATCTACGACGTCGGTGGCGGCATTCCCAACGGACGCGAGCTCAAAGCCGTCGTCCCCGGTGGATCGAGTACGCCCATATTGACCGCGAACGAAATCGACGTGGCAATGGACTTTGACAGCGTCGCCAAAACGGGCTCAATGCTTGGCTCCGGTGGCGTGGTTGTTCTCGACGATTCCAACTGCATCGTAAAGTTCGCCCTGCGGACGATGAAGTTCTACCGTCATGAAAGCTGCGGCTGGTGCATCCCGTGCCGCGAAGGCACCGACTGGCTCGAAAAAACGCTGAAACGCTTCCATTCCGGCGGCGGCGTCAAGAAAGACATTGACAATATGTATTACCTTTCCGAAAACATGCTGGGTAAGACATTCTGCCCGCTCGGAGATGCAGCGGCGATGCCGACGATGGCATTCGTCAAAAAGTTCAGACAAGAATTTGAGGATCACCTGGATGGCAAGCCCTGTCCGTTTGAGAAAACGGGGGCGCTGGCGCCCTTACCAGTGTTCGCATAAAACAAAATGGCTGACGTAAATCTGATCGTCGACGGAAAGAAGCTCGCGGCTCCGGCCGGGACCTTGCTTATCGAAGCCTGCAAGAGCGCGGGCATCGAAGTGCCTTCCTTTTGTTATTACCCCAACCTGTCGTTGCAGGGCGCTTGCCGCATGTGCGTGGTGAAGGTTGAGAAGATGCCCAAGCTTCAGACCGCGTGCACGACGGTCGTTGCCGAAGGCATGATCGTTTCGACTGACAGCGATGAAGTCCGCCAGGCTCGCAAGGCGATGGTCGAACTGCTGCTCGGCAATCATCCGTTGGACTGTCCGGTATGCGATGCTGGCGGCGAGTGTGAACTCCAGGACATGACGTTCTCGTACGGCGCCGCCGAGTCGAAGTTCATGGAGGCTAAGAACCACAAGGAAGAACAGCAGTGGTCTCCGGTGGTCTACTTCGACCGTCCGCGTTGCATTCTGTGTTATCGATGCGTGCGTGTGTGCGGCGAGGCGATGGATGTCTGGGCGCTGGGCGTGCAAAATCGCGGGGTTGGCTCCGTCATTGCACCCAATCAGGAAGACCATCTCGAATGCGAAGAGTGCGGCATGTGCATCGACATCTGTCCGGTCGGCGCGCTCACGTCCGGCGCGTATCGCTACAAGACGCGCCCGTGGGAAATGAATCACGTCGGCACCGTCTGCACCCATTGCGGCGATGGGTGCAAGACCACGCTGGGAGTACGCCGTTGCGATACCGGCATGGAAATCGTGCGCGGCGACAATCGCGACAAGGGCGGCATCAACAACGACTTTTTATGTATCAAAGGCCGCTACGCGTTTGATTTTGCGCACAGCAAAGAACGTCTTACGCAGCCTCTAATTCGCAAGAACGGCAAACTGACCCCGTCAACGTGGGAGGATGCCTTCGCGCTGATCGGAAAACGTTTTACCGAAGTGCGGAACAAAGACGGTGGCTTGGCGATCGGCGTGATTGGGTCGAATCGCACGACCAACGAAGAAAATTATCTGCTCTCGAAGTTCGCGCGTGTGGTGTTGAAGACGAACAATGTGGATCATCACCGCACTGCCGATTATGCGGCCTTCGCTGGCGCCTTGCGTGGCAAGCATGGGCTGACGGCGTCGATGCGCGAAGTGTTCGAAGCGCCCGCTGTGCTTTTGATTGGGAATGATCCGACAAACCAGCATCCGTTGCTCGCTTACCAGATTCGCAACAACGTCAGGCTGCATCGCTCTCGGCTTTATACGATTAACTCGGCACCGATCAAGTTGCGCCGCCAGTCGGCCGCGTTCGGACTGCTTCCGGCAGGAACAGAAGCGAAAGCTGTCGGCTACCTGTCCGGCGACGATTCCCTGCTCGATTCGTTCGTGAACGACATGACAAATCGCGAAGCATGGACGACACTGCGAGAGAAAGTTCGGGACGAGCAGAACCTCGTTATCGCCTTTGGATCAGAACTGCGCGGCGCCGATATTCAGAAGCTGGCGGCGTTTGCATCGTCGCAAACCGGGGCCAAATTGATCTGCCTGAGCGACTACTCAAATTCGCGCGGCGCGGCCGACATGGGACTTTATCCGGACTTGTTGCCGGGATATCAACCAGTTACCGATCCTGCGCAGTTCCGCGAGGAGTGGGGCTACATTCCATCGGAAAAAGGTATGAACGTGCCCCAGATGATGGATGCCGCCGGATCTGGCAAGCTGAAGGTGCTCTACGTAATCGGCTCGAATCCGGTGGAGCGTTTCGGCGTCGACCCCGCTGTGCTATCCAAGACCTTCGTAGTTGTTCAGGAGATGTTCATGACTGAGACTGCCAGCCTTGCAGACGTTGTGTTGCCCGCCGCGAATGCCTACGAAAAGGAAGGCACCATCACCAATACCTGCGGCGACGTGCAGCTTGCTAAGAAGGCCGGCGATGTCAGCGGAACCAAGTCCGACTTTGAAATGATCGTTCGCATCGCCGATGCCATGGGTTTCGATGTACGCAGTCTGGTGCCTTTCGGTCACGGCACGCGCGCCGACATGGGACAGACGCGGGGGGCGCAGTCAGGCGAGGCAGACCGCCATGCTGTCTGGCTCGAAGGGCATAACCTCGAGCCCCGGATGACTCCTTTTGATCCGATCGCGATCCTGGATGAAATTCAGCGGGTAGTGCCTGGATACGATGTTTCGCGAATCAATCTGCTGGCCGGCAACGATCAGCACACCGAGATTGCCGCGAGTGGTCCGAGCGCGCTGCACCCGCCGAACCTCATCGTCCCCGCAAACGACGATCTGTTCAGCTCCGGAACTCTGGGACGGTACTCGCACACACTGAATTCGGTGATGGAAAATAAATCCGCGGGGACGGAAGTCGCGGCGGACTAGGGACTAAACAACGGCCCGCGGGCGAGGGCGCCCGCGCCCCACAAACCAAACAGGAATTACAGACACTTTGTCGAATATAGTCACCTTCGCCATAATCTCGATCATTAAGTCGGCAGCCGTGGTCTTTGTGCTGCTTACGGCGGTCGCCTACAGCGTCTGGCTGGAGCGCAAGGTGTCGGCGCGAATTCAGAACCGCTGGGGCCCCACGAAGGTCGGCCCGTTCGGCCTGTTGCAGCCACTCGCTGACGGCGTCAAGTTTATTTTCAAGGAAGACCTTACGCAGCCGTACGTGTACAAAACGCTTTACATTGCTTCGCCGATTATCGCGGTAGTGTTCGCCATCTCCGCGATCTCGGTGATTCCGTTCGGGGGTGAAATCAGCCTGGGGCCCTTGGGTAAGACCTACCTTCAGATCACCGATCTCAACATCGGCCTTCTGGTGGTGCTCGGCATCACGTCGATGGGCGTCTACGGCATCGCGCTCGCGGGATGGTCCTCGAACAGCAAATACTCGCTGCTCGGCGGACTGCGCGCCAGCGCCCAGATGATCAGCTACGAAGTGTCACTGGGCCTGTCACTGATTCCAGTCATGATCCTGGCGGGAAGTTTAAGCTTGCGGCACATTGTGGAAGCGCAGGCGCACAAGCACTGGAACTTCTTTTTCTTTCCTCTTGGGACAATCGCTTTTTTTGTCTATCTGATTTCCGCCTACGCGGAAACGAATCGCACGCCCTTTGACCTGCCGGAAGCGGAGTCGGAACTGGTTGCTGGCTATCACACGGAATACAGCGCGATGAAGTTCGCCATGTTCTTCATGGCGGAATATTCCAACATGGTAACGGTAGCGTGCCTGTCGACACTGTTGTTTTTCGGCGGCTGGAACGGACCGGTATTTTCCGATAACGCGATCATCGTCGCGATCATGCCGGTGATGTGGTTCTGTCTGAAGGTTTTCTTTTTCATGTTTTTGTACGTCTGGGTGCGTTGGACGCTTCCCCGCTTCCGCTATGACCAGCTCATGGCGTTTGGATGGAAGTTTCTACTGCCGGTAGCGATCGCCAATCTGATAGCGACGGCACTGGTGGTGGCTTTGTATCCCAATGTGTTTTCTGTAGCAACGAAGTAGCTGACGGCGTTAGAACTGCAAATCGAAATGGTTCATCTGATCCTATTTTTGTTCTTCGGCGGAATCTGCGTGGCGGGTGCGGTCAACTTGCTGATGCAGCGTCACCCCATTAATAGCGCGCTTTCGCTAGTGGTGGTGATGGCATCGCTGGCGGGTGAGTATCTTCTACTGGGCGCGGAATTTGTGGCTGCGATCCAGGTCATTGTCTATGCCGGCGCGATCATGGTGCTCTTTATCTTCACGATCATGCTGCTGAATGCGGGCGAAGAAGAGCGCACTGGCAAGAGCCGCGTTGCGATGATGCTTGGTATTCCCGGAGTCGCGATTGGCGGCGTGTTGGTGGCGTGGGTTTTATTGCGACATTCCTCCACCTCTGATGTGTCGATGTTCGCTCTGCCGGGCGTTCCGCACGACATTGCTCAGCTTTTGTTTCATGATTTCCTGCTGCCTTTTGAAGTGACGTCGGTGCTCGTTCTGATTGCCATCATGGGCGCGGTGGTATTAGCCAGCAAACCGGAATCGATTGCGCCAACCCATGCCGAGCCCGCACAAAAGAAAGAAGAAGTCCTCGAACTCGTGGGGGCGGGAAAGGAGCGGCGATGACCATTCCCCTTTCCTACTACCTGCTGCTCAGTGGAATTCTGTTTGTGTGCGGCGTGCTCGGGTTCCTGATCAAACGCAATATCATCACGATCTTCATGTCGATTGAGTTAATGCTTAACGGCGTGAATTTGTCGTTTGTCGCGTTCGCCGCGCACTGGCACGCTCTGAGCGGACAGGTCTTCGTTTTCTTTGTGATGGTGGTCGCCGCTGCGGAAGCCGCGGTGGGGCTCGCAATCATCATTGCTGTCTACCGTACGCGTGAAACTTTGAATGTGGACCAGGTGAACCTGCTCAAGCTATGACGCAGAACTCCAATCTCTGGCTGATCCCCCTTTTGCCCCTCGCCGGGGCAGCGGTCAACGGCGTTTTCGGGCGCCGCTTGTCGAAAACAGCCATCACCTCGATCGCACTTGCCTTTTGCGGCGCCGCGTTCTTATTGGCCCTCAAGGTCGCTCTCGGTTTTTCCTCCTCAGAAGCCCCGTACTCGTTCGATCTCGCGCACTGGATTCGCGCCGGTGACTTCCAGGCGGACTTCAGTTTCTATCTCGATCAGCTTTCGCTCGTCATGCTGCTGGTCGTAACCGGCGTCGGTTTTCTCATCCACATTTATTCCGTCGGCTACATGGCGGAGGACGACGGCTACTACCGCTTCATGTCCTATCTGAACCTGTTCATGTTCTTCATGCTGACGCTGGTGTTGGCGAAGAACTACCTACTCATGTTCATCGGATGGGAAGGGGTGGGCCTCGCGTCGTACCTCCTGATCGGCTTCTGGTTCACCAAAGACTCGGCCGCTGCTGCGGGTAAGAAGGCGTTTATCGTGAACCGGATTGGCGATTTCGGATTCATGATCGCGCTCTTCCTGATGATTCAGCATTTCCATTCTCTGGATTTCACGACGGTCTTTGCGCAGGTTGCTGGGAAGGCTACAGAGACCGCTGGTGTCGGACTGCTAACCTCGATAGGCTTACTCCTGATGGTCGGCGCGGCCGGCAAGTCTGCACAGATTCCTCTATATGTCTGGCTGCCGGACGCGATGGAAGGCCCCACGCCCGTCTCCGCCCTCATCCACGCCGCCACCATGGTGACGGCCGGTGTGTATATGGTGGCGCGCTCGCACGTAATTTTTGAACACGCGCCCGGAGCGCTGACCGTGGTGGCGGTGATCGGCACGCTGACGGCGCTCTTTGCCGCAACTATCGGCATCGCCCAGACTGACATCAAGAAAGTTCTCGCCTATTCCACCATCTCGCAGCTCGGATACATGTTTATGGCCTGCGGCGTGGCTGCGTTCTCGGCGGGGATCTTCCACCTGATGACTCATGCCTTCTTTAAGGGCCTGCTCTTCCTGGCTGCCGGGTCGGTGATCCACGGTGTGGGCGGCGAGCAGGACATGCGCAAGATGGGCGGGTTGCGGAAGCATATGCCGGTGACGTTCTGGACCATGACGATCGCGACCTTTGCGATTGCTGGCATCCCGCCGCTAGCTGGCTTTTTCTCGAAAGATGAGATTCTTTGGATGGCCTACATCAGCCCTCATGGAAGCTGGATTTTCTGGCTGATCGGTGTGGTCACCGCTTTCATCACTTCGTTTTACATGTTCCGCCTGTGGTTCATGACTTTCTTTGGAGAGTACCGCGGTGCAGCGGGGGGTGACACGCATGGTCACGGCAACCACGGGAGTGAACATGGCCATGGCGAACCACACGAGAGTCCGTGGGTAATGCTTGGGCCGTTAGTAATCCTTGCGGTCCTTTCGTTCGTCGGCGGCTGGGTCAATATCCACCATGGATTTGACCTTTTTTTGTCTCCAGTTTTCCGTTCTCACGCTGCGGTCGTCCAACTAAAGGCTCTTACGACTCAGGAATCTTCCCAACTTGAGGCGAGGGACCGATTGGAACTTGCCTTCACCGGAATCTCCGTTGCGGTCGGTTTTCTTGGTCTTTTCCTGGCCTGGCTGCTCTACCATAAGCGGCGCGACCTCCCCGAAAAGATCGCCATCAGCCTTGGCGATCTCTGCCACGCCGTCGTTAACAAATACTACGTCGATGAACTCTACGCGTCGGTATTCATTAAACCATTGGTTGAAGGTTCCACGGTAATTCTTTGGAAGGGCGTGGATCAAGGCATGATCGATGCCACCGTCAACAACGCTGCCAGCGAGGCGCGGCATGTTTCTGACAACGTACGGCACATGCAGTCCGGGAATCTGCGCTCCTACGCCGGATGGATCGCCGCAGGCGGCGCGGCGGTGATTGCCTACATGGTCTGGATGGGGGTGCGATGAATACGGCCAGCCTCAGTCCCTACATTCTTTCGCTGGTGACATTCATCCCGTTGGCGGGAAGCCTTTTGCTGCTCGTGGTGCCCCGGCGCGATCGCGATATCAAAGTCTTTGCGCTGGTGATCTCACTGCTGGCGTTCGTCGCCTCGCTTCATCTGCCGGTGCATCTGCACCGCAACGCCGCCGGCTTCCAGTTTGAGATCAACAAACAATGGATCACCACTCCGAACATTCACTACCACATGGGCATTGACGGCATCTCGGTGTGGCTGGTGGTGCTGACGACGTTCCTCACGCCCCTGTGCGTCCTGATTTCCTGGACATCGATTCACGAGCGCGTGAAGGAATTCTTCATCCTGCTGCTGATTCTCGAAACGGCGTTGATCGGCGTCTTCACATCACTCGATCTGTTCCTGTTCTATTTTTTCTGGGAAGCAACGCTGATCCCGATGGCACTGCTGATCGGAATGTATGGCCACGGACGGCGCGTCTATGCGGCAGTGAAGTATTTCCTGTTTACGATGATCGCTTCCGTCTTCATGCTGGCGGCGATTATCTGGCTCTATAGCAAGACAGGCAGCTTTGATTTTGTTGACATTCAGAACGCAATCCGCAGCGGCAGCGTCGAGAACTTCGCGGCTGCCGCGCAGTGGCTGTTCCTCGGATTCTTCGTGGCCTTCGCCGTAAAAGTCCCGCTCTTCCCTCTTCACACATGGCTGCCGGACGCGCACGTGGAAGCACCGACCGCCGGCTCCGTTCTGCTGGCCGGTGTATTGCTGAAGATGGGAACATACGGATTGCTGCGATTCAACCTCGGTCTGTTCCCCGAACAGGCTCGACAAAATGCCTGGTGGATTGTGACGCTCGCGCTAATTGGCATCATTTACGGCGCGCTAGTATCGCTGGTCCAGCCGAACATGAAAAAACTGATCGCCTATTCTTCGGTGAGCCACCTGGGATTCGTTGTGCTGGGAACTTTTAGCTTTACGCAAGCCGGATTGGATGGCGCAGTATTCGTCATGTTGGCGCACGGGGTCGCGACCGGCGGACTCTTCATGCTGGCGGGCATTTTGTATGAACGCCGCCACACTTACGAGATCTCCGAATTCGGCGGACTCGCTACGCCAATGCCGAAGTACGCGGCGTACTTTCTATTTGTTGTGCTGGCCTCGGTGGGGCTGCCGCTGCTCAACGGATTCATCGGAGAATTTCTCGTGCTGAGCGGAGCGTTTCAAGCACGGCCCATCTACGGGATTCTGGGCGCGACCGGCATTATCTGGAGCGCAGGCTATCTGCTCTGGATGTATCAGAGAGTCTTTCTCGGCGTGGTGAAGCATGACGTGAACAAGACGCTGCCCGATCTCAATCTGCGCGAGAAGGCGGCCCTCTTGCCGGTCGCGGCGATAGCGCTGCTGATGGGCGTGGCTCCAATCTTGTGGCTCAGCTCGATTGATCCTGCGGTGCAATCTGCCCTGGTCCCCTTCGCACAACTGGCAGCCAAGGTGGTGGGCCAATGATAATAGCAACGACTGCGCTCACTCACTCGTTGCCGGCTCTGCTTGCGCAAGCACAGTCGTTTACCCCGCCGAGCGGTTCGGAGTACATGCGCATCCTGCCGGAGCTAGTGCTCACGGTTTTCGGCATGATCGTAATGATTGCGGACCCGTTGCTGGATGAAACTCGCAGCCACAAATCCCTGGGCGCCATTGGCCTGATTGGCGCTCTGGCCGCGCTCGCCTCCACATATGTCATGGCGCAATACCCGGGCACCGGTTTCTGGAACATGATGCGGGTCGACGGTTTCAGTGTCTTCTTTCACGTTCTCGTCATCGCGATTGCGGCGGTCGTGATTCTCAGTTCCTACGAATACATGGCCGTTCAGCGAATCCGCGCCGGCGAGTATTACGGGCTGATTCTGTTCGGCACCGTCGGCATGTGCCTGATGTCGTCGGCGATTGAACTTGTGCTGATCTTCATCGCGTTGGAGATTTCTTCAATCGCTACTTACATTCTGGCTGGGTTCCGACGCCGCGAAGCCGCCAGCAGCGAGTCTTCGCTCAAGTACTTCCTCCTCGGATCGTTCGCCACAGCGTTCTTTCTCTACGGTGTGGCAATGATGTTTGGCGCCACTGGCTCGACCAACATAGACGCCATCGGCCATGCGCTGGCTTCGGGATCCGTTACCCCGCTCGCCTATGTTGCGGTTGCGCTCATGTTCGTCGGCCTCGGATTCAAGGTCGCTTCCGCTCCCTTCCATGTATGGACGCCCGACGTGTATGAAGGAGCGCCCGCTCCGATCGTCGGACTGATGTCCACCGGCCCGAAAGCAGCCGCGTTTGCGGTATTGCTGCGCGTCCTGTTCGAAATCAACGCGCCGGGACGCTTCTGGCTGATCTGGGTCTCAGCGGCGCTTTCGATGACGCTGGGCAACGTCGGCGCACTCGTCCAGGACAACATCAAGCGCTTGCTTGCCTACTCTTCGATCGCGCATGCCGGGTATGTTCTGGTTGCTTTCGCCGCTCAGCCAGAACTTGGAACCTCCGCGGTCATGTTCTATACCGCAGCCTATGCGGCGATGAACGTGGGTGCATTCGCGGTGGTGAGCCACTTCGCCAACGCGGGCGAAAAATATCTCACGCTCGAAGATTATGCCGGACTGGGGCGGCGTTCCCCGATGCTGGCCGCGGCCCTCACCTTCTTCCTCATGTCGCTGATTGGAATTCCGATTACCGGCGGATTCTTTGGGAAGTTTTACATCTTCAGCGCGGCCCTGAAAGCGAACCTGGTTGGCCTGACCGTCATCGGACTGATTAACAGCGCAGTGGGCGCTTACTATTATCTGCGCGTGATCGTGATGATGTATATGCGCGAACCGCGCGCGGACGTTCCCGTCACGCCGGTGCCCTTCGCCACCGGACTTGCGATCGCGACCTGTGTGCTACTCACGCTTTATCTCGGAGTACTGCCGGGACGGGTGGTGGACTTCGCCAGCCAGTCGACGCGGGATCTGCTGGTCGCGACTCGGTTGGGACCGTGAGGCACAACCAGCCGAATCTCTACCAGTAGGCACTTGCACGCGCACGGCGATCCTTACTCTACCGCCACTGACAAATCCCTCCGCGAGAAAATCCACGAAGCTATTAACCAGAATACTGCCGTCTCCAGCCAACCCAGAAGCACTGTGCCAAAGCTCGCGTGCCAGCTATGCGTGAAATCGGCACGGATCAGCGGCTCCAGCAATCCGTGGACTGGAATCACGTACTTTGAGATCGCGTCTCCGCGCAGGGCGAGCAGCGCCGGGATTCCCGCCACCGTGCCGGCACCGATCGCAGCAAACAGCGGCGGCATGAAGGTGGAGAGCAATAGCGTCAATGACGCCGTCAAGAGGCAGGCGGTCCAGAGTGCCAGAATTCCGAACCACATTGCACCTTCGCTAAAGCCGAAATGTCCCAACAGCCAGCTGGCGGTGAATCCCATGCACAAACAGAACACGCCGAGGACCAAGGCGATTCCCAGCAGCAATCCGGAAATGTATTGGCGGCGCGAAATTCCCTTGGATAAAACCGCCAGAATGCGCCGGGAGCGCTGGTCCGCCTGAATCGCGGAACTGCCAAAGAAAACCCCGAAGGTCACGGAGTACACCGCAAGCTGACGAAAGATCATCAGAGCGTCGTCGGGGCCGGAGCGGGGGTCGGCGAAGACTCCGAAGGTGGCCCAGCCTAGCACCCAAAGCAGCAGGAAGAAGAGTGGCCAGCGCTGCTCGCGGGCAAAGTTTGTTG
>Ga0137410_10000857_pt1 | contig 20969 bp, 22 predicted proteins | sample CZODoug1_16funga_FD_108878 | JGI IMG/M metagenome (GOLD analysis project Ga0137410, IMG submission 108878) | Vadose zone soil fungal communities from Angelo Coast Range Reserve, California, USA - CZODoug1_16fungal (Illumina Assembly) | ecosystem: Environmental > Terrestrial > Soil > Vadose zone... | reverse complement strand
CCACGCGCGCGCCGTTCTTGATCAGGAACTCCGCGCCGTTGAGACCGGGACCGGGGGAATCCGCTCCCGCGTACAGGGCCGAATTCCCCTTGAAGTACTGGCCCCAGCCGGTGCGGATGAAGACCGTGTCGCCCCGCTTCAGCTTCACGTGCTGGTGCTTCGCCGTCTGCTCGAGATGCGCCGCCGTGACCTCGAACGTAGCGGGAAGCGGCCTCGAGTCGCCCTGGATCATCCGCGCCACGTCGAGCAGGATGCCGCGGTTCACCAGCAGGTCGGCAGGGAATTTGTCGATCGAGAGGTTGGCTCCGACGCCGCTCGCGCCGATGCCGTCGAGGTTGCTGGTCGCCGCCGCCGCGTCCACACCCCCGAAAAGCAATCCGTTGCGACCGATGTGGCCGATCGCGTCGATGGAGGGCGCGCCGTGCTGACCGCTGAAATGCTGCACTTCGGCGGCAAAGGACAGCTTGCCGCCGTCACCGAACGCGCCGCGGGTATTGGCGTGCGTGCTGACCAATGTGAACGAGTAAGGCGGGTTGACCGAGGCGACTGGCGATGCGTTCTCCCAGTTGTGCGACAGATCGATGAGGCGCGCCTTCTTCACGGCCTTGAGGAGGCCGTCCGAGTCGTCGTCGGCGAACGCTGGAAGGGACGCAACCACGCAAAGCGCGGCGAGCGGGACCGCGAGCATGGACCGAATGGAACGGGAAACGGCGTAGCGCGTGCTGGACTCGGACATGGGCTCCTCCTGATTTTGGTTGACCCTGCAGACTGGCTGCCGACCCATCATAGCGCAAGCGGCGCAAATCTGAAGGTTTGCTGACAAAGCCAGAGGCCGGTGCAACAATAGCGCCCCTCATGCGCCACCTTCTCCGGTCGATCGACGCGGCGCTCTTCCCAGGCCGCCTTGTGATCCTGCGGGAGCTCGTCGTCGCCTTCCTCGCGTTCAACGCGCTCACGCGCCTGGCGCTAACCGCTTTCAACGGCGACTCGTCCTTCTTCCTGCCCTGGCGCCTGCTGCCGGCGATGGCGATCGGCGCGGTCTTCGATCTCGGCGCAGTGACCTGCGTCCTGGCGCCGCTCGCGGCGCTGCTCGCGTGGTGGCCCGAGCGCTACCCGGGAACCCTGAAGATGATCCTGGCGCCGATGGTTCTGCTGTTTTCCGGGACCCTCGTGTTCGTCGGCGCCTCCGAGCTGGTCTTCTGGAACGAGTTCGCATCGCGCTTCAACTTCATCGCGGTCGACTACCTCGTGTACACCAACGAGGTGATCGGCAACATCCGCGAGTCGTACAACATGCCTGTGCTGCTCTCACTCGTCGGAGTCGCTTCAGTGCTGCTGTGGTGGGCGATCTTCCGCCGGGTGGCTCCGCGGGTCGCGGCGCCGCAGGCCACCCTGGGCGCGCGCTCGCGCGCAGTCGCGCTGTGGGTGCTCGCGCCCTTCCTGGCGTTCGCGGCGCTCGACGCGCACTACAAGGAGTTCTCGAACGACGCGCAGCTGAACGAGCTCGCGGGCGACGGCTACTTCGATTTTTTCCACGCCTACCGCGCGAACGAGCTCGACTACGAGCGCTTCTATCTCACCCTGCCGCAGGACCGCGCCGCCCGCGTGCTCGCGGGCCAGCTCGGCGGCGCGCCCCAGCGCCAGGTGACCGGCCGCGGACCGGAGAAGCGGCTGAACGTCGTGCTCATCTCGGTCGAGGCGCTGAGCGCCGATTTCATGGCGGCGTTCGGCAACCGCGAGGGGCTGACTCCGCGCCTCGACGCGCTCGCGCGCGAAGGGCTGCTTTTCACCCGCCTCTACGCGACCGGCACGCGCACCGCGCGGGGGCTGGAAGCGCTGACGCTCTCGTACCCTCCCACGCCGGGCTACTCGATCGTGAAGCGCCCCGACAACGGGGGCCTGTTCTCGCTGGGCGAGGTCTTCAGGGAGAAAGGGTACGAGCCGCTATACCTTTACGGCGGCTACGCCTACTTCGACAACATGGGGGCGTTCTTCTCGGGGAACGGCTACACGGTCGTCGACCGCACCGCGATCAGGAGCGAGGACATCTCCTACGAGAACATCTGGGGCGTGGCGGACGAGGATCTGTTCAAGATGGCGACGGCCGAGCTCGACAAGCGCTGGACCGCGAACAGGCCCTTCTTCGCTCACATCATGACGGTGTCGAATCACCGCCCCTTCGCCTACCCCGCAGGGCGCATCGACATCCCCATCGGGACGCGCGAGGGCGCGGTCAAGTACACCGACTTCGCGATCGGGAAGTTCATCGACGACGCGCGCGCCAAGCCCTGGTTCGGGCACACGCTGTTCGCGATCGTAGCCGACCACACGCACAAGGGGCGCGGGCACAGCGAGCTGCCGCCCGAGAACTACCACATCCCCCTGATCGTGTATTCGCCCGGCCACGTGCGTCCCGGACGCGTCGACACGCTCGCGTCGCAGATCGACGTGGGCCCGACCCTGCTCGGCATGCTCGACTTCAGCTACCACTCGCGCTTCTTCGGTCACGACATTCTCCGCGAGGGCGCGAAGCACCAGCGTGCGCTTTTTGCCAACTACCAGACGGTGGGGTACTACCGGGACGGCGTCGTGGTGGAGCTCAAGCCCAAGCGGCGCTACCGCATCATCGACGCGGCCACCGGGAAAGCGCCCGACGGCGACGCGCGCTCAGCGGGGTTGCTGGACGAGGCAATCAGCTACTACCAGGTGGCGAGCCGCGCCTTCCGGACCGGGCAGCTCAAGCTCGTTGCGCAAGCGGCCGACCCCTGACGCGGATTCAGCGATCGAGCTTCCTGAAGAGGACCGGCGCGCCGGCCACGACGACGAAAAGCCCGAGGGCGACCAGCGGCGCGCGGCGCGCCATGATGAGCAGCGGCAGGGCCACACACAGCGCGACCGCGATCCATGGGATCAGGGCGCGGCTGTACTTCAGGTAAGCGAGGAACCCCGGAGGCACCTCGACCTGGACGCCGCGCTCCTCGCGTTGCCGCTGCGCCGCCCTGCCCTCCAGCCAGATCGCGAACACGTAGCCCTGGCCCAGCACTCCGCCCGCCCACACCGCCGCGCCGAAGGGCAGCGCGAGCACCTTCATCACGGCGAATTCCGAGAAGAAGCGCGTGAAGCGGAACATCATGTCGATCGAGCACACGGTGCTCACCAGCACGAACATCAGCACCACCACGAGCACGCCCCAGATGCGCGGCCCGAGATACTCGTGCAGGGCGTCGTCGCGAACGAACTTGAGCGCCAGATCGCGCGCGTCGCGGAAGATGTTCTTCGGACGGAGCTGCCCGAGCATGTCCCCCCCGGCGGCGCGCAGCTCCCGCTCGCCGTGTCTCACCGCCCGACGCAGGTCGCGTTTGTTCAGCATGGCGGCGCCATGTTAGGAGCGTTTGCCCCTTACATGCAAATATCCTGCGTCCAGATGCGTGAAATCCGCCCGGCCTGGGCCCGTTCTAGAATGGCGCCGAGGAGGAAACAATGAAAAAGTTGCTGCTGGCCCTGATCACGACCGGCGCTCTCACTGCGCAAGCGCAGGAATACCCGTCCAAGCCGATCCGCATCGTAGTGCCGTTCGCGCCCGGCGGAGTCGCGGACAACAGCGCGCGCGTCGTCGCCGAGCCGCTCGGCCAGCGCCTCGGGCAGCCGGTCGTGGTGGAGAACCGCCCTGGCGCGAGCGGCAACATCGGCACGCAGCAGTACGTGCGCACGAACCGCCTCGCGCGCTGGGAGAAGGTGGTCAAAGCGGCCAACGTGCGCGTGGAATAGACGACCATGAAGACGATCGCCATCGAAGAGCATTTCATCACGCCGATGTACCGCGAGAAGGTCGCGGCGAACGAGTTTCGGAATTTCTACCTCACGAGCCGCAGCGAGCAGCTCGGCCACGACATCGTCGCGCAGAATTCCGACCTAGGGGCGCAGCGTCTCGCGCACATGGACGCCGCGGGCGTGGACGTGCAGGTGCTCTCGTTCGGCTCGCCGGGCCCTCAGGGCTTCGGCGCCGACGTCGCGATCCCGATGGCGAACGACGCGAACGACCGCGCACACGCGACCGTCAAGGCGCATCCGGACCGCTTCGCCGCGTTTGCCGCGCTGCCGACCGCCGACCCGCAGGCCTCGGCGAAAGAGCTCGAGCGCTGCGTGTCGAAGCTCGGCTTCAAGGGCGCGATGATCCACGGCCACACGCAAGGAAGCTTTCTCGACGACCGGAAGTACTGGCCGATCTTCGAGGCAGCGCAGGCGCTAGCCGTGCCGATCTACCTCCACCCCACGCTCGCGCACCCCGACGCGATGAATTCCTACTTCAAGGGCTACGAGGAGCTGGCTCGCGCCGGCTGGGGTTTCGCGGTCGACACCAGCTGCCATTTCCTGCGCATCGTTTTCGCCGGCGTGTTCGACGCCTATCCGAGGCTGAAATTCATCCTCGGGCACCTGGGCGAGGGCCTGCCCTTCGCGATGCACCGCCTGAACGACCACACCGCGCGCGCCGCGGCCCGCCGTGGCCTGAAGCGGCAGCCGATCGAGTACCTGCGCGACAACCTGCTCGTCACCACCAGCGGCAACTGGTACGAGCCGGCGTTCGTGTGCACGCTGCTCGCGCTCGGCGCGGACAGCATCCTGTTCGCAGTGGACTGGCCTTACGAAGCCAACACCACGGGAATCGGGTTCCTGAAGAAGCTCTCGATCAGCGAGGCCGACCGCGAGAAGATCGCGCACGGCAACGCCGAGCGCATCCTGCGGATGTAGAGGGCCCTTCCGCTCGGGCTTGACGCGGCCTCAGTATTTCCATTATGCTGGAAATATGGAAACTCAGGAAGCGGTCGTCGCCCTAGAAGCGCTCGCCCAGGAATCGCGCCTCGGCATTTTCCGCCTGCTGGTCGAGGCGGGTCCCGGAGGTCTGGCGGCCGGGCGGATCGCGGAGCGCATGGAGCTTCCCGGTCCGACGCTTTCGTTCCACCTCGCGCAACTCAAGCACGCCGGGCTCGTTTCCTGCCGGCGCGAAGGCACTTCGCTGATCTACTCCGCCGAATTCGAGGCCATGAACGGCCTGGTCGGCTTCATGACCGAGAACTGCTGCGGCGGGGACTCCTCGCAGTGCGCCCCCGTTCGCGCGCCCGCTTCATCGAAACATAAAAGGAGAGCCGCATGAAACGATTCCACGTGCACGTCGCGGTAAACAGCCTCGCTGAAAGCATCCGCTTCTACAACGGGCTGTTCGGCGCGTCCCCGGCCGTCGAGAAGCCGGAATACGCCAAGTGGCTGCTCGACGATCCTCGAATCAGTTTCGCGATCTCCCAACTCGAGCGCGCGACAGGCGTCGACCATCTCGGGTTTCAGGTGGATTCGGACGAAGAGCTCAAGGCTCTGCGCGAGCAGGTGAAGGCGGCGCAGATTGCGGCGCACGACGAGCAGGGCGCCGCGTGCTGCTACGCCAGGTCCGACAAGTACTGGGTCGAGGATCCGCAGGGCGTCGCGTGGGAGACCTTCCACACGCTCGGGAGCATTCCCGTCTTCGGAACGAAGCCCGAAGGGGCAAGGGAGAAGGACGCCTGCTGCTGAAGCCGGCGATGAACATTCTCTTCCTTTGCACCGGAAACTCGGCGCGCTCGATCCTCGCAGAAACGATCACCAACAGCCTGACGGTCGGCAAAGGCCGATTCAACGCGTACAGCGCCGGAAGCCATCCCAAAGGAAGCGTCCATCCGCTCGCGATGGAGCTCCTCCGCCGGCTCAGACTTCCCGCGGCGGGATTGCGCAGCAAGAGCTGGGACGAGTTCGCCAGGACGGACGCGCCGGTCATGGATTTCGTGATCACCGTGTGCGACCAGGCCGCGGGAGAAGCGTGCCCGTTCTGGCCGGGACAGCCGATGACCGCTCGCTGGGGCATGCCCGATCCGGCCGCGGTGGAAGGAACGGATGACCAGAAGCGGCGCGCCTTCTCCGACACGGCGAATATGCTGCGGCGCCGGATCGAGCTGCTGGCCAGCTTGCCCCTCGACAAGCTCGACCGCCTGTCTTTGCAAAACAAGGTGCGTGACATCGGTAAGGCTGCGCCGTGAACCTGCGCAGGAGGCTAGCGGCCGAGGCGCTGGGAACGGCGCTCCTCCTCGCGATCGTCATCGGGTCCGGAATCATGGGCGAGCAGCTCGCCGGGGGCAACGCGGCGATCGCATTGCTCGCCAACTCGCTCGCCACTGGCGCGGGGCTCGCCGCGTTGATCCACATTTTCGGGCCGGTGTCGGGCGCGCACTTCAATCCGCTCGTGTCGATCGCCGAGGCGATGCGCTCGGGCCTGCCCTGGCGTGAAGTGCCTCTCTACGTCGCCGTGCAGGTCGCGGGGGCATTCGCCGGCACCGCGGCAACGCACCTGATGTTCGCAAAGCCGGCTTTCTTCGCCTCGCAGCACGTCCGCGCCGGATGGCCGATGCTGTGGAGCGAGGCCGTCGCCGCGTTCGGTTTGCTGCTCGCGATCCTCGCCGTCTCCCAGACGCGTCCCGGGGCAGTTCCCTTCGCGGTGGGAGCCTACATCACCGCCGCCTACTGGTTTACGGCTTCAACGTCTTTCGCCAATCCCGCGGTGACGCTGGCGCGCGCAGCGAGCGACACCTTCGCCGGCATCCGTCCCGGGGACGCGCCCGGTTTCATCGCTGCCCAGACGATCGGCGCGATTGCCGCGGTGTGCCTTTACCGCTGGCTATATCCTCCGGGGCCGAAGCATTGATATTCACTTCTCGATGACGATCTCGACTCCGGCGAGCACCTGATGGCGAGTGTAGTCGTAGGTATCTATGGTCGAGTCGTTTCGATAGTAGCTGTAGTCGATGAACACGCGCCAGGGACCGGACAGGCGGCGTTGCGCGCGCGCGGCGATACCGAAGCGCTCGTCCTCGCGTTTGATCACGAGCGCGCCGTCGTTGAGACGGTACGGGTCGCTGTAATAGCTGTAGCGATACTCGCCCAGCGCCTCGGCCTGCCACCCTCCCACATTCGGCAGGATCACGGCCGCGTATACCGAATGCCGTGTCGGCGAGTAGCTGAGGAAGTCGGCCCCCTGCTGGAGATCGCTGCGGTTGTTGAGCTCCAGCTGATAGCCGAAACGCATGAGGGAGAACGACCCTGCGAATCCCGCATCGAGCGACAACTGCTGCTGCCACCCGTCCAGATACTCGAAGCCCGAGCCGCCGTTGATGTACTGGACTTCATAGCGCCCGCGCAGATCGCGGCCGGAGCCCAGGCTGCGGCGCAACCGCGCCTCGACCACCCCGGCCCGCTGAAACGGATCTCCCCCATAGTAGATCGTGTCGAAGGAGGCGCCGACGTTCGTCTGCCAGCGGCCCGAGTCGGTCTCGTAGCCGAGGCCCAGGCGCAGGCCCAGCTGATCGAACTGATGCAAGTCCTGGTATTTCCGCAGCAGGAGGCCGCCCTGCGCGCTCACCCCGGCCGCGGCGTTCCCGGCGAGACGGTAACTCGCGGCGGCGAGCGACTCGGCGAAGAGATCGCCTTGGTGGCTGGTTCCGGCCGTCGTGGCGTCCGGCGCCAAGGTCGCGTTGCTGTCGTAGCCGCCGGCAAGCGACGCCACCGCCACGACCCGCGTCGGCAGCACCGACTCGAGGCGCCCCAGGGCCGTGGCGGCGAGCATGCGCAGGTCACGGTCCGTGGTCGTGCGCAGGGCCGATTCGTAATACTCCTTCGCGAGCTCCAGGCGCCGCGTGCGTTGAGCGATCAGGCCCAGGTTGTAGTTGGCGAGGGCCGTCCACGCGGAGTCGCGCGCGAGAGCCTGAAACTCGCCCTCGGCCTCGGGATAGCGCTGCAGCCGGTAATACGCCGCGCCGAGGTTGTAGCGCAAGCCCGGCGTGTCCATGCCGGCGCTCCGGGCGTCCAGAAACGACCGAAGCGCGGTGCCGTAGTCGCCCGCGCGAAACGCGGCCATGCCCTTGTCGAAAGCCTCGGCGTCCTGCGCGGCGGCGACCTGCGCCGAAGCGATGCATAGGAACAGCGATACGGTGGCGAAGCAGGAAGTCCGAAGGCGCATGTTCCCTGCCAAAACCGCGCCCTCGAGGAGTCTCCTCCGGGAGGGCGCTGAGCAAGGAATGATACTGCGTTGTGCTGGTTCGGCCTGCCCGGCCCGAGGAAGCGCAGACCGCCCCTAAGTCCCTAGCTCCCGGCGCGGTGGGGCAAGCCGCTACGGGAAAGACTGGCGTTGCCTTACGGGGCTTTGCCCTTGCCCGCCGGCCGGCCCAGCCCGCCTTTCGCGCGCGCCGCCTCGGACACCGATTGCCCGAAGTCGCGACCGAGCTCTCCCTTCATTTCGTGGGCCTTGCTGGCCGTTGCTTGGCCGAAGGCCGAGGCGTCCTGCGCCCGGTTCGATGCCGCATCCGGCAGCTTGATCTCGCTCATGGCGGAACCAGCCGAGGCATCGGCCGGCACGACTTTCATCGTCACGTCGAGATCGTCCTGCTGCTGCGCCCGGGCGGCGACCGCAGGCGCGAAGGCAAGAATCGCGACGGTCAAATGCAGTATGAATCGTTTCATGATCTCCCCCTTCTCCCTACATGCCCGACGTGCCGGCGTTGCTCGTTTCGATCTTCAGCCGGAATGTCTTGGTGCCCGCGCCGTGCGACAGCCGCGCAAGGAGCTCGTCCTTGACCGTTCCGTGCGCGATCAACGGAAGCTGCAACAGGTTCTGCCCCTCGCGCAAATCCGTCTGCCAGCTCAGCTCGCGCCGGCTTCCGTAGCCGACGACTTCGACGTTGTCGGGAAGGGCGAGGCTCAAGGTCGCAGCCCGCAAGGGCTTCGAGCTGTTGAACACCATGCGCACGGTCTCGGGCTTTTCGACAGCGAGCACTACCGACTGCACCGGCGCATCTCCCATGGAAAGGTATGCACCCAGCGCTACGCCCAGCACCAAGCTCGCGGCGAGCGCCACGCCGAGCACGGCCCGTCGCCTTGGATGCGCGGCATTCGGACGGGTCGCGCGCAAAATGGCCTGGTCCCCGAAGGCAGGGTGCACTTCCGGAGGAGCAAGCTTGCGAACCGCGGCCTGCACGGCCAACGCATGCTGGTACTGCCTGCTGCATTCGGCACAGCCGCGCAGGTGTGCCTGCATCCCGCGCTCGTCCGCCTGCCCGTCCAGGTAGTCATCCAGCCGCGATGTGAAGTCTATGCATTCCATGATCATTCCCTTCTCACCGGTTAACACGCTCGTCGGCTGAAAAAGGTTCCATCGGAAGGAGCGCACGCAGCCGCTGGCGCGCACGGTGCAGGCGGGACTTGAGCGTGCCGATGGGCGTCTCCAGCATCTTTGCGAGTTCCTCGAGACTGTACCCCTCGACGTCGTGCATCGCGACGATCGCGCGCTGCTCGGGGTTGAGCTGCCTCACCGCTAGCAGAATGCGGTCGCGCAATGCGCTGCGCTCGGCATCCTGCTCCGGGCCATCTCTCGAACTAGGTACGTTGTCCAAGGGATCCTCTTCTCCGTCACCGCCGGCCACCAGCTCGAGGATCGGCGACCGCGCCCGCTGCCGTACGGAATCGACGTATTGGTGGTAAAGGACTTTGGCGAGCCACGGCCTGAGCTTCTGGATCGCGAGCATCTCCTGCGTCCGCGGATAGAGCTTCAGCAGCACGTCTTGAAGCAGGTCCTCTGCATCCGCGACGCTACCTGTGAAGCGCCAGGCCAGCCGATAGAGGTACTCGACCTGCGGGCGGATGAGATCCTCGAAGTTCAGCTCCGCGGGTCGGGTGCTACGGTACGGGAAGACAGGCGGCATGAGAGCGCCTACACGTTTTCGCGGCCGAAAAGGTTCCTCCGCTTCCTGCTCCGCGAGAAGATTTTTCCGGCCGGAGTCGTGACTTTTTCCGTTTTGGCGAGAGAAACCCTATGAAGCCGGTCCTGCGGTCACGTGCCCGCACTTGCGGCAGGTGCGGCGCTTCTCCTCGGAGTAGAACTCCTCGTAGACCCTCGACACCGGATCCTCGCGGTAGTCGGAGACGACTTTCACCGACTCGAACAGCGGCTCGCGGCATTTCTCGCAGAACCACGAGAACTTGTCGCGCTCCCCCGCGCGGCGCTTGCGCTCGAGCACCAGCACGAAGGCGTCGCGCGGGAAGCGCGGCGAGTGCGGCGTGCCTGCGGGGCAGTAGATGATCTCGCCCTCGCGGATCACCGCGACCTTTTCCGCGCCCGCGCCGTCCAGGTAATGCAGGTTCATGTCGCCCTTGATCATGTACATGACCTCGTCGCTCGGGTCGGAGTGGAACTCGCTGCGCCCGGCTCGCCCGCGAGCGACGAAGGCGATGGTGTCGGGCGCCTGCCACAGGATGCTCACAGGCCTGACGCTGTTCGCGATGCCTTCCGAGACTTCCTTGAGACTGACTGCCCTCAGTTCCGTTGCCGTGTCCGCCATGAAATCCTCCGAGTCCGCAGATTGTAAGCGCAAGGGTCGAACTAGAGGTAAGATCGCAAAACCTTTATGCCCCCCAGATGAATTCCCCGAACGCCGCCGCGAATCTCGCGAGCGTCGTCTTTCTGAAAATCCAGGATTTCGCGCGCAGGCCGGCCCAGGAGCAGGCGCGACTGCGGGCGCAGCTGGACGCGGTGATCGCTGTCACCACCGCGGACCTGGCGCCCGCGAGCTGGATCGTGCTCGAGGCGGCCGACGGCGTCGCGATCGCAGTCCTCGCCGACCCCGAGGGAGCCCTGCGCCTCGCCGAGCGCTCGCTCAGCGCCGCGGCGGCGGGGCTGCCGCTGTGCGTCGGCATCAACCACGGCGCGGTCCAGGCGATCGGGAGCAAGGGAGCGGACGGGATCACCGGCGACGGCGTCGCGGTCGCCGCGAGCGTCGCCGAGTTCGCCTCCTCCACCCGGGTGCTGCTCTCGCGGTCGTTCCGCAACGCCCTCGCGGAGGCCTCGCTGCCCCTCGATTCGGGACTGCAGCCGGCCGGGACGTTCACCGACGCGGGCCTGCGCAGCCACGAGCTGTTCTATCCCGACCGGCAGCTCGGCGCGCGCCGCCAGAGGCGGATGATCGTCGCCGGCGTGGTGATCGCGCTGCTGCTCGTCGGCGGGGGCGTGGCGGCGCGTGTCGCCACGGGCGGGCATCAGAGCGTCCTCGACGCGAGCATGGCGAAGATCGGCATGTCGGCGAAGCAGCGCGAGGCCTGGCTGCGCGGCGTGCGCGAGAAAATCAGGTTCTAGCCTTGGCCAAGAAAAAACCGACCCTCACCCAGCTCGGGCGCTACAAGATCACCAGCGAGCTCGGTCGCGGCGCCATGGGCGTCGTCTACAAGGGCGAGGACCCGGCGCTCGACCGCACCGTCGCCCTCAAGACCGTGATCCTTTCGGAGGACGCGGCAGGCAAGGCCGAGTACCAGAAGCGCTTCTTCCTCGAGGCCAAGGCTGCAGGGCGCCTCTCCCACCCGCAGATCATCACCGTGTACGACTTCGGCCAGGAGGGCGACACCGCCTACATGGCGATGGAGTTTCTGAAAGGCATGGAGCTGCGCACGCGCATGAACGAAGGCGCGATCAGCGTGCCCGAGGCAGTGCACATCGCCGAGCAGGTCGCGGACGGCCTGGGCTACGCCCACGAGCATGGCGTGGTCCACCGCGACATCAAGCCGAGCAACATCATGATGCTGCCGCACGAGCAGGTGAAGATCATGGACTTCGGCATCGCGCGCATGCGCGCCTCCGACCACAAGACGAGCACGGGCCTGGTGCTCGGCACGCCCAAGTACATGTCGCCCGAGCAGGTCTCGGGCTCTCCCGTCGACCACCGCTCCGACATCTTCTCTCTCGGCGTCGTTCTGTACGAGATGCTGACGCGCACCAAGCTCTTCCAGGGCGAGGACACGCCGCAGATCTTCCACTCGGTGGTGAACTTCCAGCCGCCGCCGCCCAGCCGGGTGAATCCCGACGTGCCGTCGATGCTCGACTTCGTGGTCGAGCGCGCGCTGAAGAAGGATCCGGCGGTGCGCTACCAGGACGCCTTCGAGCTGGCGGCCGATCTGCGCTCGGTGCTCGCGGAGCTGATCGACCGCGAGGCCGCCGAGGCGGGGGAAAAGCAGCGCGAGCGCGACACCACCAAGACCATGAAGCTGGACGCGGAGGCGCTCAAGGCGGTGCTCACCGCGCCCCCCGCGGCCGCGATCGGGTTGGACACCCGGCTGCCGGTGTCGCACAAGTTCGATTGCGAGAACGCGCTCGAGCGCCTGACCGCCCCCACGGCGGGCGACCGCAGGCGGCTGACGCGGGCGCCGCGCCCGGTGGGGCTGCTGCGCCGGATCTGGCGCGAGCCGGGGCGGCGCGCGCTCGTCTCGCTGATCGTCGCCGGCGCGCTCCTCGCCGGCGCGGTGGCGGTCGTCTAGGCGGAGCAGCTAGCGCGGCCGGGGAACCCCCGTCGCCTGGCCCTTCATGTTTCTTGCTGTCTCGGTGCAGCTGTAGTACTGGCGTGCGTCGCCGTTCCATGCCATTGCCACCGGCGTGTCGCCTATGCGTTCCGCTAGCGCCAGTACGGTCGCCCAGTCCACGTTGCTGCACGCAAATCGCGCATAGTTGTTGAGGTTCCAGGGGTCCGGATAGTCCTTCATTATTCGCTCGAAGCCCGCCTTCATCCGCTGCCAATCGACCCCGGTCTTCTCGAACGATCGCGATTCCGACCACATGAGGCGTGCATAGAGTGTCTCGCCGAGCTTGGGTCGCGTCGCCTCGGTCGCACGGTCTATGAAGCGTTGCAAGTCCGCGATCGAGCCATGCCATCTCGGCGCGTAGTACCCCGCGGCCGTGAAGTAGATCGGCAGGTAGTCGGGATGCTGACGCTGCGCCCGCTCGTAGAGCGCTTCGAACTGATGGCGTGGCCACTGCTGCGAAGTCGCGAGCTCGAGCATCGCGTCGAACCATCCCGGATCGTTTTTCGCGCCAGGCTCCAAGCCGCTCAACGCGTCGAGGGCGTCGTCGAGGTATCTGTAGAACTGCTTCCAGGCGTCTGGGCTGACGGTGTTCGCGTAACCGCCCCCGCGCACGAACCATGCGTACCGCAATGGGTAGGTCGCGAGCGCGACCTTCGCGGTAGCGGACTTCGGGTAGTTCTTGCCCCATTCCCGAAGCCGCTCGCCGCGAAGGTTCCAGCGCTGCTCCGTCTGCTGACCTCCGCAAACGCATCCCGCGGTGCCGGTGTATATGGCCGCCAGCCTCGGCTGCCCGTCCCTAATCACGGACAGGCTGGAATGCGCTTCAAGAGAGGCTTTTTCCAGATCACTGTAGCCCCGCCCCATCAGCAGCGCCTCGTACTCATCCGCTGCGCGCTGCATTGGCCTGGGACTCTGCGCCAAGGCGACGTTCACTGGGAGAATCAGCGATGCAAAGAGGGCGGCGATCCTGAGGTCCATCGTCATTCTGCGTACCTCCATGCCCGTTCCTCCGCGGTGCAAGCTACTCGCTCTTGATGCCGGCGGCCTTCACGAGCGCCGCGTTGGAGGCGATCTCGTCGCGGATGTAGACGTTGAAGGCCTCGGGAGAGTATTCCATGGGCTCCGCGCCCAGGCGCGCCATCTTCTCGCGCACCTCGCCGGAATGCAGGGCCTTGGTGGTTTCCTGGTAGAGGCGGTTGATCGTCTCCTTCGGCGTCTTCGCGGGAGCGAACATGCCGACCCAGAAGTTGTAGTCCGAGTTGGGCACGCCCGCTTCGAGCGTGGTCGGCAGGTCGGGAAGCGCCTGCGAGCGCTTGCTGCTGCCCACGGCGAGCGCGACGAGCTTGCCGTCCTTGAGGAGCGGCAGCACCGCGTTCACCGGGCAGAAGTAGAAGTCGACGCGTCCGGTGACGATCTCGGTGAGCGCCTCGGGCGAGCCCTTGAACGGAATGTTGACGGTGTCGATGCCCGCGCCCAGGCGGAAGCGCTCGGCGTTCAGGTGCGTGGCGCTGCCGACGCCGACCGAGGCCGAGTTCAACGCACCGGGCTTCGCCTTCGCGGCGGCAACCAGCTCCTTCACCGAGCGTATGCCCTTCGAAGGCGCCATCACCAGCACGTTGGGCAGCAGGCCGAGCGGCATCACGCCGGTCAGGTCGCGCAGCGTGTCGTAGGGCAGGTCCTTGTAGGTCGACGGTGTCACCGTATACGACGAGGAATGCACGAACAGCGTGTAGCCGTCGGGCTCGGATTTCACGACCACCGCCGCGCCGATCGTGCCGCCCGCGCCGGGGCGGTTCTCGATGACGATCGGCTGCCCGACCTGGGGCGAGAGCCTTTCGGTGACAGTGCGCGCGATGATGTCGGTGCCGCTCCCCGGCGTGAACGGAACGATGATCCTGACCGGCTTCGACGGCCAGGTCTGCGCCCAGGCCGCCTGCGCAGCGCACAGCAGGAGCGCGGCGATCGATTTACCTAGCTTTCCGGACATTCTTTCCTCCTGAGGCGGTTGCCGCGCGGCGCGCTCGATCACGCGCTGGACCGCATTTCAAAACCGCGCGAGCAGTTTTTCGTATTCGCTGTGCGGCCCAATCCAGAACCAAATTATCACGCTTTCCTTCATGACGCCGAGCGCACGCCAACCAAGATCGATTCGCACGGAATAGATGGGCACCTTGGCGTGGACCTTCTTGAATCGGAGCGAAGGATGTGCGGGGTTATCCGACCAGAGACGATAGGCGTTCTGCGCTTTTGCCTGAATCGCAGCGGGCGCTGCCGCCAGAAGGGTCCGGAACTGATCGGTTGTTCGGGATTGCACGGCCTCTAGAGAGGCTTCGTACGACCTGCGGCGTATTCGGCCAGCGCCTGTTCGGCAAGCTTGGCCAACGAATCCTGAGACTTCGCGAACGATTCGGACCAGCGCCGCTCGGAAGCGAGCTCCTCGAGCAGGATAGCAGCAACCGCGTCCTGTTCGGATGCGGGGAGCTTGGCGACCTCGTTTAGCGCTTTTTCAAGGAGCTGCGTCATGGGGCAATCTTACTCTTTGTGGTTCACGTGGTCTAACGCCCGGCGTCAGTCGCGTAAACAAGCACAATTTTCGGGCGCCGGCTGCACGCGGGGGTTAGGTGTGCATTCACCGGTTTTTATTCTCTGTTTTTAGCTTCTTGATCCGTAACTCAATCATCGTATTTATTTCATCCCAGTGATCGTAATACACACCGTACACGCACTGTGCAGCCTCTTCCTTTGCTTCTTTCTCATATTCTTTCTTTGCTGATTCCGAAGTCGAAGCGGTCACCTTTTGCGCATAACGTCTAGCCACGCTAGAAAAGGTAGAGCTGCATTCTCGTTTTGCTTTTTCCCACCAGAAGTCTGTGATGAAGTTAGCGGCCTGCGGATGTGCTTTGTAAAGCTCTATCAACTGTTCGAGAACCCCTTGGCCATTTTTAAGTGAATCCTGTACAACCGCGTAATCAAGATAGAACCGGGGGATGCCAGGCTTCGCGTCCTCCGCGAGGGAATGGGAACTGTAACAAAGGAAAAGCGACAGCCAGAACCATCTCATGGATTTCTCCAAGCCTAAACCCAGCATGACCTACAAGCTAGATCCGAACGGTAGTTCGTTCTTTCCGGCGCGTCAAAATCTTCGATCTTTCCTTCTCCATGAATGCGACAGGATCCCAGTCTGCACGTGGCTTCGTAGGTAAGTCGACATGGTTTCGCATTTTTGTCGCTAGTCGCGATGCCTCAATTCCGAGAGTTGCGAACTGATACTGTCGTTCTTCGAATCCTTCTTCGAAATCTGGAGGCGTGGCACCGTACTCAAATGCGGCATTGACGCTACCGCCGGCAATCTCTGCTTGGGTTGGAAAGTCGAGTACTTCATACATGAGGGACATGGGGAGCGACTTCTACTCAACTCTTGCCGATTCTGGCTCAAACTTCGGGACCGACACTTGGATTCTTCGGCATCCGTTCTCGTCCGGCTGTCCCCCGCACAAGCCGTCATCTCCTACGACCTCGGCGCAACGGCTGACGTACCGTTCGAGCATGCATGACACTTGAATGGCTAAGTACTCGGCGTCCTTCCGGTCTCTTCGGCGCTGAAACCACCACTCCTTGGCAACCGTCAAGAGGGCACCCAGTGCAACACCTACAAGTCCGAAGATCGCTGATTCCATTTGTCGTCCTTTGAAGGTTGTTCAAATAGCGGGCGACTGAAATACCATTGCTTGAACGACCAGTCGATCCATTGCCAAGGAAAAAAAAAGAGACCCGAAACGTCACCCGTTCCATCGTAAAACCATATATCGGTATATTCAAACATCTACCGGCATATAGCACCATATGCCGCTGTATATTCGGGTTCTACTTCGTCTTAGAGGGCGAGCCGTCGGACAAGATGCGTTCTTGCTTTATCATACGACCTGACTCAGGGATCCAGAATTGAAGGCCGCTCCTTTCGAATACTGCCGCGCCGCTTCGCTTGCCGAGGCTTGCGCATTGCTCTCGACGCACGGCGATTCGGCGAAGCTCATCGCCGGCGGCCAGAGCCTGGTGCCGATGATGGCGATGCGGCTTGTCCGCCCTGCGTTTCTCGTCGACATCAACGAGATCGCCGAGCTGAAATTCGCGAGGACGGAAAGGGACACCGCGCGCATCGGCGCTTGCCTGCGCCAGAGCGTGGTCGAGCGCGACGGTGCGCTCGCCACGCGTGTGCCGCTGCTGCGCCAGGCACTTGCCTGGGTCGGGCACGTGCAAACGCGCAACCGCGGCACGGTGGGCGGGAGCCTCGCGCACGCCGATCCGTCCGCCGAGCTGCCGCTCGCGGCGCAGGTACTCGGCGCGAAGATGATCCTGCGCTCGGCGAAGGGTACGCGCACGCTGGACGCGGAAGAGTTCTTTTCCGGCCCGATGTCCACTTCGATGCGCCCCGACGAGTGCCTCGAGGAAATCCACTGGCCTGTCTGGAGCGAGAAGCGCACCGGATCCGCCTTCACCGAGATCGCCATCCGCCACGGCGATTTCGCCATGGTCGCCGCCGCGGCGCAGGTCGCGCTCGACGCCGGCGGCCGCTGCACGCGCGCGGCTTTCGGCCTGGGCGGCGCGGGCGGAACACCGCTCGCCTTTCCGAAGATCGCGGCGCGCCTGCTCGGCGCGAAGCTCGAAGACAAAGCGATCGAGGACGCCGCGGGCGAAGCGGCGAAGGAATGCGACCCGGGGAGCGACCTCCACGCGACCAAGGAATACCGGCGCCACCTCGCGCGGGTGCTCGCCGGGCGCGTGCTGCGCGAAGCGCACGCGAAGGCGCTGGCGGCGACCCGATGAGCGACAAGCTGCACGAGGTTTCGATCGAGGTGAACGGCAAAGCGCGCCCGGGCGCGGTGCCTGCGCGCCTGTCGCTCGTCGATTGGCTGCGCGACGAGCTGTGCCTCACCGGCACCCACGTCGGCTGCGAGCACGGCATCTGCGGCGCCTGCTCGGTGATGCTCGACGGCGAGCCCGTGAGGTCCTGCCTCATGTATACAGTGCAGGCGAACGGCCACCGGGTGACCACCGTCGAGGGCCTCGCCAAGCCCGACGGCTCGATGAGTATCCTTCAGGACGCCTTCTGCGAGACGCACGGCCTGCAGTGCGGCTACTGCACCCCGGGGATGCTGATCGCGGCGCAGGGCCTGCTGAATTCCAATCCGAACCCGACCGAAGAGCAGATCCGCGACGCGATCGGCGGCAATCTGTGCCGCTGCACCGGCTACCAGCAGATCGTCGAGGCGGTGCAGCTCGCGGCAGAGCGGACGAAATGAATCCCTTCCGCTACATCGGAAAGAAGCGCCGCACCAAGGAGGACCCGCGCTTCGTGTCGGGGCGCGGGCGCTATGTCGCCGATATCGCCCTCGCCGGCATGAAGCACGTGGCGCTGGTCGCTTCGCCGCACGCAAGCGCGAGGATCGTCTCGATCAACACCAGGCCGGCGCTCGCGCTCCCGGGCGTGCTCTACGTCCTCACGGGCGAGGAGTTCTGCGCCGGGACCGATTCGCTCGTTACCGGAGTGGATGCGCCGAAGCTCACGCGCTTCGCGCTCGCTAAGGGTGTCGTGCGCTACGCCGGCGAATGGGTCGCGGCGGTGGTCGCCGACACGCGCGCGCAGGCCGAGGACGCGGCCGAGCTCGTCGGGGTCGAGTACGAGCCGCTGCCGCACGTGATCGACCCGGAGCAAGCCATGGCACCCGGCGCGCCGCTCGTGCATCCCGCGCATGGCTCGAACGTGATCCTGCACAAGAAGTTCGTCTGGGGACCGGTGGAGGAGATTTTCGCGAAGGCGCAGCACCAGCTCGCCTTCCGCGCGACCTGGGGGCGATCGGCCACCGTGCCGATCGAGACTTTCGGCGTCGCCGCCCAGTGGGACCCAGGCACCGAGATCCTCGACGTGTGGGCGTCGATCCAGATGCCGAAGTACCCCGACCAGGTCGCCAAGGCGCTGCGGCTGCCGGGCAACGGCGTGCGCGTGCACTACGACGTCGACGTCGGCGGCAGCTACGGCGTGAAGCGCGGCCTGAAGCACACCGTGCTCGTCGGCTACCTCGCGAAAAAGCTCGGCGTGCCGCTGCGCTTCATCGAGGACCGCCTGGAGAACCTGCGCGGCGGCGACATGCAGGGGCCCGACCGATTCTTCGACATGCAGGTCGCCTTCGACTCCGACGGCACGCTGCGCGCATGGAAGATCCGCGCGGTGGACGACGTCGGCGCCTACGCCGGCCGCGCGCCGTTCCAGCTCGGCAAGCCCATCACCGCGATCTGCGGGCCCTACCGGATCCTCGCGGTCGAGTACGACGCGACCTCGGTGCTCACCCACAAGACGCCGCAGGAAGCGGTGCGCGGTTTCGGCCAGTCGCCGACCAACTTCGCCATGGAGCGCTGCGTCGACCGCGTCGCCGCGTTTCTCAAGATGGACCGCGTCGAGCTGCGGAAAAAGAACCTCATCCGCAAGGACCAGTTCCCCTACACCATCCCCTCCGGCTCGACCTACGACTCGGGCGATTACCACGCCGTGCTCGACAAGGCGCTCGCCGCGATCGGCTACCCCGCGCTCATCGCCAAGCGCGAAGCGGCGCGCAAGGGCGGCAAGCTCGCCGGCATCGGCATCTCCACCTGCCTCGAGCCCTCCGGCGGCAACTCGGCCTTCGAGGTGCTGCTCAACCCGAAGAACGAGACGACCACCTGGATGGACTCCTGCCTGGTGCGCATCGATCTCGCCGGCAGCATCACCGGCGTGATGAACACCTCGAGCTCCGGGCAGGGGCACGAGTCGCTGGTGTCGACGGTGGTCGGCGAGATCCTCGAACGCGACCCGGCGAGCGTGCGCGTGGTGCGCGCCGATTCGCTGAGCGCCCTGCCCTCAAACAGCCCGGTCGGGAGCCGCATGGCGATCATGCTGGGCGGCGCCGCCGCCGGCGCGGCGAAGAAGATCCGGGAGACGCTGGTCGCCATCGCCGCCCACAACTTCGAGTGCGCGCCCGAGGATCTCGAGTACAGGAACGGCGACGTCAGCCTCAAGGGCGCGCCGGAGAAGAAGCTTGCCTGGGACCAGTTGGTCGAGATCGCGCACCGGAAATTCCACAGGATGCCCCCGGGGATCGAGCCTGGGCTGCAGGCGAAATTCGTCTGGGAGGTGCCCACCGGCGGCGGCCTGCCCGACGCCGAAGGGCGCGTGCAGATGTACCCCTGCTATTCCTTCGAGGCGCACCTCGTCTACGTAGAGATCGATCCCGACACGGGCAAGCCCGCGCTCGGCAAGTACGTCTGCGGGCACGACTGCGGCGTGATGATCAACCCGGACATCGTCCACGGCATGACCTACGGCGGCATCGCGCACGGCATCGGCGCAGCGTTGTACGAGAAGTTTTCGTATACCGAGGACGGCCAGCTCGCCGCCGGCACGTTCATGGATTACCTGCTGCCCTCCGCGATGGAAGTCCCGGCGCTCGCGATCGTCGACCACTGTACGCCCTCGCCACTCACCACCTTCGGCCAGAAGGGCTCGGGCGAGGCCGGCTACCTGGGCGCGCCCGCGGCCATCGCCAACGCGGTCAACGACGCGCTCGCTCCCGCCGGCGCGGCGATCGACACCCTGCCCATGTCGCACCTCGCCATCTGGAACGCAATCCACTCCGGGAAACGGACATGAAAGACCTCGTCATCGACATCCACGCCCACTTCATCCCCAAGCTCCTCTACGAGCGCTTCGACGCCAACGCGGCGAAGTTTCCCGGAGTGAAGCTCCTCCGCGACGAAAAGGGAATCCGCATGCAGTTCCCGGGTGCACAGCCGACGCGCCCGATCTCGCCCAAGCTCTCCGACCTCGCGGACCGGCGGGCCTGGATGGACAGGAACGGTATCGACCACCAGCTCGTCGGCGGCTGGCTGGACAGCTTCGGCTACGAGCTTCCGGCCGGCGAGGGCCTCGCGTGGAGCCGCTTCTACAACGACTGCCTCGAGGAGGGGCTTGCCGAGGAGACGCGGTTCACGCCGCTCGCGACCGTGCCGCTGCAGCATGGCGGCCTCGCCGCCGAGGTGCTGGCCGAGGTGCGCGAGCGCGGCTTCGGCGGCGTGATGATCGGAACGCTGCCGAAGGGCAACGCGGGCAACCTCGACGATCCCTCGCTCGACTCCTTCTGGCAGGCGGCCTCCGACCTCGAGATGGCGGTGTTCCTGCACCCCATGTTCCTGTGCGGCGAGCCGCGCGTCGCAGATTACGACCTGGTGAACGCCATCGGGCGGCTCGCCGACACCTCGATCGCGGTGTCGCGGCTGCTGTTCTCGGGGCACCTGCTCAAATTTCCCGGAATGAAGCTCGTGATCTCGCACGGGGGCGGCGCCCTGCCCTACGCGCTCGGACGCCTCGCGCGCAACCACAAGATCGGGCAGGGCAAGTACGCCGACCCGCGCAAGGGCTTCGAGGCGATGTACTTCGACTCCTGCGTGTTCGACGCCGACACGCTCGAGTACCTGGCGAAGAAGGCCGGCCCGGGTCGCGTCATGCTCGGCTCGGACCAGCCCTT